>Ga0207092_1008_pt1 | contig 54186 bp, 64 predicted proteins | sample Alteio_BWMinHeat_48_FD_153533 | JGI IMG/M metagenome (GOLD analysis project Ga0207092, IMG submission 153533) | Enriched cells from forest soil in Barre Woods Harvard Forest LTER site, Petersham, Massachusetts, United States -... | ecosystem: Environmental > Terrestrial > Soil > Temperate forest >... | reverse complement strand
TTCAAAACAAATTGCTAATGTTTCTTGGTTATTTTTAAGTGTTTTAACATAGTCCGTTGCTTCTTTACTCCATGGATTAGTCGAAGCTATACCCGTGTAATAATTGGTTTGACTAGGGAAGTACCATAATGCTGAATTTGAAATATCAGGAAATTGAGTAATATCATTTTCAGTGAGTGTAAAAGCCGTATCAGGATTTCTTAAAATAAAATTATCGACATTGGGCCTTCCACCTTTGATGAGATACGTTGCATCCCAGAAAGCACAATCGGCATCAAATGTTTGTAAGTTGGTTGTGATATTTCCATGATGGCCATCGTCTTCATGCATTCGAAAAAAGACAGCTAAAATTTGTGTGAATCGTTTTCTAAAAACAGTATCGTTTAATTGATCTAGTGTGAGTGGTTCATCTTTAAATGTTTTAAATCCGGTTAATTCTTTGGAACTAATGGCTATAGGTTCTTTATCATAATTATGTCTCGCAACACCAGGTGCTACGCCATACAGTAAAGAAAGACTGTATAAATGACCTAGAAACGCTTCGCAATAAACCATGGCAGGATTGTGATTTAATTTGATGAAATGACGTTGTTGATAATTATCTTCTCCTATAAATACATCATGAGAGGAAGTGCCTAATGGATTGCTGTCATCATATTTTAGTGTGTTCATGGATTGGCTATAAGCCGTTGGCAGAGGCGATTTTTCGGTGAAATCAATGAGTTTGTTATTGTCACGTATATCTACCCAGTCTTCGCCAATTGTCTCATCATCGGTGTGTCTTTTGATGGTATCAATAGGCGTAGTCTTGAAAAATGAGAAAGACGGTAACGCGTTATAAATACTTGAAAACATTAGATTTCTCGTTTTGTTTGCGATGATTATGAGTGTATTCTAATCTAAATTTTAAATTTTGTACAATAAATACATATTTCTCGCCTTTCTGTTACCAATAAGTAGACGTATACACTATAAAAAAATAGTATAAATGTCTACTAAAATAATTGATTAAGTCTACAGTTGTACTATACTGGTATGGTATGAAAAAACTGCAAGCTTTAGAGATCATTAGAGCCTTTGATAAAAAAGGCAGATTTGTATTTGCCAAACATGATTTTGTCAAATTGTTCCCAGAAGATAATCGCAAAACCTTAGAAGAAGGGTTGGTCAGATTAGTCAAAGCTGGGTTATTGAAGCGAGCTTGCAGAGGCATTTATGTAAATCATCATGCTGAGAGCATGGATAGTTATGTGATTGAGCATATTGCAAAAGCGTTGAGACGAGGGGATTACAGTTACGTAAGTCTGGAATCCATGTTGTCTGAATACGGCATAATCTCACAAATTCCTATTGATAGATTGACTGTGATGACAACTGGCAGAAAAGGGGTTTATCAAACACCTTATGGTGTGATTGAGTTTACTCATACCAAACGATCGGTAAACGATATATTGAATTCGATTCACACTATTGGAAAGCGACCGTTGCGCGTTGCAAACAAACAAGCGGCTATTCGTGATTTAAAACGTGTTGGTAGAAATATTAATTTATTGCAGCAGGAAGAAGATGAGTGATATTGAAAATTTTGATCAATTAGTTGGACGTGCAATGTGTGATAGCAGATTAACGCATATGCGCCCTGTTATTGCCAAGGAGTTATTGCATTACGATATTTTATTTTCGTTGGAAAAAGATGGGTTGTTAGATAATCTCACTTTTCAAGGTGGAACAAGTTTGCGTTTATGTTATGGGGCACCAAGATTCAGCGAAGATCTGGGTTTTGTTGGGGGTCGTGATTTTTCCAGCGTTACGGTTCAAGGGATAAAAAAATGTATTGAAAAAAATATTGGCGAAAGATATGGACTGGAAATTTCGGTTAAAGAGCCAAAAGAAATGGTCAATGAATCAGATTATGCTGATATCAAAGTGGATAAATGGCAAGTGAGTATTACGACATCGCCTGAAAGAAAAGATTTGGCTAAACAAAAAATTAAGTTGGAAATTGTGAATATTCCTGCTTATTCACGTGTGCCGCAAGCAGTGAGACAAAATTATGATTTTCTGCCGGATGGCTATGAAGATATGTTAATTATGACTGAAAGTCTCGATGAGATAATGGCAGATAAACTGGTTTCTTTACCTAACTGTGAGAAGTATGTGAGGCATAGAGATATCTGGGATTTGCGTTGGTTAAAACAACATGGCGCTACGGTTAATAAAGATTATGTGCTTGCAAAAATAAATGATTATCAAGTTGAAGATTATCATGCAAAGTTGAAAAACATGCTTGATAGGCTGGATGACATTGTGCATGGAAAAGCATTCATGGATGAAATATCACGTTTTATTCCTGTTGATGTGCAAGAGCGTACGCTTAAAAAAGATAAATTTTTGACGTTTTTAATGAATGAGGATAAGGGTTTGTTGTTGGAAGTTGAGCGTTTTGTGAAAAATTAGTTTGTTAATTTATTGATATTAAATGAAAAATTATAACTTAAGGCTGTCTTAAGTTTTATGCGCTATGATGCGTTTTTTAATAAATGAACTGAGAGAGTCTCGCGATGTTTGGACACAACGATCCCGTTTTGATTCAACGATTTAATGCAGCCAAGCTTGCTTTACAAAAATCTAATTTGCCTAATTATGCGTTTACAGGAATAACATATTCCTCAAAATTAATGAAAGATTTAAGAATATCAGCTGCAAGAGTAGTAACGTCAGTAGCAGGTGTTGAGCAAGCTTATAAAACAGGGAAAATATCGAGGGATGAAATCAAGCGGATTACAGCTTTTATTCATCGAATAACAAATGTTGTAAATACAGCAGAGGGTACAGATATAAATAAATTTCAATCTGCTGTTATGGCTTTGGATATTGATCAGGTTAAATACTTGAAAAAGGATAGTTTAAAAATAACAGCTGGCGCGATAGGTGGCTTTATTGGTTTAGCATTGCTAACGCTTCTTACTTTGACTGCAATCGCTACGTTTATGGCATTCCCACCAGCGGGCATTGCAGCCTTTGCTCTAGGTTTAAGTGCATATGCAAGTGCTGCAATCGTCGGAGGATCATTGGCAGGTAGTTGTTTTGTCACCTATAAAGGCTTAAAGATGTTTAAGCAGGGTGTGCAAGGTGAGATATACACGGCTGGTGATGATGTTGCGTATGCAGCGGGCAAGGTAATGGGGTATAGAATGGTAGATAGTAGTTTTAAGTAAAAAATTTTCACTTTCACAAAATAGACGAGGTAAATAAAATGAAAAAAATTTTATTGTTAGTAGTAGCGATGATAGCTGTATTTAATATGGTTGCAGCTAGTGCAGATAACGTAACGAATAAAGGTGCAGTGCGTGCAACGGGTTGTAATTATAGGGAGTATATGCACATACAAGGCCCTGTCGGCACACGTATTCTTATGTTAAGCGCAAATGTTATTCGTGTTGAGCAAGCGAGCGCTACGGATTTTCAGATCATTGGCAGTTGTGATGGTGGGTATGATGGCAGCGTTGTTGCTAAAATTGGTACGGATGCAAATCATTTTGCAGAGCTTACTATTGTAGATGGTCAGCTGATGTGGAATCCTGAAGTGACTAACATCAAAAGTGCAGGTGGTTTTAATTACACTGGTATTGATCATCCAATCGGTACGTTCGAATATACGCTTAGATTTGCAAGGGGTTAATACGATATACGTCATTTGTAAAAAATTATTAAATAATCATTGAATTCAGTGCTTTTTGCCCGCTCGTATTTGACACGCAACCAGTTTTGAGCTACAATGTAGCACATATAGAGGAGATTTTATTTATGGCCGCAAATGCTGTTGTTCGTGCCCGTATTGATGGTCACATCAAAGAAGAAGCTGCAACTGTGCTGGCAGCAATGGGGCTGACTGTTTCGGATGCCTTTCGCATCATGCTTATTCGAATCGCCAAGGAGAAGGCGTTGCCTTTTGAGCCGTTGGTACCGAATCAGAAAACCATCAAGGCGATGAAAGATGCTCGCCGTGGAAAGCTTGTGACTGTTGGCAGTGTTGATAATTTATTGGCGAATTTAAACGATGACGAGGACGATTAAGCGTACCACACAATTTAAACGTGACTATAAGCGTGAAAGTAAATCTGGTCACCATAAAAAACTTGATCATGACTTATTATCAACCGTGGAATTGCTCGCGGAAGATAAATCATTAGCTCGCCGGTATTATGATCATCCATTGACAGGTGAATGGAGTGATCATCGGGATTGCCATATCAAACCAGATTTGGTTTTGATTTACAGAAAACCAGATGATGATACATTGGAGTTGGTTCGCCTCGGTTCGCATAGCGAACTTGGTCTGTAGTTAACGGAGAGGGTGGGATTCGAACCCACGTGGGAGCAGAACTCCCCATCCGATTTCGAGTCGGCGCCGTTATGACCGCTTCGGTACCTCTCCAGATAGGCTGGAAGTCTGCGATTATACTAATTTCAGGCTTACATTCTAGTTTAATTTATCGATTCAATCCTGGTGGTATCAAGCTCACATCTTCAGCAGAAACGGGATACGTTTTATCGGATACCGGATAAGCCGCGTGAAATGAGCTGCCTGCAACACCTGGCGGGATACGCAATGGTGGTATGGATTTTGCATTTAAATACGATCTATCTTTGTTTTGCGAAAAAGTGGACTTTGAAATATACGAACAGCCAACGAGAACGAATGACAATAATCCTATTAATAAACGTATAACGAATTTCATTTAACTGACTCCTGCGTTTTGCATGGCTTCTTTTACCTCTTGATGATAGCGTTTGTCCAGCGGTAATAATGGCATGCGTATGCCTGATTGTATTTTGCCCATGGACTGTAAAGCCCATTTGGTTGGAATGGGATTCGATTCTAAAAATAAGGTTGTATGTAATGATTGTAGTTCGCCATTAATTTTTTCAGCTAGCGGTCGGTTGCCGCTTATGGCCGCTTTGCTCATTTCCTGCATTTTAAGCGGTGCGATATTCGCCGTGACAGAAATCACACCGTTTGCACCGTGTAGCATTAATTCCATGGCGGTTGCATCATCGCCGCTGTAAATAGCAAATGTATTTCCACAGCGTTTTCGAATGTCTTGCATACGTTCTAATTTGCCAGTTGCTTCTTTAATGCCAATAATGTTTTTGATCTTAGCAAGACGTTCAACGGTTTCCGGTAAAATATCACACGCGGTTCGTTGTGGTACGTTGTATAAAATAATTGGTAAATCAACGGTTTCAGCAATTAATTTGAAATGTTGATATAAACCGTTTTGCGGTGGTTTATTGTAATATGGTGTCACGATTAAACAGGCATCTGCACCGGCACGTTTTGCATTTTGAGATAATTGTATGGTCGTTTGAGTGGAATTGGTTCCACTCCCTGCAATGACTGGAATGCGGTCAGCGATTTGTTTGACGACTAGCGATATTAATTCAAAGTGTTCATCTCCCGTGAGGGTTGCAGATTCACCGGTGGTTCCTGCAACAATGATGGCTTCCGTTTTATTGGCGATGTGCCATTCAATCAGCGGTGGAATCGCTTTTTTATCCAGGGTTCCGTCGGTTTGCATTGGGGTGATGATAGCAACCATACTGCCTATCCACATGATTTTTCTCCGGCGATCAATGTTTGATTGAAGCGTTTTTTATAGTCTATGGGGTATGACTTGTCTATATTTTTTTGTGATTTCTGCGTATATACTTACCCGCTTTATTATTTTGGGGATGAAAAGACTCATGAAGTTGTCCATAACAGCGGATTATTTATGGGGTTCTAAAGCCAAAGTAAGTTATTTGCTGCTTGCTTCCATACTTTTATTGTTTACGTTTCTCGGCGGACGTGAAATCTGGACACAAGAACATCGTTGGGCGGATATTGTTTCAGGGATGTTTTTTCGGCATGATTTTTTGCATCCTTATCTTGGTAATACCAATTATTATGATAAGCCCTTACTCTCGTATTGGTTGATGGCCTTATTTGCTAAAATCAATCATGGATTGACAATATGGACGTTGCGTTTACCGTCTGCTTTTGCTGGGTTGTTAACGATCTGGTCTATTTATTGTTTAGGTGAAAAAATAAAAGATAAATCATTAGGATTGTTATCAGGCTGGTTATTATTAACAACATTTTATTTTGTATTCTGGGCGCGCACGGCGAGTGCGGATATGCTCAATCTCGCTGGGTCATTGTTTGCCATCGCTTGGTATATGAATAAGCGTGATACAGCGGGTTTTATCGATTACACCATCTTTTTTCTCATTCTTGCATTAACATCTTTATGTAAAGGATTAGTTGGATTGATCGTTCCATTGATTGCAGTATTCATTGATATAGTATTGCAGCGTTCTTGGAAAAAACATTTACGTTTCTCATTATTCTTAGCCATCATTCCTGCTGTTATTGTTTACCTGATTCCCTTTCTTGCTTCTGCTTATTTTGGCAGGCAATCGTATGGAGAAAATGGTTTATATTTAGTGTATCAAGAAAATATTTTGCGTTATTTCAAACCATTTGATCATCAAGCGCCTATTTATACGTATTTTATTTATTTACCCGTTTATCTATTGCCATCTGTCGTATTATTTATTCCTGCATTGTTCTCTCTTAAAACGCGCTGGAATAAAATGACACTGGATTCAAAATGGATAGTCGTCACCTTAGCAGCATTATTTTTATTTTTTACCTTGAGTGGTTCAAGGCGTAGTTATTATGTTTTACCCATGGTTCCGTTTGCCATTTTATTAACGGCTGACTGGATTTTAAGTGATTCCATTGCATTCATGAAAAAGCGTACGTGGTCTTTAGCTATTATTCTGGTTTCGTTTATTGTTTTATTCGTAGGCGTTGATTTGCTGCCAGAATGGTATTACTCCCAATTTGGTGTTGAACGATTTGCGAATGCATTAAAAAGAGAGGCCAGTAAAATCAAGCCGTGGGAGCAATGGAATGTTGTTAGTCTGGATGCGGAAAGCAAATTGAATTTTTACTTACAATTATCACCTTTGATTATCAGATATCATATTAAAGGTAATGATAGGCAGGATTCATTGACAGAAGCAGAGTTAATGACTGCATGGCCAGTATTAAAAACGAAGTCGCATGATACGATATTCATTTCTCGCCAATTGTATTCGCCCTTGCTGCAACACATTTTGATGGATTATCGTGTGTTTAAAATCCAGTATCCTGATATACCATTTTTAAAAAAAACGGACGTTGATACGCCCGTTGCTTATGTCCCAAAGTAATTATAAGATAATAGCCTTATTAAATAAGGAAGATGACATGACTGAAAATTTATTGCAAAAATTGGAAGAAAAACTGCAAAAACTCGATGAAAAAATGATGGCGTTGTTAGCTCAAATTGAGAATTCACACAGTGAAATTCAGCGTTTAACCCATGAAAATTCATTGATGAGAATAGAAAGAGAAAATCACGCAAAAAAACTCACGGATTTGATTTCATTATTGGATACCATCAGCTCAGCCGATAACATGATTTCAAACGTCATGACACCAACAATGAAGCCTGTTTTAGTTCAAGCATAAATGTTGAATAGTAAAGGAGAATGGCCACATGGCGGTGAAAAAAAATAATGCTGTAATGTTAAAGAAATTAAAAAAACAAGTTAAGGTTTTACAAAAAAAAGAAGAGACTGCCAAGAAAAAGCTTAGCGCAGCACTCGCAAAAATTCGCAAGCTTAGCAAATCTTATAAAAGCAAATTAAATAAAAAAATACGCATGGTAAAAGGCAAAATGGCAGAAGCTGAAGCATCTACTTATGCGAAAACAGCGGTTCATTTAGAGCGTCAAATAAAAAAATATGCTGCTAAGTTGTCTAAGAGTATTTCAAAAAAAGGTAAGGTTAAAAAAGTACGTAAGATGAAGAAAGGGAAGTAGGGTTTGTTGAGGAATGCTGTAACTCGGAGGGACGTCGTTGCGAGGAGCGTTTTTTGCGACGAAGCAATCTAGGTTTTGACGTTAGCTTTGTAGAAATAGCAGCCGTAGCTAAAAAGCAAAGTCCAAGCCTAGATTGCTTCGTCGCAAAAAACGCTCCTCGCAACGACGTCCCACTGTGTAACTACGTCCCTTTGAGCTACTTGTGATTATTACCTGCCCTCTCCCTCTACCTTACAACTAATCACCCCTCTCATCACTCTCACGCTTAACGCATCGCCACGTTTCACTTCATTCGCATCGCGTATCACTCGTCCATCCTGAGTGGTTGCAATCGCATATCCCCGTTGTAAGGTAGCAAGTGGGCTTAGTGCATCCAGTGTTGCAGCGGCATTAGCGAGTAATGTTTGTTTACGTGCTAGTTGGAGAGACATTAAGGCTGATAATCGTTGCAGATAAAAATGCATTTGATTTTCTAATTGTTGTATTCGGTGCAACGGTGTTAAGCGATGTAGTTTAGCTTCATGGTTTTTTATGCGGGTTTGTAAAGCCGTTAAAAATCGAGTTTGTAATTGAACCAAAGTTAGTTCACAAAAATCCACACGCTGCATTTTTTCAGTCAAACGTCGTTTAGGATGTTGCTGGGACAAATGCTTTTGCATCCATTCCAGATGTTGTTTACTGGCTGTCAGTTTATTTTGCATGAGCCTTAGAATTTGTTGTTTTTGACGGGCTAGCAATTGTAATAATTCAACACGATCAGGTGTGATCATTTCAGCAGCGGCAGAAGGTGTGGCCGCACGCAAATCAGCGACGAAATCCGCAATTGTAAAATCCACTTCATGGCCTACGCCGCTTACAATAGGAATCTCACTTTGATAAATGGCATGAGCGACGATTTCTTCATTGAAAGGCCATAAATCTTCCAGTGAACCGCCGCCGCGCGTCACAATTAATACGTCACATTCATGACGGTGATTGGCTGTTTGAATCGCTTTTACAATGGTAGCGGCTGCCGTTGCGCCTTGTACTAAAGTGGGATAAAGAATGATAGGTGCTGAAGGGTAGCGACGTTTTAAAACGGTGAGCACATCGCGAATGGCAGCGCCTGTTGCTGAGGTGATAATACCAATACATTTAGGAAAGGCAGGTATGGGTTTTTTATGCGCACTATCAAATAATCCAGCTGCTTCTAATTTTTTCTTGAGTAATTCATAAGCACGACGCAGCTTGCCTTCACCGCGTTCTTCCATGACTTCGGCTATCAATTGATATTCACCGCGATTAGGATACAAGCTGACTCGCGCGCGTATTAACACGTGCATGCCGTCTTTAGGGGTGAAGCCGAGTTGGCGCTGGTTGCCGCGAAACATGGCGCAGCGTACTTGTGCGGATGGATCTTTGAGAGAGAAATACCAATGTCCAGAATGGGGTGCAGCGAAATTGGATATTTCGCCTTCTACCCATACTTCTCCAAAACTGTCTTCGAGTACCAAGCGCACCTCATTATTAAGGCGGCTTACGGTATAGATATCTTGCTGTATGTCTTCTGATTGCATGGCGGGCATCATAACATGCATGGTATGAAAAAACTCCTGTTAGCTGGTAAAAATATGTGTATAATGGGCCGTTAATTTTAACCTGCAATTATTGAAAGTGACGAAAGTAGGGGAATTAACATGATACGCCTAGCACAAAACGAATTAGCCTTAACCTTTGACGATGTATTACTCTTGCCGGGTGAATCGTCTGTCTTGCCCAAAGAAGTTGATCTTAAAACCAGATTGACTCGCAATATTACCTTAAATATTCCTTTACTTTCATCGGCTATGGATACCGTCACCGAAGCGCGTCTTGCCATTGCGCTTGCTCAGGAAGGTGGTTTGGGGATTATTCATAAAAATATGTCTATTGAAGATCAAGCAGCTGATGTGCGTAAGGTGAAAAAATTTGAAAGTGGAGTAGTGAAAGACCCTATTACTATTTCCTCTAAAACAACCGTACGTGAAGTAATGGAATTGAGTAAAAAATTTAATTTTCATGCTTTTCCAGTGGTTGATCATGACGAGCAAGTGGTTGGTATTGTCACCAGTCGTGATTTACGTTTTGAGATAGATTTAGATCAACCAGTAGCGAATCTCATGACCCCTAAAGATCGTTTAGTCACGGTCAAAGCCTCTGCTGATCGTGAATTAGTCAAAAAATTATTGCATAAACATAGAATCGAAAAAGTGTTAGTGGTGAATGATAACTTTCAATTGCAAGGCATGATAACGGTTAAAGATATTTTAAAAGAACAGGCCAAACCGTTTGCGTGTAAAGATGCTCAAGGTCAATTGAGAGTAGGCGCTGCGATTGGAACCAGTGCAGATACAGAAGATAGAGTGGCAGCATTAATTGCAGCTGGTGTGGATGTATTAGTTGTCGATACTGCGCACGGTCATTCTAAAAATGTGATGCAACGGGTTAGCTGGATTAAAAAACATTATCCTGATGTCGCCGTTATTGCTGGAAATATTGCAACCAAAGAAGCAGCACTCGCACTCGCTAAAGCGGGTGTGGATGCGGTGAAAGTCGGTATTGGCCCTGGTTCCATTTGCACAACGCGCATTGTAACGGGTGTAGGCGTTCCACAAATCACAGCGATAGCGAATGTGAGTGAAGCATTAAAAGGCAGTGATATTGGTGTGATAGCTGATGGCGGTATTCGCTATTCGGGCGATGTTTGCAAAGCATTGGTAGCTGGTGCATCTGCCATTATGGTAGGTAGTTTATTTGCAGGGACGGAAGAAGCGCCCGGTGAGGTTGAGTTGTATCACGGTCGCTCGTATAAAGCTTATCGTGGTATGGGTTCATTAGGTGCTATGTCACAACGACATGGTTCCAGTGATCGTTATTTTCAAGATAATTCTGGTGAAGTTGGAAAGTTAGTGCCAGAAGGGATTGAAGGCCGTGTTCCTTACAAAGGCAGCATGGTCAATATTGTGAATCAACTCATGGGTGGTTTACGTTCTGGTATGGGTTATACCGGTTGTCCTGATATTGATACTTTACACAATAAACCGCAGTTTGTGCGTGTGACAGCTTCCGGTGTGCGTGAAAGTCATGTTCACGATGTGCAAATCACAAAAGAAGCACCGAATTATCAGAAAGATGATAATTATTAAAATATAACGAGGTTTGTAATGAACATTCATGCACAACGCATTTTAATTCTCGATTTTGGTTCGCAATATACTCAGCTTATAGCAAGACGCATTCGTGAGTTAGGTGTTTATTGTGAAATTCATCCGCATTCCATGACAGATAAATCCATCATTGATTTTGCACCTTCTGGCGTGATTCTTTCCGGTGGTCCTGAAAGTGTGACGATAACGGATACGCCTCGTGTGCCAGAATCTGTGTTCACATTAGGCGCTCCGGTACTGGGTATTTGTTATGGTATGCAAGCCATGGCTCATCAATTAGGCGGTAAAGTGCAAGCAGGTGATAAGCGTGAATTTGGTTATGCACAAGTTGCGATTCCTATTGCTTCTGCTTTATTGCAAGGCATAGAAGATCATTTGACGGATGATGGTTTAGGATTACTCGATGTATGGATGAGTCACGGTGATCAAGTGAGTGCTCTACCTCCATCATTTAAAATCATTGCAAGCACAGAGAATTGTCTTATTGCTGGCATGGCTGATGAAAACAAACACTTTTACGGATTGCAATTTCATCCTGAAGTCTCTCACACTTTGCAAGGGTTACGAATACTGGAACGTTTTATTATTACTATTTGTGCTTGCAAATCGACTTGGACGTCTAAAAATATTATCGATGAGCAAATTGAAAAAATTCGTCAACAAGTCGGTAACAAGGGAGTGATGTTAGGATTATCCGGTGGTGTGGATTCATCCGTTGCTGCTTTATTACTGCATAAAGCGATTGGTGATCAGTTAACCTGTGTGTTTGTTGATACGGGATTACTGAGACTGAATGAAAGTGAAGATATTAAAACAGTATTTGAAAAACATTTTGGTATTCAACTCATTTCAGTGAATGCGAGTGAACAATTCTATGAAGCCTTAGCGGGTGAAAGTGATCCAGAAATAAAACGAAAAATCATAGGCAAAAAATTTATTGAAGTATTTGACGAGCAAGCCACTAAGCTCACGAATATTCAATTTCTGGCACAAGGTACGATTTATTCAGATGTGATTGAGTCAGCAGCCATTCAATCAGGGGGTGCGCATGTGATTAAGTCGCATCATAATGTAGGTGGTTTGCCGGAAAATATGAAGCTTGGTTTAGTGGAACCCTTGCGTGAATTATTTAAAGATGAAGTGAGAAAAATAGGCGTTGAATTAGGTTTGCCATATGAATTGGTGTATAGACACCCTTTTCCAGGTCCTGGTTTAGGCGTTCGAATATTAGGTGAAATTAAAAAAGAATACATTCAAAAATTACGACTTGCAGATGCGATATTAATCGAAGAATTATATAAACACGATTTGTATTATAAAGTGAGTCAGGCGTTTGCAGTATTTTTGCCGGTGAAATCTGTTGGTGTGATTGGTGATGCGAGACATTATGATCACGTGATTGCCATTCGTGTGGTTGAAACCGTGGATTTCATGACAGCACATTGGTCGCGTTTACCTTATGAATTTTTAGAAACGATTTCCAATCGTATTATCAATGAAGTGCCAGGTATATCCAGAGTTACTTACGATATTTCAGGTAAACCACCCGCAACGATAGAGTGGGAGTGATTTATTTCGAAACCAAGTATTTTGTTTCAGTTCAAGGCGCATTGGTTTCGAGCAGCGGAGTTTACATATGGTAAATGAGCAGCGAAGAAAGCAATGCAACGCGGAAATGAAACAAAAGACGCAGGTTTCTCGTGATGAGTATTGGATGCAGAAAGCCATTCTGCAGGCAGAGCTTGCACGAACCCAAGGTGAAGTTCCTGTTGGTGCGGTACTGGTTTTAAACGATGCGCTGATTGCAGAAGGCCATAATTCTCCTATTACAACGCATGACCCAAGCGCTCATGCTGAAATCATGGTCTTACGTAAAGCCGCTGAAAACATTCAGAATTATCGTTTATTAAATACAACTTTATACGTGAGCTTAGAGCCTTGCATCATGTGTGCAGGTGCCATGGTTCATGCTCGTATCAAGCGTCTGGTTTATGGGGCAAGCGATGCAAGAACCGGTGCGGTAGAGAGTAAAATGCGAGTGCTTGATCAGCCTTTTTTGAATCATGTTATTGAATATACAGGGAATGTTTTAAGTGATTGCTGCGGAAAACTGTTGAGTGATTTTTTTCGGGCTAAGCGGTAGAGCCACGTTGTATGATATCCTTAATAGATGGACGACATTAAAACACTGCGATCATTCTTACGTTGTGTTTCCTTTTGCTCAGCAGGTAGTTATGACTTGTTGGGGCTTGCCAATCACTTTCGCAAAAAAGGGTATTTCACTCGTTTGTTACGTGATGTATTACACGTGACTAGTCTTAAACGTTCGGGTGATCTTTTCTTTTTTAATCATGGATGTTTTGTAAGTTGGGGTTTCAAAAAAAAATTCGAAGATAAAATATTAGAAATGGTAAGGGAATTTTCCATACAACCGTATGACCATCATGAAACGGATTATTTTTATTATCATTACGGACAAGAGACAACCATCGATTCACATGAGAAATTACGACTAGATATTATTACACTGGATTCAGGTGATTCTCAGATCAAACTGGCCATATCTTACGGTCTCGCGCAATCCATTAAGTTAGAATCATTTGAAGATGCGATTCAAACAACGATTCGTACTAACAGTCAATTGCCGCAAGAGATTGCAGCACAAGGTTCAATTTCACTTTCACGTCGTGCTATTTTCAAACGCATAGGCGAAATTTTTATTGCGAGAAGTTCCATCAATCTTAGTATTGAATACCTCGATGCACCGGAATATTTTTGGCGTAATCCTCTTATGGAACCGTATTACGTCATGACGAAAAAATATCTCGATATCCCCGGTCGCGTCATGGCGCTTAATCAAAAATTAGATGTGTTACAGGAACTGCTGCACATTTTAAATACCCAATTGCAACACAGTCATTCCAGTTTGTTGGAAACGATTATTATTTTATTAATCTTGGTAGAGATTTTGATTAGTTTGTTTCAGCTGCATGTGGTGTGAATTTGTTGGCGGTGCAAATCACTGATTTTTCGTGTCCGAGCCCGTCTTTTTTCCTTTTCTGATCTCGGAATGATCATAATTTGACTGTTTTATTGAAACCTGATAAATTGCCTTCCTTATTAAAATAACCACGGAAAACGAGATCATGCAGAGCCAGTTTGTATTAAATGAGTCAAATGAATACGTATTAAAAGAGTTGTTATTTTTAACGCATTCTCTTCCTATGCTAACGGTAGATAATACAATTAATGATGCTTATCTGAGCTTAGCAAAGGCTTCTTTATATTTCAGGGATAAATTATTGACCTTGGATTTTTATTTACAGGCTTATGAAATTAGACTCGTTCAATATATGCATGATGATATTAGCAGTAACAGCAAATGGTATGATAAAGGTGATCTTTTCTTGATGTCGATAGGAAATCATTTAGGGAAAGGCCACGAAATAGGGTTCGTTGTTCCGAAACTTATTTTGGGAAACGAAGCATTGTTTAGTATGCGTGGAGCTGCTGCAATAAGCAGTTATTATTATACTATGCCTATCTCTATTGTTACTGCGTGTTTTACAGGATGTTTTCATGGATTATCTAATATTGCTACACGTTCATTTCAACCAAAAGAAGAATTGGAAAATTTGAATAACTTATATTTTCTGATAAATGAATTATCATCCGTTGATACTCAAAATGAAGCCATAACAAATATTGTTTATGCTTATCGTGAATATAAATCCAAGCAGCGATTTCAGCATGCAGAAGAAAATAATTATACTCAATACTCCTTTTTTACCAGTGATTCCAGTATGGAATTGTTGAATAACCTACAAAACAATCTAATTACTAGAGAGTATAAACTTTACGCTATTAAAAAATATATGAGTGCTAAGGGTGAAAAGCTTTTTCGCAATAACGGAAAAGTGTTATTTAATATCATTTTTAATGAGCTTAAAGAGATTTGTCCAAAAGCTATAAAAGATATTCATGAAGAAAAGAAGTCAAAAAAAATCATGGAAGTGTAACGAGGAAAATATGACATGTTATCGTCAAACGAAATTCAAACCATAAAATTCCCAAAAAAATATTTTATCGATAATGAACTTGGCCTGTCGCCTCGTGTAGTTGATTTATGCCATGAAACCAGAGATATGCCAGAGTGGTCGTTTGATGTTAATAATTACGATAAAAACATGAGTATGGTAATAAAATTTGTTCGTTATTATGAAGCATTGCGTGCAACAGAACAAAATAGTGATGAAATCGATGCGTTACGTGCTGAATTGTATGAGTTAGTTGATGAAGCTTATACCTTGTTTGAAACTGAAATAAAAAAGAATGAAGCTGAGATTATCTTTCATCGATCAAGTGTCAAGGATATTCTAATCAAGATTAAGGAACAAATTGCGGTTGCTGTATCACTTCGTCAAGATCCGAGAGGGTTGTTGGAATTTGCCTTGATTAAATTAGCCATGTTAAGAGATTTATCGCTGGGTAAAGTGATGGGTATTCTTGAAATGGCAAGTATACATTCAAAAATCCATACTGATTTTTACAATAAACCAGTAGAACATTATGCAAGAATGATTTTAGATGCTCCATTAGATAAAAAATCCATTGTTAATCAATCAATGATTTTTAGTTTTGCTAAGTTTAAACCAAACTGTTCTGAGCAAGCGTATGACAATACGTTTTCCAACATCATTCCCATTTTTTCAAGAACGGGTACCCTGGGTTTTAATACAATATTGTATGCTTTATCAAAAGGTTTTTATGTTGTTGGATTTGGTGCTAATCCGCATTCAGTTCATATGGATTTGTTTAATGGGGAATCATTGGATACGGCAAGACATGATTATTTCCATATTTTTCACAGAATAATTATCTTAAAGGAAAAATATCCTAAATTAATGTCTGCTTACCTCAGTATTTATAGACAGCTTTTGCAGGATAAACACAATGAAAAAATGAATAATATGGCATTCAGAAAAGAATTATTTTTTTTGTTTGTACTTATTTTTGAGGCAGCAATTAATACTTATAAATCCGTTTTCAATTATATTTTTCTGATTGATTTGTTAAATTTGCATGATTTTAAAATGATATTAACAAGATTGGGATATCGCATTCGTGATCATTATATTGAGGCTGATACTAAAAAAACATTACTGGAATTGCTAATCGATTTTGAACAGCGTTACCCGCATGTTAATTTTAATGTGGTAGACAGTATTAGAGTTAATGCAACCGATTTGATATTATCCAGTCATACAGATATTAATAGTTTGTTGAACAAGCTTTCTGTTTATAAAAATGCAGTAGACAGACAAAAAGATATCTTATCAGAAATCATGATGCTTCTTGTATCTCAAATGCAGGAACAAGGATTAATTGAAAACATTTCACGTGAAAATCTTCAGTTTATCATTCAAACAATAGATCACCCATTAACTACAATGTTACTGAATGTTAAACTGGCTCAAAAAAATGAGCGTACACGCCTATTATTATTTTCGCAGGTATCTCCTGATTTGCTATTAATGATAAGTAATATTAAATCTCGTAAGATTACGATTGAAGAGGCTAATATTGAAAATAATATTGCTTATAAAAACGAGTTGGCAAACAATCCTTTCCTAAACGACATTTACTCATTTTTGAAAGACAGGAGCTTACTTGAATCTGCTTATAAAACATGGAAACCTAAGCAGAATGCGAGAGAGATTTTTCAAATATGGGAATCGCAAGATCAGTCTCAAGGTCAATCGGAAGGATTAACATTAAACCGAAAGATGGGAAAATAAGTAGGATAATGTTCGCGTATAAATTCCAGAATTTTTTCCCTGACTTCAGATCGCAAATCGGAAAGATCATCTTCATTGGCAGCGGAGACTAGCACGCGTAACTCAACAGCGCGTTCAGCGAGTGAAGCGACTCGCAACTTACTGGCTTTTCCATCCCAATATTTAGATGTGGAAAGAATGGATTCTAAATGATCGCGTAATGGTTTGATAGGCATCATGTAATCCACATAAAAACTGATACTGCTACGCATGCCTTCTGGGTCGTGAGACCAATTAATAAAATGTTTATCGATAAAATACTGAATGGGTAAAATCATTCTGCGTCTATCACCGAGTTTTAGGGTGACATATGTGAATGTAATTTCTTCTATGATGCCCGTTTCGTTTTCAATAACGACGATATCGCCAATTTTAATGGGCTGGGCTAACGCAATTTGCAAACCAGAAAAGAGTGAAAATAAGGCTTTTTGACCGGCTAATCCGATAATGGCCGTTAATAAACCAGCAGATGCTAATAAACTTATGCCTATGTTTCTAACGCTGCTAAACGTCATGAGGATAGCTGCAACTGTGATTAACACAATGACGACGGTCGCGATGTTTCTAAGAATATGGGTTTTGGTATAAAGAGCTTTAGCGCGTTTATGATCTTTTTTATCGACGATAGACGTTTTTTGAAAAACAACGGCTTCGAACGTGTAAAGAATTTGTATGGCTATCCAGCCAATGGAGGCAATGATAATAATATTGATGATGTTGTTCGCGAGTATTAAAAAGAACTTATCAGGGCCTGCGAGTATGATAATGATATTGATGATGGTAAGCAGATAGATAATGCGTAAACCTTTTCTGACGCTGGTTAAAATCAATGAAGCAAGATGATGTTGTTCCAGTAATTTTTTTTCATAACGCCTAAAGGTTAAGACCAGTAATTTATAGATGAAAGTGACAATGGCAAGTGCGATAAAAATATTACCGATTTTATCTGTCAGGTCGAAACTATTTTTATATTTCGCGAAAGGAAAAAAATGATCGATATAAACGAGAGTAATGAGTAAGGTGCCGATAATTAAATACAGTAAAGGTAATTTGGCTGCACGGAATAACATGCGTTTTATAGTGTATTTCTGCATCGAATCCATCGTAGTAGTTAGGCTCCGTTTGTGAAACGCTGTTTGTAAATTCTTAAGTGTTTATGAATAGCGACAGCGATAATAATTTGCTGCTACACAGGTGTGTCATCCCGCGCATGCTTTTGGCGCGGGACCCAGCGACATCTAACAAGCTAAGTTTAAGTCACTGGTTCCCGCGCTAAAAGCATGCGCGGGATGACAACGCATCTGATATCCAAGCAAAATCGTTGTAGCTAGCCGTAAACGAATATTCAAATTCAAGGGTGTTCTTCGTGTTGATTAAAACAATGTAGAGGAAAGAGAGAGGAATTTCAATTATAAAAAAACCCGCCATACAGCGGGTTTTTCATAGCCTTAATAGACTTATTCAGCGCTAGAGTTATCTTGCTCAACTTCTGATTTAGCAGCAGGAATAGCCGCTGTGCCAACTCGGGCAGTCAGTTTTTCTTTAATACGAGCTGCACGGCCACTCAATTCACGCATGTAGTAAAGTTTAGCGCGACGTACATGACCACGACGTTTTATTGATACGGATTCAATGGCTGGGCTGTGAGTCTGGAATACACGCTCAACGCCTACACCATGGGAAATTTTACGCACGGTAAAAGCAGAGTGATAGCCACGATTACGTTTGGCGATAACAACACCTTCAAATGATTGTAAACGAGAACGTTCGCCTTCTTTCACTTTCACTTGAACAATCACGGTATCACCGGGTCCAAAAGCAGGCATGGCTTTTGTGTTTTGCATAAATTCGGTTTCTAAAGCTTGTATAATGTTGTTGCTCATTTCTATATCCCCTAACAAGTCGTGCGATTTTATACACATTTTATGAAGAATTCGAGAATTATTTTAGTAATAGATCAGCTCCGCCCGAATATGCAGCAAACGCCGTTCGCGAGCAACGCTTATTGTTATTTTCTTCATTAGGAAATCGGACAGGAGTCCGATTTAGCAAAACCCGGAACGGAAACGTGTTTTGCGCCTAATGAAGAAAATAACAATAAGCGTTGCTCGCGAACGGCGTTTCATGAACGAAGCCTAGGTGTTAACTTTATGGCCTCAAAAATTCTTCAATAAATTCAGTGAGTAAGCGCAATTCCGTTTCGCTATGCTGCTTTTTATACAGAAGATCGGGGCGGCGTAACCAGGTTCTGCCCAGAGAATGTTTTAATCGCCATTCATGAATTTGTTTATGATTGCCGCTTAAGAGTACTTCTGGTACGGAAGAGCCTGAAAAGAGTTCAGGGCGCGTATATTGCGGATATTTAAGCAAACCTCTGGTTAATGAGTCTTCAGAGACCGATTGTTCATCACCGACTGCACCCGGTATCAAGCGGGTAATCGCATCTATCATGACCATAGCGGCTAATTCACCGCCGGATAAAATATATTCACCTATAGACCATTCTTCATCGACTTCTTGTTCAATAATGCGCTCATCTATGCCTTCATATCGCCCTGAGAGCAAGATAAGTGGCGATCGTTTGGCTGAGAACTCAGCTGCTGCTTCTTGATCAAATAATCGGCCTTGTGGCGACAAATAAATAACAGTAGCGTTTGGATCAGAAACTGCTTTTTTTGCCGCTTGAATAGCGGCTTGCAAAGGTTGTGGCATCATGACCATGCCTGGTCCGCCACCATAGGGTTTATCATCAACGGATTGATGTTTATCGTGGGTGAAGTCTCTTGGATTGGTGTGATGGAGTTTGATTAATCCATTTTTGATGGCGCGGCCTGTAATGCCTGAATGTAAGCCCTGAAAGATTTCAGGAAAAAGACTGACTATTCCAAATTCCACTATTGAAGCTCCCAATTGACGTGAATTTCCTGTTTGTTTAAGTCAATATTCGTGATGACTTTACCCATGAGGTAAGGGATGGCGTGCTCTTTCACACCTTTGATGATTAATACATCGTTTGATCCTGTTTCCATGAGGTTGATGACTTTCCCTAATGTTTCGCCATGTTGATTGATGACGGTTAATCCAATGAGATCCGACCAGTAATATTCATTTTCCTTGAGCTTGGGTAATTGTGAGCGAGCGATGGCAATGGATGTTCCAGTTAAAAGGCGCGCTTTTTCGGGTGTATCTATGCCTTTTAGTTTGACGATGACCTGATTACCCTGAATGCGTCCTGACTCAATGTTAATAACGGACCAGGTTTTTTGGTTATGGATATACCAAGGGGAATATTCAAGGGCATTGGGGCCAAATTCGGTATAGGTACGGACTTTAATCCAGCCATGAACACCATACGTGGAACTAAATTTTCCTATGATGATATAAGCTGTATCCGACATGACAAGACCTTAGACCCCGCCGTCACGAGTAACGACAGGGTTAGACTTAAGCTGTTTCGGTGGACTTTGCTTGTGCAGCAGCTTCTTTTTGAGTTTTCATTAAATGTTTGACGCGGTCAGATGGTTGAGCGCCTTTGGCTACCCATTCTTGAATACGTTCAATGTTAATATTGAGACGTACATCTTTGCCAGCAGCAATAGGATTGAAATAGCCAACTTGTTCAATGAAGCGGCCATTACGTGAACGCTGCTTGTCAGCGACAACGATATGATAAAATGGGCGTTTTTTTGCTCCGCCTCGGGATAAACGAATCACTACCATGGTATTGGTTTCCTCTGTAATAAGGCGCTGAATTATACGTTAGTTTTAAATACTTGCAAATCTTATATGTTCAATTCATTTGACCGCCAAATGGGAGCTTGCCTTGCATGGCACGCATCATTTTCATCATGCCGCCTTTTTTGGACATTTTTTTCATCATTTTTTGCATGAGCATGAACTGCTTCAATAATTGATTGACGTCTTGTATAGAAGTACCAGAACCCAAGGCAATACGGCGTTTTTGAGAATTTCGAATTACATCGGGGAAACGTTTTTCCTTGGGCGTCATAGAATCGAGCATGGCCTTAATTTTCTTGAGCTTTTTATCATTCAATTGATCTTTAACATTCTGTGGTAGTTGGTTGACGCCAGGCAGTTTGCTCATAATGCCCATGATGCCGCCCATATTGTTAATTTGTTCTAGCTGTTCACAAAAATCTTCGAGATCAAATGATTTGCCTTTTTTGAGTTTTTTCGCAAGCTTTTCTGCTTTTGATTTATCAAGATTGCGTTCTGCTTCTTCTACTAACGATAAAATATCGCCCATGCCTAAAATGCGGGAAGCAATGCGATTAGGATGGAATGGCTCTAACGCATCTATTTTTTCGCCTACACCGATAAATTTAATCGGTTTGCCAGTGATATGACGAATCGATAAAGCAGCACCACCGCGTGCATCACCGTCTGTTTTAGTGAGTATGACGCCGGTTAAGGGAAGTGCGTCATTAAAAGCTTTTGCAGTATTTGCAGCATCCTGACCCGTCATGCTGTCTACGACAAATAAGGTTTCTATAGGATGAATAGCAGCGTGCAACCGTTTGATCTCAGCCATCATTTCATCATCGATATGTAGGCGTCCTGCTGTATCGATAATGACAACATCAATGACTTTACTTTTTGCAGCTTGTATCGCATCTCTTGCAATGGTAACGGGATCCATTCCTGTTTCACTGGGGTAAAACTCAGCACCGACTTGTTTTGCCAGTGTTTGCAGCTGATCGATAGCAGCAGGGCGGTAAACGTCGGCACTGGCAACGAGCACGGATTTTTTTTCTGATTGTTGTAGTAAGCGTGCTAATTTTGCGACAGTAGTGGTTTTACCAGATCCTTGCAAACCGGCCATTAATATGACGGCAGGTGCTTGAGTTTTGAGGTTTAAGGATTCATTGGATTCACCCATGACGCTAATTAATTCATCGTGGACTAATTTAATCAGGAATTCGCCGGGTTTCAGGCTTTCCATGACTTCTTTGCCTAACGCTTTCGTTTTGACTTTTTCTATAAACTCCTTGGCAACAGGTAGAGCAACATCTGCTTCCAGTAGGGCTATGCGAATATCACGCAAGGTGTCTTCAATATTGGCTTCGGTTAAACGACCTTGGCCGGATAGGTTTTTGATAACTTTCGTTAAACGTTCAGATAGATGATTAAAATTCAGCATGAGTTGAGAACCGTTGTCTAAGTAATAAGCGGCCCTGAGTATACATAAAAAAATGGCTAAACAAAATGAAGGATAAGCGTTATCCTTTTTACTCTGTAAGCGTCTCTTGGAGTTTTCATTGAACAGTTTTCAAATTACCTTATTTAGTATTTTGCTGATATCACTGATTTTGCTAGCGGCTTTTTTTTCTCTCGCAGAAACGGGATTGATGGCAGTGAATCGTTATCGGTTACGACATGATGCACGTATGAAAAAACGTTACGCCATCCGTTTATTGCAATTATTAAAACGTCCTGATCGTCTACTGGGCGCTATTCTCATCGGTAATACTTTTTCCAATATGATTGCTTCTTCACTGGCCACGTTGATAGCTTTGCATTTTTGGGGAGAAGAAGGTGCGATTCTTGCGGCATTTATATTGACGTTTGTGGTATTGATTCTCGCTGAAATTGCGCCCAAAACGGTTGCCGCTATCTATCCTGATAAAATCGCACGTTGGGTGGCTTACCCTATTCAAATTATTTTGAAACTATTATACCCAATCGTGTGGTTTGCAAATGCGATTACGAATAGTCTCTTGGCCATGTTACGGGTACGTGTTTCAAATTATTCGGTTGAACCGCTTTCAAAAGAAGAATTGCGTAGTGTGGTGTATGACACGTCTGGAAAACTTTCCCGTCATTATCAAAATATGTTGTTAGGCGTATTGGATTTAAGCAAATTGACGGTTGATGATGTCATGATTCCGCGTAGTGAAATCATTGGAGTTGATATAGAGCAACCTTTTGAAGCCATTGTTCAGCATATTAATACCTATCATCAAGACTGGATACCGATTTATCGTGAAAGTATTAATCAGATTATCGGTGTTTTATACACACATGAAATGCTGCGTTTATTGTTATCAAACACGATTATGACTAAGGAAGTGTTAGAGCAGTTTTTACAAGAACCGTATTTTGTTCCAGAAGGAACATCGCTTAATATTCAGTTAGCGTATTTTCAACAGAGTCATGACAAAGTTGCTTTTGTTGTTGATGAATACGGTGAGATTCAAGGATTGCTAACATTGAATGATATTCTGGAAGAAATCATTGGTGATTTCACTTCCAGTTTAACGACCGGTAAACGCATACAACAGCAACCTGATGGCAGTTTTTTAGTAGATGGTGCGATGACGGTGCGAGAATTTAATCGCACGACCGAATGGGAATTGCCATTAGGTGGCCCACGAACGATTAATGGTTTGATTGTGGAATATCTCGAGGCATTGCCGCAAATAGGTACAGCGGTTTTGATAGCGGGATATCCTATTGAGATTATTCAGGTGAAAGATAATCGCGTGAAACTTGCGAAAGTGTCACCTGTTCTTGCTTCTATTAAGTCTTAGTTGTAGGTTGGGTTAGCGCTTTTTGCGTAACCCAACAATGATTGCTGTTGGGTTACGGCAAAAAACGCCTAACCCAACCTACATCAGCTAATAATCAACGCCGCTGCAACGTTGCGACTTTCCGCTGTTAGCGCATTAAAGGTACGACAAGCCGCACGGGTATCCATTATTTCCACTCCTATACCTTGTTGGATGATGGGCCCGTAAATATCGGCTGAAGGAAAGATTAAGGTTGCTCCTGTGCCAATTAATACAATATCCGGTTTCAAATCGAGAATAGCTTGCAATGATTCACTGGTTAATTCTGAAATGGTTTGCGGTTGCCAGTTTTCAATTAATGCATTGGCAGTGATGATAATGCTAGTGGTGATGGTTTTATCATTCACGCGTAGCATACCAGGCTGATAAGCACGGATTTGGTAGTGAGATGGATTATTGTCTAAATCCAAGCTTGCCATCGTGATCTCCGAATCAATTGACAGGGGGGAGTAGGCTGATTATGTTACCACTGAAACAAAATAAAAAAAGGATATTGCCATGTCAACAATGACTAAAAGTGTCGCCGGTGCATTATTGTTCAGTGTGTTACTCGGGCCGGTCGGTCTTTTATACGCTTCTCTTTTGGGTGGAATCATCATGATTGCGATGAGTATTTATGTAGTATGCAATCAATTTTATTTTGTTGCATTTTTGTGTTGGGTCATCAGCTGTATCTGGAGTGTGGCTTCTGTCGAGTCGTACAATAAAAAAATCATGGTAAAAAATAATGCGTAAACAAATTGTAAGACGTGAATTTTCAGAAGTGAATGTGAATTCATTGCATGCGTTACATCCTCTTTTAAGGCGCATTTATGCAGCGCGGCAGGTTCAATCGCCAGAGGCATTAGATCGTGAGCTTCAGCATTTGCTTCCATTTTCTTCTTTACTGGGCATAGAAGAAGCTGTGCGTTTGCTGGTTATCGCGATAGAAAAAAATCAGAAAATAGTGATAGTTGGTGATTTTGATGCAGATGGTGCAACAAGTACAGCAGTTGCCGTGCGTGCGTTACGTAGTTTTGGTGCGACTCACGTGCATTTTTTGGTGCCTAATCGTTTTGTGCATGGTTATGGATTAACACCGGAATTAGTAGCAGTTGCAGCGAATGATGGTTCACCTCATCTCATTATGACAGTGGATAACGGTATTGCGAATCACGCCGGTGTGATGGCGGCTAAAGCATTAGGTTGCAAGGTGATTATTACGGATCATCATTTGCCGGCGGCTACCTTACCGAAAGCGGATGCGATTGTGAATCCCAATCAACCAGGTGATACGTTTCAAAGTAAACACCTTGCTGGTGTAGGTGTTATTTTTTATGTGATGCTGGCATTACGTAGACAATTATCCAGTGAAGGTTGGTTTGAAAAAAAACGACTGCCTGAACCTAACATGTCTCGTTTACTGGATTTAGTTGCATTGGGAACAGTCGCTGATCTTGTGCAGCTTGATCATAATAATCGTATTTTGGTTCATCAAGGATTACGCCGTATTCGTGCAGGACAATGTATTCCTGGTATTGTAGCTCTTCTTGAATTAGCGGATAGAGATTTTAGTCGTGCTGTTGCTTCTGATCTTGGTTTTGCTGTAGCAGCGCGTCTTAATGCAGCAGGACGTCTCGATGATATGTCATTAGGCATAGAATGTTTGTTATGTGATGATGCTGCTCGGGTGCGGCAATTTGCTCGTACGTTAAATCAGTTGAATGAAGAACGTAAAAGTATAGAAAAAGATATGCAAGTTCAGGCTTTGACTGCACTTAATCAATTTAATGCGACGGGTGTTTATGAATCAGGGCAAAAAGAATTACCTAAAGGATTATGTTTGTTTGATGAATCATGGCATCAAGGTGTGATAGGCATTTTAGCGTCACGCATAAAAGATCGTTTTCATAGACCGGTTATTGTGTTTGCACCGGGGCAAGATGGCGAGATAAAAGGTTCAGCACGTTCCATTGCAGGTTTACACATTCGTGATGTGCTTGCATTCATTGATGCGCAATATCCCGAATTGATACATAAATTTGGTGGTCATGCGATGGCGGCGGGATTAACCATTGCTCATCATTCGTTTGAACTATTTGCCAAAGCATTTGATGAAATTGTTTCGGCACGCGTAACGGATGAGCAATTGCAACATAATCTTATGAGTGATGGCGAATTGTTGGCAGAAGAATTTAATTTAGAAACAGCAGCATTGTTACGTGATGCCGGTCCTTGGGGGCAAGCTTTTCCTGAGCCATCATTCGATGGTTGTTTTGGTATTCTGGAGCAACGCATTGTTGGGGATAAACATTTAAAATTACGTCTGGCTAAAGAGGATAAAGTAATCGATGCCATGGCATTTTTTGTGGATACCGATGAATGGCCTAATCATCGATGTCAGTCCGTACGTGCAGTGTATCGTCTTGATATTAATGAATATAAAAATAGACGCAATATACAGTTGATTATTGAGCATATGGAAGCGGTTATTTAAGTTCCACTTAAGAAACTAGGAGTAGTATTTATTATTACTCTAATAAGACGAGACGAGTGGGCGAAATATGAAGAAAGGCTTAAATAACATTTTGCGAGAAAAACAATTCGGAATGCCTGCTTTGCATATGCAAGCGATAGAACGCGTTGCTAAACAGTATAATGTTGTGATTGGTATCAGGCCTGTTAATAAATATGCGTTATCGTTACTTCAAGCAGGTTGCCCTACTAAACCATTTGCTGTAAAAAACAGATCGATTAAAAAGCGAGCGAGTGTTTTAGCGGGTTTTATAGCTATCAGTCCAGAGTATAGCCAGATTGATGAAAATCAATTCCAAATACATTCGAATCAATTAAAAACCGCTTTTGCAAATGATAAAGATTTAAGAATGATTGCTTGTGAAATATCAGCAAGTCGTATCACGGAATTGAAATTATTTTTTGGCGATACGATTCACATTCAATTTTCTCCGCTTAAAAATGAATATACACTTTCCTGGAAAAGACAGGAAAAAACCATTACGGTTACTGCAAAAAAGAACAGTGGTAATGATGATTACACGGTTTACGATACAGAAAACAAACCATTGCAAGTGTTAGGAAAAGAAATCGTGAATGCGCGTGGTGAAAGAATGGTAAAACCTGTTACCGCTGATTACGATCTTTTAATGATCTGCCCTGCGTATAACGATCTTGATTTAAGCGGTAAGGATAAAGCACTTAAATCTGGCAATGTGAATGAGCGTACGAGAGAGGTATTGAATGCGATTAATAGGGAAATCGCGAGCATGGATGTGAATAGGCGTGGTATTAATTTGGAAACGGTTCATCATAATACGGAATTTAATAATCCTTTTCCGGTGGATCGCAAAGATGATTTGCCTTGTTTGATTATGTTTCCCCATGAAACCATGATCATGATTGAAAATAGTGAAGAATTACGAGATGTATTTGCAATTGTTCATCAAGAAAATTATTATTGGTCACCCCATGCAAAATATCCTGAGCTTAGGATTCCAACGCATGTAGAACAGTCATTTTAATAAAAAGAAGATTTCATGAAAGCTGGATTATTTCAAAACAAATTAATAGTAAAAAAATCGTCAATGCATGGTTACGGTGTATTCGCAGGTAAAAAGATAAAAAAAGGTGAAAAAATAGAAGAGTGTTACATTATCATTTCTAAAGGCGGTGATAAAACATTAGATGATTATTATTTTGATATTAAAGGAAAACGTAAATATGGATTATTTACGGGATACGGCAGTATCTATAATCATTCCAATGAACCGAATGCAGATTACACTATCAATGTGAATAAACGCATCGCAACGGTTAAAGCTGCAACGACTATTCAAAAAGGTGAAGAAATTTACATTTCTTACGGGGAAGAGTGGTTTGCTAGCCGAGATTTTGAGCCTAAAAGTCCTAAACATAAAAAATAACGCTATTTCTAACTGAATGAAATTATTTAAATAACCGGTCTTAAATACGGCCGTGGTTATTATCTGTTCATTTATCACGTTTGAAAAATGCTAGAATTAAGTTAAGCGTTGGTTTAGGAGTGCGCTGATGCAATCTACAGTGAGTAGGTTCGTTTCGTGGCTCGTTTTCAGTTCGCTAATGGGTATGTTGTTACCTGCTAGTGTTGTTTACGCCGACTTTCTAGTGAGACCCGCTGTTGTATTTGTAGAGCCACCGCCCTGTGGTCATTACGTTCGTGTATATCCTAAAAAACAGCATGTCATTCATAAGCATTATAAGCATAGGCGTTGTCATATATGCGGTTATAGGAGTGAGATCATTCGTCCTTGTGTTTATCGTTATTATCCACAAGCAGAAATTGTTGCCTTTGTTCCTGGTGTGCCATACGGAAGAGGCGTGTATGTGGATACAAGCGGATGTGATAACTATGATCCTGATATGAGTACAGGTGATGATGATCCTACGATTTATCCTGGTATGGATATTGATAACTAAAGAGGAGTAGAAGTCATGAAAAAATATCTAATATTATCGTGTTTGTGTAGTCTGTTCTTGTTGTCAGGTTGTAGCAATTTAGGTGGATGTTGCGGCTATAGCTATTATGATTATGGCTCTCAATGCGGAGCACCTAGCTGCACGTATAATGCTAATTTAGGCATGTATTCGGATCCTTGCCCTGGTCCTTATGATTGCTACAGGTATTATTGATTAAGGTAATGTGTAGAGGCTTCGTTCGCGAAACGCCATCTACGGGCAAATTTGGGCGATAATGAACGGGAAAAATGCTCACATACTGGCGTGTATGCTGCGCTTTTTCCCGTTCATTATCGCCCAAATTTGTCTCGTAGCTGACGTTTGGTTTGCATTCGAGTTAAGTTAATTCTATTAGATGAATTACTATTCTTTTTCTGCCGATAAAGTGAAATCAACTTCAACATCATCTTTTACTTCATTTGTGCTAGACCATTCTCCTTGACCTACACCAAATGCATTGCGTTTGATGATAGTCGATCCCGTTATTTTTGCTGTTTGGTTGGTTAATTCAAGTGTTTTAAATCTAATGGTAATGGGAAGTGTTTTATTGCGTATAGTGAGATTACCGTTTGCTTCATAGGTTTTATCACCGATTTTTTTGAATCGATTTGCCTTGAAAATCGCTTGTGGAAATAATGCCACATTAAACCAATCGGCTGTTTTTAATGTATCAACTAACTCTTTGTATGATGCAGAAACAGATGCTGTTTCAACGATAATCGTCACATTACTTTGATTTAATGCATTAGGATCAAATTGTATTTTTCCAGAAAATTGATTGAATCTTCCAGAGACAGGCGCACCATTTTGTGTCGCAGTAAATGTAAGTGAGCTTGCATGGGGTAGGATTTTCCAGTGGGTATTGGTAGCGTAAACCATAACGGGAAATAATAGTAAAAATAATACGCGTGTGATTTTTAAAAAAGGTGATTGTGTCATGGTAGCATTCTCCGCATGATATCGTCTTTGTCAATAAAGTGATGTTTAAGTGCTGCAGCAATATGCAAACAAATAAAAGCAATGATGGTATATCCTAACCAATGATGTATTTCTTGAAAAAGAATGCGATGTGCTTCATTGGGCGATACGATGTTTGGTAGTACAAACAAACCAAAAAAAGATACTGGTAATCCAGAAGCAGATGACATCATCCAGCCGGATAAGGGAAGTGTAAGCATCAATAAATAAAATATCCAGTGAGTACAACGTGCAGCAATCGCTTCCCATAATGGAAGTAACGGTGTGAGAGAAGGTGTGATGTTGCTGAATCGCCACAGTATTCTTACGATAACGAGTCCTAGTATTAATACGCCTAATGCTTTATGCCAGCCGTATAATTTTAGTTTTTCTAAACCGATAGGTAAGCTAACCATGTATAAGCCTAGAATTAACATAGTGATAATGAGTAAGGCCATTATCCAATGTAGTAGTATGGCTAGATAACCGTATTCGTTGTTCGTATTTTTTAACAATGGATGCATGATTAAAACTGTACCTTTCCTTCTTGTATCGCAGCGAGACCTTTTTCATAAAGCAGAGATTCTTCTGGCGATAATGATGTTAACTCATCTAGGGTTAATGTGAGTGGAACGAGTGGCGAGAATGATAATGTGTTGATATAAAATTTGCATAAATCGGCAATATTTTTTCGATAAGCAACACCACCGTAACCAATAAATCGTGTGACGAGATCAAGGGTAACGATATCGTTTAAACCATCACCGATATGAATAATGTGCTTATGCTGCGTTTTAAGCTGTTCTAGAATATTTCGCTTACCATCATTGTTGATGAGTGGTGAAGAACGTTCAAAATCCAGAAAATTGCCTTGTTGATCAAATCGTAAATCCACGGCGAAAACATTTTCCACTGGAATTTGTAGCATTTCTCCAAATATTTTAACGGCTGGATTCACACTGGCTGAGACGAGATAAATGGCTTTGTTGAGACGCTTGAATAAAGTGATGACATCACTGATATCCGGAGCACGATGCGCAAAATATTGATGCCCTAAGGCATGTACTTGTTCGCGTCTTGGAGTAACTAAATCCAGTCGTTTTTGATATAGGCTAGGCGTTAAGCCTGTTCTGCTCATGGCTTCAGTCGTCAGTAATTTTACGGCTTCACCAACACCATTATTTTTTGCGAGGAAATCAATGCCTTCTATGGAACTTAAGGTGCTGTCACAATCAAAAACGATAGCGGAAACGGGATTGCTTAATTGCCAACTAGGTGAGGTCATTTTAATTACCCGTTTAAAAGTTGACGACTGATAATCTTACTGTAATCCAAATATAGATATAAATAAAATGTTATTGTAGAATTTGATCGCAATACAAACATTATTTACAGTTTAGTATAAATATAATTTGTCTTTGCATGATGGAGTATAGCAATGTTAAAAAAATATGTGGTTAATGCATTATTTTTATGTGTATTGTCAGGTTGTTCTGATATGCAAACAACAACCTTACCTGATCCTGTTCAACCATTAGCAATGAAATCGGTAGAAGCCGATACCACATCGTCGCCTTTACCTCCACCACCTCCTATAGTCAGCGCTAAGTATGCAACGCTTACCAATCTTCGTTTAAATAATATAGGTAATGAGATTACGATTAAGCCTGGCAGCTCTATTGGGGCAACGTTGAATTATGCGTATCACTGCCCTTCGTGCAAGTCTACGGTTAATAATCAAATTATCATTGGTCTTGCACGTAGAAGTGCACAAGCTTGTATTTACGATGGTGGTATAGAAGGGCAAGGTACGGCACAGTTTGAATTAAAAGTGCCAGCAAAACCGGGTAAATATGAGATACGTTTTCGTGTGCTGCAAGCCAGAGATTGTAATGAAGCATTGAAAGTGGGTTGGGGTGATGATAATTCACCGTCTCGTGAAACAACGATAGGCAAAATTGTTGCATCTAAAAAAGCAAATGTTTAGTTATACCCGCAATAAGCACTTTAAAAATAAAAGCTTATTGTCGGCAGTCTTTTTAGCTCCCCGCCTTTTTGGAAGTTGATTGAGTAGTATTACTTAATTTCGTTAGCAGTGAATATCCCTACCTTTTTTCTACGTGTTTTAGTAATACTACTTAATCTTATTAGTTATCTCGCTTACTCATACAACCGAATACTTATTTTTGCGAGGGGAACACCCAATAGACGATAGCGATGGTTTGCGTAAAACTTAAAGAATTCCCTCATAAATTTATGTTTTTTTAGGGGCCTTGGAGTTAGATTATTTTCACGGAGTGATTATGCAAAAGTCTCTTATTATCGTCGTCTTCGGTGCCATTTTACTACTGAGTATTAGTGCTCAGATGTATTCAATCAATCGTTCGAATCCTATAGTGACTGGCAACTATTATTCCATTCATTAATTATTTAGTTGAGTTGCGCTGTTGTAAATGATCAACGACAGCGGCGCACACTAAGTCTCCCCATACATTACGCAAGACTATTACCATGTTAAGGTCGATACAATATTGTATACCCATTTTTTTATATGCGGGTGAGAGTAACTTCACATATTGATAATATTTTTGCTTTTTTATTTTAAAAATATCTATTTTCGAACATATTTGATATTGTTTTTGTATGTATTTATTTTTTATTTCAATTTTTCTGCAGAGAATACGCTGCATTCAGATAAATAATTACAAATAAAATGATGAAGTTTGTATAAAAGTACTTGTTCTTACTAAAACATTCAATTACAGTATCCCTTCGAATATTTTTGTTTTTTGGCGTAAAAAGCCGTGATCACTTGAAACAAAATATAATGTTTTTACCATAAGGAGATGTACATGAACCAACGTTTGTCAGCGATATTCGTCGCAGTAACCGCAGCTTCTTTACTCATGGTTTCCACCGCAGGTATTGCAGCTCACAAAACCCACAAAGCAGTCGCTCAGCAAGAAAATTTCAAGGGCGAAGCAAATTTCAAAGCTGAAGTTCCACCACCATGCCCACCAATCTTAATGTTGCATGATGGCTTCTACTTAGGTATTGGAGTTGGCTACGATTCTTATAGAGTTCATTCATCCAATGATATGATCGCTCTTGATCCAAAAGCTGTTCCAGTATTAGTAGACTTTACTTCAAATTCATCCGCTGATGGCAGTGCTACTGGCTGGATGGGCGGAATATTTGGTGGTTACGGTCGTTACTTCGATTGGTTCTACCTGGCTGCTGAAATCAATGCGAATACCAGCAATGCAAAATCTTCAGCATCTTACACCAATAGCTTAGGTGACTCTGCTTCTGTTACTTCAAAAGCACGTGGAAGCTACGGCATTGCATTATTGCCTGGTATCAAGCTCAATGATTCTTCATTGTTATACGTACGTTTGGGCTACTTAAGAACCAACTTTAAGTCCAGCGCTAGCTTTACCAATGTTGATCCACTTGATAGCACTGTAACAAGCTTGAACGGTTCTTCCAATGAGTGGAGAAATGGTTTTGATTACGGCGTTGGTATTGAAACCGCTATTGCTGAAGATGTCAGCATCAGAGGCGAATATACTCACACTTCATTCAACTCCAAGACAATTTCTGGTTCATTTACAAATGCAGCTGGAACCGAAACTGTTTCATTCTCTGATAAGTTCAACGTGTCTAACAACGAGTTCATGCTCAGCTTGTTATATCACTTTGCTTAAATCCTATATGAAGCGGACGACGATTCACGTCGTTCGCTTCAATAGTTTCTGATTATCTCCCCCACCTTTATTCTTTTCTTGATTGCCGCGTTGCAAAGAGCGTTCCTCGCAATGACGTCCCTCGCAATGATGTTTTTAAACAGTGACTGTATTTTTTATGCAGTGCTCGCTTATACTAGAATAACCACGTATTAAATATTGTGAGGATCTAGGTATGTTTAAACCAGCCTGGTGGTTGCGAAACTCACATTTACAAACCATATGGCCTACGGTTTGTCGCAGCAACATTAAAACTCTACCCCTTGAACGAGAACGTCTTGAATTACCAGATGGTGATTTTCTTGATCTAGATTGGTCTGGGAAGCAATTTTCTGGGCCTATCGTTTTAATATTACATGGATTTGAAGGTTCGATTGAATCGCACTACGCAAAAGGAATGTTACGTTCTATCAATCAACGCGGATGGCGTGGTGTATTCATGCATTTTCGCGGGTGTAGCGGTGAGCCTAATCGATTGCCTCAAGGTTATCATTCAGGCGAAACAAAAGACGTCGATTTTGTGGTGAAAACATTACGTGATAGAGAGCCCAATACCGATATGGCAGCGATAGGTTATTCTTTAGGCGGCAACGTTTTATTAAAATGGTTAGGGGAGACGAGTGACAAAAACCCATTGAAAGCAGCCATAGCCGTTTCGGTTCCATTTGATTTACATAAAGCGTTAACGCGAATCGAGCATGGTTTTTCACAAGTGTATCAATGGTATCTTGTCAAAGGTGCTCGCGAACGCTTATTACAGAAATTTGAAAAAATAGAATCGCCTATTGATATGTCAGTGTTATCAGGTGTCTACGGCATACAAGAATTGGATTGGAAATATACGGTTCCTATGCATGGATTTAGAAGTGTTGAAGAATATTATACGACTTCAAGCAGTCGTCATTATCTCTCCTCCATTCGAGTTCCAACATTGTTAATACAGGCTAAAGACGATCCTTTTATGAGTAGAGATATTATCCCGCATCAACATGAATTTTCATCTTACATTACGCTTGAGGCAACGGATGCAGGCGGCCATGTTGGTTTTGTATCGGGTAAAGTTCCCTGGCGACCAGAATATTGGTTAGAGGAACGTGTTCCTCAATTTTTTAAACACTATCTGGATTAACCATGAATCAACCCATACATGGCATGCAATATCTCTTTGATGGGTTTCGATTAATTACAAAACCAGGTTTGCGACGATTCGTTATTATTCCTCTGATGATCAATCTATTATTATTCATCAGCCTCTTTTTTCTGCTGCGCTATTTTGTCAGCGAATTTAACCTCTGGTTTGCTCATCATTTACCACATTGGTTGCAATGGTTGAGTGGTATTCTCTGGCTATTATTTTTTATAGGATTTTTCGGCATAATTGTTTATACCTTTGTTACCGTTGCAAATATTGTATCAGCTCCGTTTAATAGTTTTCTCGCTGAAAAAGTGGAGTTATATCTGACTGGAACCATTCCCGTTGATAGAAGCTTACTGGATAATATCAAAGATGTTCCGCGTATCATTGGCAGGCAATTATCTATCATTGGTTACTACATTCCTCGTGCTTTACTCATTTTAATTTTATTTTTTATTCCCATCGTGCAAACCGTTGCAGCTCTCTTATCCTTTGTATTTCATGCCTGGATAATGACGTTGACTTATATCGATTATCCAACTGACAATCATCGCATCCCTATTCATGATGTAAAAAAGTGGATGCAAGAAAGGCGTTGGTCTTCACTTGTATTTGGATCGTGTATTTTAGTCTGTTCCATGATACCTATCATTAATTGTTTTATTATTCCAGCAGCGGTAGCAGGTGCAACTAAATATTGGATAGAGGCTAGGCGATGAATATTTTTCGTTTTATTTGTACGATATTTTTGGCCATGATTAATTTCATCATTTACGCACTTCCCAATCAATTTGTTTATTTAAAAGATGTAGACCCCAGTATTTTGCAAGAAATGCGTTATGCTGGATATCATAATTTTATCGGTAGACCGATTAAAGGTTATGAAACGGGTACCTGTATTCTCACTAAACCTGCGGCACAAGCTCTATCTAAAGTGCAACATGAATTATTAAAACAATCATTGTCACTCAAGGTTTATGATTGTTATAGACCGACCATGGCTGTTCTTGATTTTATAACCTGGAGTCGAGATGTGAAACATCAGGAAATGAAACAGGAGTTTTATCCAGCCATCAATAAAGCAGATATGTTTCGTTTAGGATACGTTGCAGAAAAATCAGGGCATAGTCGTGGTAGTACGGTTGATTTAACAATAAATTCCTTAGAGATGGGCACAAATTATGATTACATGGACACATTATCACATGCTGATAATCGTGAAATAAATGCAATCGCGTATCAACACCGCATGTTGTTACGTACTCTCATGATGAAACATGGATTTCAACCGTATGAAAAAGAATGGTGGCATTTTACCTTGGATAATGAGCCTTATCCGAATACGTATTTTAATTTCAAGGTAAAATAATATGGTTTATCGTTTTGTTTTATGGGTATTATTATTCGTTAGTTTTTCTGTATCGTATGCGCTCCCACCGCAGGCAGATACCTTTCAGTTTATAGCATTGGCTGATATCCATTTTGATCCGTTTAATAGTTGTATAGCTAAAAATAACTGTCCATTGATAGATGAATTGCGAGCGAGTAAAGCAACAGAATGGCCACAAATACTCGCTAAATACGATGTGCAACCTCAACAAATGAAACGAGATACCGGTTATGAATTATTAACCAGCGCAATGACTCTCGCAAAAGAAGCGGCTCACGTTAATCATCCTCAATTTGTTTTAGTATTAGGTGATTTTTTGGCGCATGAATTTCGTGATAAATATAAACGGTATTCAAGCGATAAACATGCGTTTAATTATGAATCTTTCGTACAAAAGACGTTAACATTTTTAAATAATCAATTAGCGCATGATTTTCCATCTCTAACTATTTACTGTGTGGTGGGAAATAATGATTCTTATCATGGTAGTTATTATGTAAAACCAAATGGAACATTCTTTAAGAACCAAGCGCTATTATGGTCTAGCCTCATTAGGGAAGTGTCTAATCGAGATACCATGCAAAAACAATTTCTATACGCAGGTTATTACACATTAACGTTACCTTATCCAAATAATTTGCGATTGATAGTGTTAAACACCAGTCTATTTTCCTATAAAGCCAAAGGACGAGATTTAAATACGGCAGCACTGAATCAATTAAATTGGTTACATGCACAACTTCAACAAGCCAAAAATGCACATCAACGCGTTTTTATTGCCATGCATATTCCAGAAGGGATTGATATTTATGCGACAACGCACACACGATTATTTCGATTAATTAACTTATGGAAATCACCTTACATACAGCGTTTTGAAGTAGAAATGAATCAATTTTCCGCAGAAATAGCCGGTATTTTTACGGGGCATTTGCATAGAAATCAATTTCAGTTATTGACGTATCAAGATGGTCATGAGATTCCTTTCATCGGTGTCACTTCCATCAGTCCTATTTTTGGTAACGAACCGGGGTTTAGAAGTATTTCGTATTTTATGCATCCTATTCATTTGGATGATATAACGACTTATTCTTTTCCTATTGGCGTAGGAAGTGCTAAATTACAGGAATCACAGGAATAAAAAAGAGGGATATATGGAAGCACCTAAAACATTGAAAATCGTTTTGATGGTAGTTGGTCTTAGCATGATGATTTCGGGAGTCAGTAGAGCATCGACTACCGGCTTATACATGAATGGCCAATGGGATAGTGCTTGCGCTAAGTGTTGGCCGTCGCCACGTACTCATGAAAACAATCATTGCAAACCTGGTGATTGCGCTTTACAAGGTTATTATCATTGTAAAATGCAAAATCCGCCGCTAGCCATAGACGATGATGCCCGTTTAATTTCATTGATACGATCGGGGCAATGCACTTACGCGCCTCGTGTTAGTTTTAATAACGGTGAAGCGGATTATATTAAGCATTTACATTTCTGTACGCATGTTCTCGATAAAATGGCAGGACGTTTTAATTTGCCAGCGAATCCAGATAATGTTGCACGACATAAAATTGATTTTTATCTCACTCATTTTAAAGCATCGGTTTTAGGTAGTTCCAAAGATCAATTAAAATTAGCCATGGATTATGATTTAGGAATAGGCACGCAACAAAATCGAAATAAAGCAACCGAGCTTTATCATGCTGCCGCTAAAAAAGGCCTGCCTTTTGCACAATACGCTATTGCTGCACGCTATGCTTACGGCATATCCATGCAAAAAAATACGGACTTAGCGATTACCTGGTTGAATAAAGCGATTCATAATAAACCTACCAATAGTAGAGATCAAAAAGCACAAGCCATGGTAACGCCGTGCGCGATTAAATTAATTGAACGACTCACACCGTCTTAAGGATAAGCGGTTTTGAAAAAAGTATTTTTATTATTGATAGCCTTTTCTATGTCATCTTATGCTGAAATCATAGAAATAAGCGGCTCTCCCTTTGCAACGCAAGGAGCGCCGCTTGCCGAACAATTACAAGGTTATGGTGAGAAAGTTATTTTTGTTGATCCTGCTCAACATGTTTTTGGTGCGTATGCGGCCAATGGAAAGTTAATTCGTTGGGGCATTGCAACGGGAGGTGCTGCTTCATCCCGCACCAAAACGGGAGAATTTCGCATTTATTCTTTGGGCGACAGCCGTTGTTTATCCAATAAATATAATAATGCGCCTATGCCTTATTGCATGTTTTTCAATGGTGGCCAGGCTTTGCACGGCTCATCCGATATTCAATTCGATAATGTTAGTCATGGGTGCATCAGGTTGCATATTGATGATGCGAAGTGGTTGCGCTATCACTTTGTACAAGGACCTCGTGTGGCCAATCATTATCGCGGAACCAGGGTGGTGATTGAATCCTATTAACGACTGGCATTTCTGATGCTGACTGACTATTATTAATTTATAACTACGTGGGGCAATATATGAGCGATAATTTAAGCATAGAGATGCAACTCATTAAAAAACAACCCGTTTTTTCTCAGTTGACTGAAGAGGAAGTCGCGGAGTTGGCATCATTTTTTACCGAAATAAAAGCTTCACCGGATGATGTCATTGTGAAGGAAGGTGATGCGGTTGATAGTATTTACTTGATTGCAAGTGGTACGGTAGATGTGAGACACGTCACCATAGTAGATGGTCATCCGGTAGTCACATCCGTTGCTATTTTAAGTTTTGGCGATTCCATTGGTTTAAATGAAACCGGTTTTTATTCGATTAGCGGCAAGCGAACAGCAACGGTAGTAGCGCTTACTGATATGTTAATGTATCGTCTCAGTGTGGCATCGTTTCACGGATTTGCGCTTGCTCATAGTCATGTTAGTGATATCATGCGTAGACATTCTGCAGACGTAGTATTCGGCGAAGAAAAATTTTAAATGTGACCTGAAAATACATATAATTTAGCGCATTTAGTAGGTTGGGTTAGGCGTTTTTTGCCGTAACCCAACATCATCACCTTGAGGTTATTCATGCAAATCGATCAACGACAATTTGCTTTGCAAAACAAAGAAATGTTTATCTCCTGCATCGTACCTGTCTACAACGAAGAAGCCGTCATTCAAGATTTCATAAAAAGCTTACAACAAGTTTTACGTGAGCTTACTCATCGTTTCGAAATCATTATTGTTGATGATGGCAGTCGTGATCATACCTTGGAAAAAATCAGTTATTTCTCTAAAGAATCTCATGTGAAAGTCTTGGGTTTATCGCGCAACTTTGGTAAAGAGATAGCGCTTACCGCAGGATTAGAACATTGTTCCGGCGATGTTGCGATTATTCTCGATGCTGATTTTCAACACCCACTCGATGTGTTGCCTATCTTCTTGCAACATTGGGCAGAAGGTTATGATATGGTTTATGGCTTACGTCGCGACCGCAAATCGGAATCGTATTTCAAACGTCAGTTTGCGCATTTATTTTATTGGACCATGCAAAAAATTACTCGCATAAATATTCCTGAAAACGCAGGTGATTTTCGTTTAATGGATAGAAAAATTATTACAGCGTTACAGGCTTTTCCTGAGCGCACACGATTCATGAAAGGCTTGTATGCATTTGTAGGCTTTAAATCCATAGGCGTTCCGTTTGAAGTAAAAGAGCGCGCAGCTGGAAAAAGTTCCTGGGGTTTTACGCGATTAACAGAACTTGCTATCACGGGCATCACTTCGTTTTCAGATGTACCCTTACGTGTCTGGGGATTGATTGGTTTTATTATCTCGCTCATTTCGCTGATTTATGCGATTTATATCGTTACTGTGACATTAATTTTTGGCGCAGATTTACCCGGTTTTCCAACGTTAGTCGTTGCGATTATGTTTTTAGGCGGCATTCAATTGTTATCTATAGGCATATTAGGTGAATACATTGCGCGCATTTTTACCGAAGTAAAACAGCGTCCAAAATATTTATTGCAATGTAAAATAGGTTTTGATTTTCATGAATAATCTTTTTTCGCAATTATTTCGTTTCGGTACAGTCGGTTTTTTTGCCGCGACTATTCATTTCGTGACAGTCTTATTGCTAGTACAAAACTTTTTTTTATCACCCTTAATTGCGAATGCATTCGCTTTTATGATCGCTTTTCAAGTGAGTTATTGGGGTCATAAACGGTGGACGTTTCAACAAACTACACGCTTTTCAGGCATGACTTTTTCAAAATTATTGGTGGTACAAGTCATCAATTTTTTTGCAAATGAAACTTTATTTTATTTATTTTTGTCTCTCTCTTTGCCGTATCCGCTCGCACTTTTTATCGTTTTGACCGTGTTACCTTTCTTTACTTTTCTCTCCAGCAAATGGTGGGTATTTAAGGCGTGATAAAAAATGATAATAAAATCAATAAGTTGCTCTCGTGACTGGTATGTTTTTCGTGTGAAAACGCTGGTTTTACGACTTTATTTTCACAATCGTCGGCTGATTACTCAGCAATAAAATATCATTCTTTTTCGCAATAAAATAATAATGACGACTGTGTTTTTTAAACTGATCAAAATAATTTTCACCTAAAAAAACAAATACACGTTTAGGTTGATGCCATTTTTCCCAGAAAATTTTTTCACTAATCAGCCAGTCATCTGTGTTTTGAAACGGCATGCCATACCATAATTCACGTATCCAATTATCTTTATTGGCTATCGTTGGTGAGTTCCAATCAGCGACAAGGGTGATGCGTTTTTCAAGATAAAGTGGGAGATCTTGATAAAATTTATAATAGTTTATCACTTCATCTTGCGGTTCCATGATGGTTTTTAAGGTCGTGACTAACGATTTGGTTGAGTGTGGATTGAAATGATTGGCGCAAAAAACCAGTGTTAATAAAACCAGTGTGTTCAAAACGACGAGCGTAATAAATAATCGTAATGATGAATATTGTGTTGCTAGATAATGTCCAACTAGCAAGGCTAATGCGGGAAAAAGCGGTAAAATATACGTGATAATTTTTGAATGGGGAATAGAAAAAAATACAAAAACAACTGCAATCCATATCAATAAAAATAATTTAATTCGGGAACGAGTAGGATGTGTAATGGCTTGAATGAGAAAGGCAGTCCAGGGTAGAAAACCAATGCACACAACCGGTAAATAAAACCAGAATGGAATAGGGTTGTTAAATTCACCTGTAGAAAGAAATCGTGTGACGTGTTGCGTCACAAAAAAGTAATGTAAAAATTGAGGATTAGCTTGTTGCGCGAGATAATACCAAGGCAACACGATGATAGTGAATAACATCAAACCTTTGATGAGATGCATTCTCAGTAATAATTTCCATTGAGAGGACAATGCTATCCAGATACCAATAATGAGAGCAGGAAAAACAATACCAATTAAGCCTTTGGTTAAAGAGGCCAGTGCTGCGAATACATAAGCTGCGATAAGAAAACGACGGGATATAGGATGGCTTTCTACGCCGGTGATGAAAAATAATAATGAAGCGCTGATGAAAATCGCGACTTCGAGATCAAGGTTTGCGTAATGTGCGCTGATAAAATAAAGCGGAGAAGTTGCTAAAATAATGGCTGATAATAAGCCAGTTTTACGGTCAAATAATCGGCGGCCACAATAATACATGATGAGACAACTAGCGACACCCAATAAAGCAGGAAAGAGTCGCAACGCCCATTCTTTGATGCCAAATAAGGCAATGGCCGTTGCTTCTAGCCAATAATAGAGTACGGGTTTGTCTAAGAAAGCAACGCCGTTTACGCGTGGAGTAATAAAATCGTGACTGACTAGCATTTCACGCGCGACTTCTCCATAACGTCCTTCATCGGGTGTGAAAAGTGGGTAGCTGCCTAGCCAAAACGTGTAAAAAATCAGGAAGATAGCGAAAAGCAGCAAACTATCTGCTATCCAGTTGTTACGTAATGTTAGGTGTTTTAGCGATAACACAGGCTGATTCTCTTGTTGATTTTGCCAAACTATTTTAAGCTTTGGTCTCATGAAGAAACGCATTGTACTGTGTGCCGATGATTTTGGGCAAGCGCCAACGATATCAGAAGGCATTATCAACTTACTCGAACAGAATAAACTGTCAGCGACTAGCTGCATGGTCAATACCGTTTATTGGAGAGATCAGGCAAAGTGGCTCTCGCCGTTTCATACTCAAAAAGACATAGGTTTACACTTTAATCTTACGGAAGGCAGGCCGCTTTCTGCTGAATATAGAAAAGTGCACGGGGATGTTTTTCAGCCGCTTCCTATTGTCATGTTGCGTGCGTTTATGCGATTGCTTTCACAAACGGCTATTCAAGCAGAATTACAGGCGCAAATAGATTGTTTTCAAAACCACCTTGGTTATTTGCCTGATCACATTGATGGTCATCAACACGTGCATCAATTTCCAGTGATTCGAGAGGCGGTGGTGAATGTGTATAAAGAGCGATTCGGTGATAAAAAAAATAGTTATATTCGATTAATCAATGATTCTCTTCAGGTTAGCGATTGTATTCGGCATGTTAAAAAAGTGATTATTCATGCAACGGGTAGTCATGCGATGAGTAAGTTATTGATAGCGAATAAGATACCGCATAATCCGTCATTTGCGGGCATTTATGCATTTGGTCTTGCCAAAGAATACCCACTATTTTTTCGACAATTTTTACAGCGTATAGGCGATCAGGGATTGATCATGTGCCACCCAGGTCTTTCTGATCTTAAAAGCGATACGGTGATGGCTAGAGCGCGATATGAGGAATACCAATACCTGAGTAGCGGTCAATTTAGCGCTGATTGTGAGGCAAATGGGGTAGCCTTGTCCTCATAATCTGCTATACTTCAAGAGCATCGTGTGTCCGTTAGGTAACAAGATGAAAGGTTATTTGTTTAATTAGTAAAGGGTTAAGAGTATGTCAGAACGTGAAATTGGAACCGTTAAGTGGTTCAACAACAGCAAAGGTTATGGTTTTATTCAGCGTGATCAAGGTGGAGATGTATTTGTTCACTACAGAGCGGTTCGTGGTGACGGATATCGTACTTTAGAAGAAGGTATGCGCGTAGAATTCACTGTTACACAAGGTCAAAAAGGTCTTCAAGCAGAAGACGTTGCTGTTGTTAAGTAAGAGAGAATTGATTCGCCGCTTGAGCGTTTGAAAACGCTAGGCGGCGTTTTTGTTTTTGTGATTATCTAATAGTTTATTGGCAATTGTGGTTAACAAATCATTTTGACAAATAAAGCGCAAGGCCTGCGGCCGACGAGCCATTGTCAAAATGATTTGTTAACCACAATTGCCAATAAATCATTATGAGAAAAATAACGTGGCTAAAAAAGACGAGCTTCTCAAAAAATTATTACATTACACTGGAAAAGCGATAGCCGATTTTAACATGATACAAAACGGTGATCGTATCATGGTGTGTTTATCCGGCGGCAAAGACTCATTTACCCTGTTGTATGTTTTAAGACAGTTGCAACAGCGCGCCAAAATCGATTTTGAATTATTTGCATTCACATTAGATCAAGCACAACCTGGTTGGAATGATGAAGCCTTACGAGAGTGGCTTACTACTCGTAACATTGCACATGAGATTTTAACACGCGATACGTATTCCATCGTAAAAGAAAAAATTCCGGAAGGCCAAACGTATTGTTCGTTATGTTCACGCTTGCGTCGTGGCATTATTTATCGTTATGCGGAAGAAAAAGGATTTAATAAAATTGCATTAGGACATCATCGCGATGATCTTATTCGTACGTTATTAATGTCTATTTTGTATAACGGTGAAATTCGTTCTATGCCGCCTAAACTACTTAGTGATAATAAAAAGAATATCATTATCAGGCCGCTTGCTTATTGCCAAGAAACAGATATTGCAGCATTTGCAAAAGAATTAGCATTTCCCATTATTCCCTGCACGCTGTGTGGTTCGCAGGAAAACCTTGTGCGTAAACGCGTAAAAAATTTAATAGATCAATTAGCTGCAGAAAATCCTAAAGTACCGAGTAATATGTTGCATGCATTATCTAGCATCAAACCCAGCCAGTTAATGGATAAAAAACTTTGGGATTTTAAAGGATTGGAGCAAGAGCAAGGTATGGACGTCAAAGCATTTGCGTTTGATGAAATGGAAGATGTGTTTGGGTGATGATGTTACATCTTTAATTTATACTGCTCTAGCAGCAGCTTTGCTTCATCATTTAGCGTATCCATCAGTATGCTCAAATCATTAATATGATTATTTTTCACATCATTCTCAAGTTTAATAACCACTGTTTTTAAGCGTGGCAATCCGCAATAACACAACGCTCCGTGTAGTTTATGTAATCTTGCAGCGAGTTCATGATATTGTTGATTGTCATACGATTGATTGATAGCAGAAAGATCGTCAGGTAACGTTTTGATGAGCAAGGCAAGAATCTCTTCTGCAATGTCGCGATTCTTGCCTGCCATTTGCATAGCGAGTTCCCAGTCAATGATTGGAAGATGTTTACTGTCCATAGTATTCCTATTATTTTTCAAATACAGCCATTGCCTCAATGTGTGATGTATGCGGAAACATATTCATGATGCCAGCGGCTTTTAAGGTATATCCATATTGATGAACTAATTCACCTGCATCACGTGCGAGTGTCGCAGGATTACAAGAAACATAAACGATTTTTTTTGCACCGGATTCATGGATGAAGGGCAGCATTTCTTTTGCACCTACACGCGGTGGGTCTAACAATATTTTATCGTATCGAGATTTTATCCACGGCAAGTCGTTAGTGGGTTCCATTAAATTAGCAGCATGAAAACTAACATTCGCAATGTGATTGTGAGTCGCATTTTCATACGCTCTTTTTACCATTTCATCACTGCCTTCAATACCCGTGACGTGTTTCGCAGATTGTGCAATGGGTAGCGTAAAATTTCCTATGCCGCAAAATAAATCGATGACGGATTCTTGTGGTTTGATATCCAGTAATTGAATCGCTTGTTTTACCATCAAGCGATTCATTTCTAAATTGATTTGAGTGAAATCCAGCGGATGAAATTTAAATTCCAGTGAATAATCCGGCAAGGTATACGTGAGTCTATGGTTATCATCTTTAGGCCAACATTTTTGTATCGTTGCTGGAGCATTAGGTTGTAAATATAATTGGAAGGTATGTTGATGAGCAAATTGAACAAGTTTTTCTTCATCATTTTTTGAAACGGGTTCAAGGTGTCGAATGATGAGTGCGACGTCGTGATCACCTATTGCAACTTCAATTTGAGGAATAGCATTTGCAATGTCTAGTGAAGTGATTAATTCGCTGAGTTCAGTCAATCGTTCTCCAACTGCTGGATGAAGAACAACACAACGTAGAAGATCAGCAAGATAGCGACTGGATTTTTCTCTAAACCCAATCAGTAATTTATTTTTTTTAATAACGTATTTTACGCCAAGACGTGCTTTGCGTCGGTAACCAATGGTGTTTGCACTAAGCGGTGCTAGAATGGTATGAGGTGTGACTTTACCAAAATGTTTTAACTGATCTAGCAAGGTAAGTTGTTTCAGTTCCATTTGTGCATGATCATTCATGTGTTGCAAGCTGCAACCACCACAGACACCAAAATGTTGGCACGGTGGTATCACGCGTTTTGTGGAAGGTTGAATGATTTCAATAACATTTGCTTCGTTATAACTACCACGTTTTTTTGTAATGTTACACGTGATTATTTCACCCGCTAATGCACCATCGACAAAAGTCGTTTTATTGGCGATTTGTGTTATGCCACGCCCGTCATGACTGAGTGAATGTATGGTGGTTTGCATGTTTTATCTTTCGCTGTTACGTAAGCGGGCTAAGACTATATATTGATTAATAAAAAAAAACAAATAGGGCATTCATTGGTAAAGTTAAAAATAGTATCTATACTGTGATATAGGAGGATAAAAAAGTGTTCTCGGGGAAGTGATCCGAAACCGTTTAGTAGGAAAATAGGGAGATACGATTGTAGCGTGGTGTGCAAGTCCTCATCTAGCTATAGAGGAAAGCCTAAAGCGCTCTGACGTCTCTAGTTTAAATTGAAAACAGGTTTCTTAAGACATTACTCCGAGAACACTTTTTTATCCTCCCTTCTTTTTGTCTATTTACAAGTGAGACTCCGCATGTCTAATTCAATGATTGAAACTGAGCATTTATATGGCGCAAATAATTACCGTCCATTGCCTGTAGTCTTGGTGCGTGGTCAAGGTGTATACGTTTGGGATGATGCGGGAAAACGTTATATCGATATGATGAGTGCATATTCTGCGGTGAGTCACGGGCATTGCCATCCCAAATTAGTGAAAGTATTGCAAGATCAGGCAGCGACTTTGACTATTGTTTCGCGGGCATTTTATACCGATAAATTAGCGGCGTTTTTAAAATACGTTTGTGAGCTTACTGGATTTGAAAAAGCTTTGCCCATGAATACAGGCGCAGAAGCCGTGGAAACGGCATTAAAAGCGGCGCGCAAATGGGCGTATACCGTAAAAGGGGTGGCTAAGGACAAGGCGGAAATCATTGCGTGTCTGGGTAATTTTCATGGTCGTACCACGACCATTGTTGGTTTATCTAGCACGCCTCAATATCAATCAGGATTTGGTCCTTTTTCAGACGGATTAAAGTTAATTCCATACGGTGATAGTGAGGCGCTTTCAAAAGCCATTACGCCGAATACGGCAGCGTTTCTGGTTGAGCCTATTCAAGGTGAAGGTGGAATTAATGTGCCGCCACCTCAGTATTTAAAAGCCTGTGCCGAGATTTGCAAAAAAAATAATGTATTAATGGTATGTGATGAAATTCAGACGGGTTTAGGCAGGACGGGTAAATTGCTTGCTTATCAACATGACGGTATAAAGCCCGATGCTGTTTTGCTGGGTAAGGCTTTAGGTGGTGGTTTGATACCGGTTTCTTTATTTTTGACTAGCAAGGAAGTCATGGATGTTTTTACGCCAGGCGATCACGGTAGCACGTTTGGTGGTAATCCATTGGCAGCAGCAGTCGGTCGAGCAGCACTTCAAGTATTAATAGAAGAAGATTTAATTGAACGTGCCAAAACCATGGGAGATTATTTTAAAGAACAGTTAAAAACGATACAGTCTTCATGGATTAAAGAGGTGCGTGGTAAAGGATTGTTAATTGGATTAGAAATCGATGCGAAATACCCTGCGCATGATATTTGTTTGAAATTGCTGGATCACGGTATATTAACCAAAGAAACACATCAAACGGTTATTCGTTTTGCACCACCCTTGATTATTTCTAAAGAACAAATCGATACGGTGATTGATGTGTTAAAAAAAGTTTTTAAATAAAAAAACCAACTCTCTTGCGAGAGTTGGTTTATGGGTAATTAATGGCTGAGATTGTTAGTCGTTAAACTTTTATAGATCACACCGTAATTGATAAGCGCAAAGGGAAGTGTCCATATCAAACCTATACCTAATGGAATGGCACTCACAATAATAATCAAGGATTGAATCAGCATGATAAGCAGTAAATGCCAGAAGTTGCATTGCGTTGCTTGAAATGACAGTCTCACGGCATTGACCGGGCCAGTTTCCGTATCGATGACAAATGCCATGGATAACATAAGACGAATACCAAGATAGAATGAGCTTAAGATTCCAATAGAAAACAGTATGATTGCTAGCAATGTGTTATAAGATTGAGATGTTGTCGCAGTTAAAAATAAACCTATGATGCAACATAACACCGGGATAAAAAGAATAATCGCTTGCAAGAAATAGAGACCAATTAATTTGAGTGCTATTCCACCATTAAAAGCACGAAACATTAATCCAAAGGAAAGCGGCAAATCTTGGGCGCGTTTTATTCCTATGTAGATCAATCCCATCTGCAGTAAATAACTGACGATTTGAATGGCGATATTAAAGATGGCTCCAATTTGTTTTGGAAGCAAGGCAGATATTGCACCCAGGGCAAACATGATGAAAAATACGATGATGATAGCAATCCAGAAAGTACTTTTGGATCCGCTTACTTTATGCCAGGCTGTTTTCAGTGTTTCTTCTATGGGTAGTTGGTAGTGTGGATTCGTCATGTTTTCATCCTTAAATTGGCTATTGGCTAGGGTTATTTTTCACCTGATAACCAGGCAGGATCGACTTCAAATTCAACGGCGATTTTTTCTATCATATCGGCAGCGGGCATTTGATGTCCATCTAATAGACCAAAAGCAAGCTGTTTTGGGATATCCGTCATTTTACTGAGGATAACTGCTCGCTCGCGAATGGAAGACGGTGCGCCCGTTTCATCTAAACAATAATGTAGTCTTTCGGAAAAGCGTTTTGTATTCTGCTGCACGATTTGCCTCCTTGGCATAGTCGAATTTATTACCATTAATCAGCCGAGTATACTTAGGGAGTATGGTGCTAGCAATCATGAAAAACCCTTTCTAATGTTGATAATAACCCGCAGCAACGAGGGTATTACGCATTAATACAGCGACAGTCATGGGGCCTACTCCACCCGGTACGGGAGTAATCCATGCGGCTCTTTCTTTTGCGATGGCAAATTCAACATCACCTGCTAGTGTTCGATCCTCTAAACGGGTGATACCAACATCAATGACCGTTGCTCCCGGTTTTATCCATTCACCTTTAATGATATTGGGTTTGCCGACGGCTGAAATCAAAATGTCCGCTTGAGAGGTAAAATAAGCGAGATCTTGTGTGAAGCGATGGCAGATGGTCACGGTTGCGCCAGCAATCAATAACTCAAAACCCATGGGTCTGCCAACGATATTGGAAGCACCGATAATCACAGCGTGCTTACCTTTATATTTTTGTTGAATATGATTGAGTAGCAAGATAATGCCATAAGGCGTGCATGGTCTAAGGAGTGGACGGCGTTGTGCTAGTCTGCCGAAATTGTAAGGATGGAACCCATCGACATCTTTCTTGGGAGCTATGTGCTCCAGAATTTTGTTAGCATGAATGTGTTTGGGGAGGGGTAATTGCAATAAAATGCCATCGATTTGTGTATCGTCATTCAGTTGATTGATGAGTTCAATCAATTCTTTTTCATCGGTTTCTTCTGCAAGGTTGTGATAATAAGATTGAATGCCCACTTCTTTGCATGATTCACGTTTATTATTGACGTAAAGATGGGAAGCAGGGTCGTTGCCTACCATGATGACGGCCAATCCTGGCGGTCTATGTCCTTCTGCCAATTTTTCCTGAACTTTTTCACGCAACTCACTTTTTAGTTGTGATGCGATAGCTTTGCCGTCAATTAATTGTGCTGTCATGAAAATAATCATCGTTATGGTTGAGTTGTGCATAACATATCATAAAAAGAATACCATTGACGATGTTGATGGCACTGAGTATTATCCCAACTCTTAATTTTATGCGTCGTTCGATGTATACGGGGTATAGCGCAGTCTGGTAGCGCGCCTGCTTTGGGAGCAGGATGTCGGGGGTTCAAATCCCTCTACCCCGAATGATAGATGACAGTGTTTGCTTACCTAATGCGCCCGTAGCTCATTCGGATAGAGCACCGGCCTTCTAAGCCGGGGGTGACAGGTTCGAATCCTGTCGGGCGCGATAAGATAGAAGTTATGGTGGACGTAGCTCAGCTGGTAGAGCCCCGGATTGTGATTCCGGTTGTCGCGGGTTCGATCCCCGTCGTTCACCCCAGTTTAGTCGTTTTGTAACACCTGCTTACAAAATGAAATGCCATCGCAAGATGGGCCGCTAGCTCAGTTGGTAGAGCAGATGACTCTTAATCATCGGGTCGTAGGTTCGATCCCTACGCGGCCCAAGTTATTGATATATATAGTAAAATTCTAGTTTCCGCTGATTCCAAAAAATCCTTAAAAACGCCTCGGGGTTCCTCGTGGGGTTCCTTTGTGAATTTCAGTATTAGATTATTATTTTGAAAAATATCTGGCAGCTTAGTTGTTATTTTCCAGACAGATGCAATTCTGATCAAAAATAAGACATCATTTGTGTGAGATAATATCCATATGTGCATCCAAAAAATAAAAAATGGGGGTGTGAAGTGGCTTCTCATATTATCAATGATCCAGTGCATCGAGTAATGGCTTTCAATGAAGATGAGAAAAAATTAATCAAATCTTTTATTGATAGCGAATTATTTCAAAGGTTAAGAAGAATTAAACAGCTTGGATGCGGTGATTTAATATTCCCTGGAGCTGTTCATACACGCTTTAATCATTGCATTGGTGCAAGTTATCTTGCTAAACGGTTACATAATCAGCTCATATTAGATTTGGCGCCAAAGAAGAAAGAAGCTGAAAAAAACGTAATAATGATAGCAGCGCTATTGCATGATGTTGGTCACGGCCCCTTTTCTCACGCATTTGAGAAACTATTCGATAAAAAATATGAAAATGCATTTCAAAAAAAAGAGCTAATAAAAAAATGCAAAATATCACACGATAAGGAGTGGCTGAAAAAATTTATTGACGAATTTAATTATAAAGACGTATCAGTTACTGCAAAAGATATTAAAGCGGTTTTGCTTGATAAAAAAGATGAGTATTTATCCGATATCATTTCTTCTCAGTTAGATGTCGACCGAATGGACTATTTACTTCGTGATAGTCATTTCTGCGGTGTTCCATATGGGAAAATTGATTTAAAATGGCTTATGAGTTGTATTACAACTATTCCAGTGGATGAAAAAATAAGATTAGGAATATCGAAAAAAGGTATCGGTGCTCTTGAGCACTACATAACCGCAAGACGGTTGATGACTCGTAATATTTATTATCATGGTAAAAAGAATGCTGCTGAATATTATATAAGAGAATTTTTAAGTGGTTTAATAGAAAATCACCCATCTGAAATTAAGGGATCAATGCTTGACAATTTTTTACAGGAGTATAGTAAATACTCGGATAAAATCATCAGTATTTCTGGCGATGACAAGCAAAAAGAAGAGAAGGGTAAATTCATAAATAAGGCTTTCCAGTATTATAAAAATATAACCGATGATGATGTCTGGTTTTATATAAAAAATTTGGCTAATAAGGCCAAAGATCAGAAAAGTTTCGTAATCGCTAGTAGATTGATGAAAAGAGAGTTACCCGATTATTATCAGCTTAATCCGTCTAGGATTGCTAAAGCAACGATGATAGTTAGTGAGGAAATTGATAATTTGAAAAAAAATGATAGATGGATGATCCATCTTGATACGCTTGATTTTGTTTCTTATAAGCGGGATAAAGAGCCGATTTATGTTAAAGAAGGAGAATCAGGCTGCGATATCTATCATGAGTCAACGATTTTAAATCTATTGTCGGACAGGAATGAAGAAACGCATTATTTGTATTTAGATAAATACCTCAATGAGAAAAAACGCAATAGGTTACTATCAGCGTTGAAGGATGGTTATTGCTTATATAGTCCTGAAGTATAATCTGAAGTATATTCTTCACGCGTTAATCGATAGAGTACGTGGTTTTTTAGCGGACTATTGTCTCCAAGTTTTGGATGATTAAAATCATCAGCTTTAGAATGATGTAAGCCGATTTTCTCCATCACACGACGCGATTTGGTATTAGCTGCCACTGTAAAACAGTGTCAGGCCTGACTTGTTGACTTGTCATCAGCCAATCTGACCCGCTAAATATGGACAATTATTAATCTTTTTGTGTATAATTGGCCGATCTATGAATTCTTAGTGTAAGTTAGAGAACGAGTAGCTGGTATTACAAAATCAAGATGGGGAGTGAATTTTATGTCAAATAGTCGTCAATCAGAAGTCCAATCAACAAATGATATTGATTTGGAAGAGTATAGGAACAGGCTCAAGAATTCCACAGAGAAAGATGATTTCAAGTATATATGTATGATCGATCCACGGATTGCGAGATTAGGTATTGAGATAGACTCTGCGAGAGAATGTTATTTTCTTTTGGTAAATGATATAAGCGATCTTGCCATAATGAGCGAGGAAACTGCAAAATATATTTTAAACAATGAAAATTTACGAAAAAATAATCGATTACGAGATGATGGTTTTTCTAGCATCGTATGCAGATTTTATCCAAAATTAATCGTGCCATTATTCAAATCATCCAATATAAAATTTCCTGCAGCAGAAGATATGGTAGAAGTTATTAATGATAATCCAACTCTTTTTAAAGAATTATCCGAATGCCAAAAATTTATTAATTTAATAAATAAATCAGAAATTCTCATTAATTTGGCATTTATCAATGAAGAAATTGCACTTAAAATTTATGAGTATAGTCATAAATATACAAAATTCGATAAATACTGGTTCACAATGGCTATTGGTGAAAAATACGAGAATGTTGCACTAAAAATATTAAATGATGCTACATATATACGTGCGCTAGATGATGAAAACTTACTAATTCTTGGTAAAAGACATAGTAAGGCAGCGAAAACCATCATTGAAAATGCCAAATTTATTTCAATAAAACAGGATGTAAAGCCGTTAACGACATTGTATGCAAAAGCAACTGGAATAACATATTTCTCATGCGGTAAAGAAGTTATAAATTCATTACCCAAAGATGTTATTCATCTTGTGGTGAATAAATATATTTTGGCAATGAATCATCACTTACTTTTCTCAACAGTAAGAGAAAGTCAATTGTTTGATGCTTGTAAAAATTTTCGTTCAGCAGATGTTAAGCGTCTGCTTAACAGCAAAATTAGCCCAGATATAAAAGATGCACAAGGGAATACCCCGTTATTTTATGCCGCAGTAAATTGTGACTTTGATTCAGTAGATTATCTTTGCGATGCTTCTGCTAATGTTAATATTAAAAATAACAACGAACAAACACCATTAATCTATGCTTATGAAAATCGTCACTCAGAAATTCCATTGCAATTATTGTTGTCTAAAGGTGCTAATCCATATATTAAATCACGTTATGGTTCATTGTTTGATTTGGCTAAAAAAGAGAACCGGATTACGGAGTTGGGAATTCTGCTGGAATGGGAAATAGATAATCTTGATAAGGTTAAAAAATTTAAAATTTAAATGATTGCTAAAAATAGAGATTACAAAAGAGGTTTATAAACATGAAAATAGTTATCTCTCATATCATGCAGCATCATGATTCTCAATCGGTCTTAATTGGGAGTGAGACTTTTGAACAGGTGGCCTTATCTCAATTTAAGATTGCAGGGCGATTATTCTCAATTAACGAATGAGCAAAAATCGTTTTTAGTTACACAGGGTGGCGATTTATGTGTTTTCTTCTTAGGTTATCTGCGCGAAATTTATAAGTCAATTGATGAGGAGATTGGTAGAGGAATTTTAACCTTATTTGGCAATGTACAGGGTCAGGCCTGACTTGTTGACTTGTCATCAGCCTTTTTTATTTTTTTTCAATTTCATATATAATTAATTCTCGTTTTTCCCTTCATTTTTCATACCAAACCCACCCAATCCATCCATCCATTACTCAATCATTCATCAAAGAGGTTTTGTCATGGCCAGAAAGCCACGTGTTTATTTTCCAGGTGCTGTCTATCATGTTATGTTGCGCGGTAATGGCGGCATGAAAATATTTTTTAATGATAAAGACAGGGAGTATTTTTTATTTTTGTGTGAAGAAAGAATAAGTCGTTATGAGTATGAAATTCATGGTTACTGTCTGATGGGTAACCATGTGCATAGTTTGCTGCGTACTCGATGAAGCTATCAAATGTTTAAGACCCAAAATTATATGTCGAGCGTTTCAATGGTTTAATTTCAAGCACTGGATCAAACTGATTGAAGTAACAATAATATTTATCACTGTGACCATGTGTTATATCATATGGAAGAACATTGAATCCAAATTTTTCATAGAGACGAATTGCTGGTGTGTTAAACAAACGGGTGTGTAATTTCATTTCAAAAAGTTTATCTTCATTTTTTACGGATTTGCTTTGGCAAACATTAAGCATGCGTAACATTATTTCCGTGCCTATACCTTTTTGAAAGTTGGATGGTGCAGCGCCAATATAGTAAAGATACCAGGCAGAAACATTTTCTTTTTTTATTGTTTCATTGTCTTTCCCATACAATGCAAATCCAGCAATTTTGTTATTTTCATATGCGATTACACTGGCAAGATTAAACTCGGCCCACTCGTCCACGGTTAACTTGGCAATCTTTTCAGAAAAATTCTTAATGGCCGTTTCTGGATTATCTCCGTGTGCAAGGATATCACTTGAAAATGAGTTATTATCATTTTTCCACAATTGGTAATAACTTTGACAAAGAGATTGTTGATACATTTGCATCACTTCATTGCAGTTATTTTCAGTAATGGATTGATAGTCTTGATGTGTAAAAAATTTTGTTTTTGTTTCATTTCCATCAAATAGTCGTAATCGCATATTCATCTTATTTTATTCCTCTCTCAAGTGCAGTTTTTACCTTCTGTAACATCTTTGCCGTGACTTTATCCTGTGTTTCAATTTTACTGATATATGCCTGACTAACTTTTATTCGCGTTGCCAGTTCTTCCTGTGTTATGCCAGACTTAATTCTGGCAAGGGCGATAGGGTTGTCAATATAATCAGCAGGATCAAATGTGACATAATCGGTTTTGAAGTGTTGATTCATTGTGCATTACCCATTAGTTGTCAGTCAGATTGATGGCACTATAGCTGATAATCTCGATGTGAATAATATTATTTTTTCTTTTCCAATAATTTTCTTGCCTTGGTTAGTTCTTTGGCGATGAGCTCCGTATCTGGTAATACGGTTTTATATTCTGACGCCAATACCTTGTTAGGTAAACCATCGAGAGAGTAGTGTGCTACTGAGGCGTCTTTTTGCGTACATAAAATTAGTCCAATGGGGAAATTTTCGCCTTCTCGCATCCAGTGCTCACGCGCATAGTTGAGGTATAGATGCATTTGTCCTGCATCTGCGTGCGTGAATTTTCCCAGCTTA
>Ga0207092_1003_pt1 | contig 55894 bp, 55 predicted proteins | sample Alteio_BWMinHeat_48_FD_153533 | JGI IMG/M metagenome (GOLD analysis project Ga0207092, IMG submission 153533) | Enriched cells from forest soil in Barre Woods Harvard Forest LTER site, Petersham, Massachusetts, United States -... | ecosystem: Environmental > Terrestrial > Soil > Temperate forest >... | reverse complement strand
GCACCGGTTAATGCCGTGCGGATTTTTTCTCTATCTTCTTCTGCTGAGCGTCTACCAATTTCTGGATTGGCTCCTGCACCTAAACCTCGGGTGATATTTTCACCTAATTGAATAACGGAATGCGTTGAATAATTTTTTAATGCCTGAGAATCCGTATTCGCAAAAATAAATTCCACACCTTCAATACCACCTACCATACCTGCAATGGCATTACCACCACCGCCACCAATACCAATCACTTTGATCACTGCACTTTGTTGACACGTGTCTAAAAGTTCAAACATGCCATCACCTCATTAATTAAAAATTACCTTGAAACCAACTACGCATTTTTGAAAATAAACCTTTCATGCTAGGTTGTTGAATAACCACTTCACGTTGATTTACACGTTGTTTTTGTCCATACACTAACAAGCCAACTCCCGTTGCATAAATGGGATTATGGATAATGTCAGGCAGCCCCGTTACACATTCCGGCTTGCCAATGCGTACTGGTATCTTAAATACACGTTCTGCCAATTCCTGAGCACCAATGACTTTAGAGGCACCTCCGGTCAAGACAATGCCGGCAGAAATATAATGCTCAAGTCCACTGCGACGTAATTCATTCAGTGCTAGCATAAATAATTCTTCGTAACGCGCTTCAACCACTTCAGCCAATGCTCTTCCTGGCAAGCGTCTGGACGCCTTATCACCCATAACAGGAATATCGATCTGTTGATTGGGATCGACCAAATCTTGCAAAGCACAACCATATTTAATTTTAATTTCTTCCGCATTACGCGTCGGTGTGCGTAAAGCAATAGCGATGTCGTTTGTCACCTGATCACCAGCGATAGGAATCACTGCGGTATAACGAATAGCGCCATCTGTAAAAATGGCAATATCACTGGTTCCACCGCCTATATCTATCATGCATACGCCTAGTTCTTTTTCATCTTCGGTCAAAATAGACTGACTAGAAGCAAATTGTTCAAGCACAATATCGCTAGTGCTTAATCCACAACGTTTCATGCATTTAATAATATTCTGGGCAGCACTCACTGCACCCGTGACAATATGAACCTTGGCTTCTAACCTAACGCCAGACATACCGACTGGCTCACGAATAGCATTTTGATTATCAATAATGTATTCCTGGGGTAAAACATGAAGAATTTTTTGATCGGCCGGAATCGCTATCGCTTTCGCTGCATCTATGACTCTATCCACATCATTGAGACACACTTCCCTATCACGAATCGCAACAATACCATGAGAATTAATACTACGAATGTGACTACCGGCAATACCAGTATAAGCCGAGAAAATTTCACACCCAGCCATGTGTTCTGCATCTTCCACTGAACGTTGTATCGATTGAACCGTTGATTCAATATTAACGACAACACCTCGTTTCAAACCCTGGGATGGATGCGATCCAAAACCAATAATGTTTAATTTTCCATCGCCAGTGACTTCACCGACCAAGGTGACGACCTTAGACGTACCAATATCGATTCCTACTACAAGATCTTTATTTACGGGCTTTTTAACCATATCATTTTTCATCCAGCTTCTATTACGGGCTGCTGACAACTCTACTATCTTGGTTCAAAAACACTGAAACTCTGCGCTTCGCTGCTCATTTACTTTAATGTAAACTGCGCTGCGATGCTCGCTTTTCAGCGTTTTTGAACTCAAGCTAGCGAGTTGTCAATTAGCCCTATTGGTTACTCGCCATTTTTTTCCAACGCACAGCTACTCCGTTAGGATAACGCAAATCAACACAATCCACATCATTTGCACGATCACCAACAATTTTTGGGTACACTTTCACAAATTGATTCAAACGAGCCAAGATGTCTTCGTAGCCGACTTGCAATGTAATTCCATTATCCAATGTTAACTTCCATGTTAAAAATGGCGTCAGTTCTAAACTAGAAATCTTAACATGTAATGATAACAATAATCGATTAATGTCTTTAAAATACTGCAGCATGAATAGCTGCTGACCTGTTGGGCCTGTAAATTTAGGTAAATGAGAGGGATAGGTTTCCTGTTCTGGTATAAATAATTCACCGCTCTCACTCAGTAAAACAGTCTCATTCCAAAGAGCAATTGGTTTTTTCTCAGTTAGCGTGATAATGACTTGATCCGGCCAAATGCGTCTAACATATAAATCCGACACCCAAGGCATTTGTAATAAACGATTTCGTATACCATCAACATTGATCGTAAAAAAACCTTTTTCCACCATCGGGTATAACACATCTTGCACTTCTTGTTGATTAACCCGATTTAAGCCGTATACACGAACCGTTTTAATGGGAAAATAATCAGAAAGATTAAGATGATTAAGAGCAAATACAATGGAAAATACAATAACGCCTAGCATCGTTATTTTTAGAATCTGAGATAATGCCTGCAAACGTTTTCTTAACATGCACCCTTCTTGTCTCATCTCCCGATGATGCAAACTTCCGGGATCAATCGTATACCTGTTTTCTCTTCTACAATATCGCCAATATTAGCAATCAAATTCTCAATATCAGCAGACGTTGCGTCTTTATGATTGAGAATAAAGTTTGCATGCTTTTCAGAAACCGAAGCCCCGCCAAGATGCTTTCCTTTTAATCCGCACGCTTCTATCAACTTACCTGCATAAGTGCCCGGTGGATTTCTAAAAACAGATCCACAATTCGCTGTTCCCGTTGGCTGACTATGATTGCGTTTTTCCAGCAATTCCCGAATATCATTGAGTGATTTTTCCTTATCGCCAGGCTGTAGAGAAAAATGCCCTGCAACAAACCATTCACCTTCTGGTCTTACCACACTTCTATAGCCTATTTCAAAATCAGCAAGCGAACGTATTTTAATTTCGCCATGACGATTGATAGTTTCAACCTGTTGCACAAAGCGCCAAATCTCACCCCCAAAACAACCCGCATTCATGGCTAAGGCACCACCCACTGTTCCTGGAATACCTGCCATAAATTCAAGACCCGAAAACCCTGTTCTCGCTGTAGATCGAGCAAGTTGCGCAGAAGCAACGCCTGCTTCTGCGCGCACAACGTCTCTATTTGAATACTCGAGCTTATTTAACGCGCCTTGTGTAATAACCACCACGCCTTCCACTCCACCATCTCGAATAAGGGTATTACTGCCAAGACCTAATAAAGTGACGGGAACCGTTTTAGGTAATTCTCGTAGAAAGTTCGAAAAATCATCCAAATCTGCTGGGATAAAAACATAATCCGCAGGACCACCCGTACGCCAGGAAGTGTAGTTTGAAAGCGGCTCGTTAGCGAGTAGCTTACCGCGCAACGGTATGGTTGGAGATACCAACATTATTTATTCGCCTCCCTCAAACTAGAGGCCGCTAATTTTGCGGCGAGGCCACCTATATTACCCGCGCCTTGCATGAGTAACACATCACCGTCTTGTAATTCCCGCTCAAATAATGCGGGCAATGTATCATGATTCTCAACAAAAATAGGTTCAATTTGGCCACGCTTTTTTAACTCACTTACCAATGAAGCACTATCTGCACCTTGAATATATTCTTCACCCGCTGAATAAACATCCAGAAGCATTAACATATCTGGCTTAGACAACACATTACAAAAATCCACAAATAAATCACGTGTACGAGTATAACGATGTGGTTGATAAACCATGACCAAACGTCTATCTGGCCAACTTTCACGTGCAGCTTGCAAAGTAGCCGCAATTTCACGCGGATGATGTCCGTAATCGTCGACTAATGTCACCTGACCACCATTTGCTAAAGCAAAATCACCGTAAATCTGGAATCGTCGCCCAATGCCAGCAAAATTTTCCAAAGCATCCATGATGGCACGATCTTGAACTTTTAATTCCGAAGCCACTGCAATCGCTGCCAGTGCATTCAATACATTATGCCTGCCCGGCAAATTTAAAGTGACAGACAATGGCGACATGCCCTTAGGTCTTTCAACAACAAACTGAGTACGCATGCCATTTTGTGTGTAACCAAGCGTTTTAAAGTCCGCTTCATTGCCAATGCCGTAAGTAGATATGGGTCGTGATAACTTTGGTAATATTTCTCGCACAATAGGATCATCGATACACAATACGGCGAGCCCATAAAAAGGTAATCGATGCAAAAACTCTATAAACGTTTCTTTCAGTCTATCAAAATTATTGTCATACGTTCCCATATGGTCTTGATCAATATTCGTAACAATTGAAATCATGGGGTTCAAATATAAGAAAGACGCATCGCTTTCATCGGCTTCAGCAACAAGATAATGTCCGCGTCCAAGGCGCGCATTACTACCCACACTATTCAAACGTCCGCCAATGACAAAGGTAGGATCCAGCCCCGCTTCTGCGAGTATGCTAGTCACCAAACTGGTCGTTGTCGTCTTACCATGCGTGCCGGAAATCGCTATACCATAACGGAAACGCATTAATTCTCCCAGCATCTCAGCGCGTGCAACGATAGGAATATGGGAATGACGTGCTGCTACCAGTTCAGGATTATATTCAGCGACAGCCGTTGAACGCACAATCACGTCTGCATTCTTAATATTGTCTGCTTGATGTCCACGATAAATAGTGGCGCCCATCACACGCAGCCACTGAGTCAAGGTATTTTCGGCAATATCCGATCCGGAAACAGTATACCCTTCACGCAATAAAACCTCGGCAATACCTGCCATGCCCACGCCACCAATACCAACAAAGTGGACATGTTTTATATGTCCCATCTCAAACATCCAGCTCACTGGAAAACCCCCTACCAATTAATGAATAACCTCACATAATATTGCATAAATCTTCTCTACAACATCGACTCTACGCAATTGATAAGCCGCTTCCGCCATGCGTAAACGCGTCTCACCCGATTGTGAAAATTGTTTTATTATATCTGCTAATCGACTATCTGTTAATTCAGTCTGTTGAATACAGAGTGCCGCACCATTTTTCACCATAAAATCTGCGTTTGCTGTTTGATGGTCATCGACTGCATAAGGATAAGGAACTAGCACGGCTCCCAATCCTACCGAACAAAGTTCCGCAACCGTTAATGCACCTGCACGGCATAATACCATATTTGCTGAAGTATAAGCGTTATGCATATCCTGAATAAACGGTGTGATCTTCGCTTCCAAACCCATTGATTTATAAATATTTTTTACGATTTCTGCATGCTTGTCGCCTGTTTGATGCCATATTGTTGGGCGCTCGTTTACATTTAATTGCAAAAGCGCACGCGGAACTATCTCATTGATTCCTTGCGCTCCTAAGCTACCACCTAAGACGAGTAAACGAAAAGGAGCATCCGATAAATGCCGTTTTGCAGGAATAGGCAATTGTTCCAGCTCATGTCTAACCGGATTTCCTACCACTATCACCTTCTCATGTTGACTGAATACATCTGGAAAACCGGTCAATATGCGTTTTGAAAAACGCGCTAGCATTTTATTCGTAAACCCAGCTTTTGCATTTTGCTCATGAATAACAAGCGGTCTTCGTGATAACCAGCAAGCAATACCAGAAGGCCCGCTAACAAAACCACCCATACCTAAGACCACATCCGGTTCAATCGTTAATATCACCCTTAACGCTTGTTTGATCGCTATAAGAATTCTGAATGGAGCAAACAATAATGCAACTAACCCTTTACCACGCAAACCATTGATGGTTATAAAATGCAGAGGAATATTTTCAGCCGGAATCAAGCGAGATTCTATGCCTTGCTTTGTTCCCAACCACTGCACATCAACGCCTTTTTCAAGCAAGTAGCGAGCAACAGCCAATCCTGGAAAAACATGACCGCCGGTACCACCTGCTACAATGAGAACGCGTTTTAACATATTCACCTGATTCCTAATGCAGTCATACGATTCTCATGATCAATACGCAATAAAACGGCAATGACTATGCAATTCACTAACACGCTACTTCCACCATAACTCATCAAAGGTAAGGTCAAACCTTTGGTGGGTAACAAGCCAGAATTAACGCCAACACTGACCGTAAATTGTATAGCCATCCACAATCCAAAACCGTAAGCAAGAAAACCAGCATACGGTCGATGATGACAATGAGCCATGCGACCCATCAGAAATATCCTGACGACTAGCAATAAAAATAATCCCATGACAACGAACATGCCGAATAATCCCAATTCCTCTGCTATCACAGCAAACAGAAAATCGGTATGCGCTTCAGGAAGATAAAACATTTTCTGAATACTTTTTCCTAAACCCACACCAAACCACCCACCTCTACCAAATGCAATTAAGGATTGGGTTAATTGGTATCCGGTATCAAATGGACGCTCCCATGGATTTAAAAAACTGGTTAATCTCAGAAGACGATACGGGGCAGAAACAGCAATCACAGCAAGCGCGCCTAAAACCAGGGAAAATAAAGCAAGAAAATGTCGCAAACGCATACCGGCTAAAAACATTAAACCTAATGTGGTTGCAGTCACAACGACTGTTGCACCAAAATCCGGCTCGCGTAACAATAAAACGGCTATCACACTCAATATGAACATGGGTTTTATAAAATTATGATGCCTAACCAAATAACCTGCCATATAAACGATTATCATGAATTTCGTTAATTCAGAAACCTGAAAAGAAAGAGGACCGTAACCTATCCAGCGTGCACTACCATTAACACTATGTCCAATGCCTGGGATAAGCACTAACGCAAGCAATAACATAACAAACAATAAAAGAACACCGCTCCATTTTTCCCAATAACGCGTATCCACTTGCATGACTACACTACCAATGGCGACACCTAGTGTTAGAAAAATTAATTGCTTAAAAAGAAAATAAAAAGGCTGATGCATTTGCCCATCCGAAATCACAATGGAAGCCGATGTCATCATTAGTAAACCTAATGAAACAATGCAAATAACGGCAAATACAAACCATTTATCATAGAGTGCAGGAACAACGACGCGTTGTTTTATTTCAGAATAAGAGCGCATAATGGACCTTATTTAACTTAATCTTTCCACACTCTCAATAAATACTTGACCACGGTGCTCGTAATTCTTAAACATATCAAAACTCGCACAAGCAGGAGAAAGTAATACACTATCATTCGGTTTTGCAATAGCAGCTGCTTGTAAAACAGCCTCATCCATGGAGTGGGCAAATGAAACAGGAACGCGGCGTTGCAATGCCGCTTCAATATCGTTTGCAGCTTCTCCCATTAAAACCACATGACGAGAATATTTTTCTATCGCAGGTGTAAGAGAGGTAAAATCAGCGTGTTTACCAATACCACCCATAATCATTACTAATTTACCTGACATTTCACTACCTAAACCCAGTATGGCTGCCTGCGTTGCACCTACATTGGTACCTTTGGAATCGTTATACCATTTCACCTGATCGCGTTCCCGAACCAACTGACAACGATGAGGCAACCCCTTAAAATCACGTAAAACGTTTAACATAGGTTCAAATGGCAATCCAAATCCGTAGCCTATTGCTAAAGCGGCTAATGCATTCGCCTGATAATGTTTACCCATTACCGGTAATTCATTCACAGGCAGTAATAACTGATCCCCTTTTGCAAGATAAGTCTGATGATGCTGATTCACCAAACCAAACTCATTTTGCTTTGGTGTATCCAGCGTAAAATAAATTTTCTGATCTAATATAGGATGATGACATTCCGTCAGACTATCATCTCGATTACACACAGCGACGTAACAATCATGATAAACCCTCGCTTTTGCACGCTGATAGTCGGATACACTGTCGTATCTATCCATGTGATCGGGACTGACGTTTAATACCGTCGCTACTTGTGGTTTCAAAGAATACGTTGTTTCAAGCTGAAAACTCGATAATTCCAAAACAAAAAGATTAGTAGCAGGATGATTCGCTAATAAATCAAGTGCTGGAATACCTAAATTACCACCTACCTCTACCGTATAACCTGCGGCTTCTGCCATTAAGCCCACTAATGTAGTAACCGTACTTTTTGCATTCGTACCTGTAATCGCAATGACAGGTACCTTGACTGCACGTGCAAATAATTCAATATCACCAATAACAGGCGTACCGCGTTTAACTTGCCTTGCAATAACGGGCAGACGTAAAGCAATACCAGGACTCAAAATAATCGTTGTCGCTTGATCTAATAAAGAAGAACTGATTTCGCCTAGCGCAACCGGCATATCAGGATATAACGCTAACAGTGCAGCAAGATGGGGTGGATTAACACGGGTATCTGTAATCGCAACAGGAATCCCGGCCTCTTTTAAATACCGCGCACAAGAAAAACCCGTGAGACCCAAACCAACGATAACGTGTAATCCTGAAACCATCATTTACCTCAACTTCAAGGTTGCGAGTCCACACAAGACCAATACAAAAGTAATAATCCAGAAACGTACAATCACTCGTGGTTCAGGCCAACCTTTTAATTCAAAATGATGATGAATCGGTGCCATTCTAAAAATACGTTTACCCGTTAATTTATATGAACCCACCTGTAAAATCACAGAAACAGTTTCCAGCACAAAAATACCACTCATCAAAAAGAATACGATTTCCTGACGTACAATCACAGCAATGGTACCGAGTGCTGCACCTAAAGCGAGCGCACCTACATCGCCCATAAATACTTGTGCAGGATAGGTATTAAACCATAAAAATCCAAGACCTGCGCCAACCAGCGACCCGCAAAAAACAATGATTTCACCTGCACCAGGAACATAAGGAATAGCAAGATAACTAGCATGTTGAATATTGCCAGTCGCATACGCAAAAACACCTAAGGCACCACTAATCATGACGCAAGGCATGATAGCAAGACCATCCAAACCATCAGTTAAATTAACAGCATTACTGGATCCAACTATCACAAAATACGTGAGCACAATAAAAAAAGGCCCCATGGCTAACGACATGTGCTTAAAGAAAGGTAATACCAGTTGCGTTTCAGCAGGCAACGTCGCCGTAAAATATAAATAACAAGCAGCACCGAAACCGAGTAATGATTGGCAAAGATATTTTTGTCGTGCAGGCATACCACGACTATGTTTCAACACTAACTTTTGATAATCATCCCAATAACCAATCGCACCAAATCCCAAGGTGATGATTAATACTAACCAAACATACCGATTGGAAAGATCACTCCACAATAAAGTCGCAAGCGTCACTGAAAGTAAAATCAGCGTACCACCCATAGTCGGTGTACCTGCCTTACTAAAATGACTTTGTGGACCATCATCTCTCACCACTTGACCAAAACGATGTGAGCTCAGCTTGCGAATAATAATAGGACCTAACATCAATGCGAACACTAACGAGGTCAGTGTCGCTAAAATCGCACGCAAAGTCAGGTATTGAAAAACATGAAAACTATGTAATAGGTATTGAGCAAGCCAATCGCTTAACCACAGTAACATTTATTTGCTCCAAAGATATTCTTTTACTTTTTCTACATCATCAAACGGGATTTTTTCATCGCCCAATTGCTGATAGTGTTCTGCGCCTTTACCGGCGATTAAAACGCAATCACAAGCATTGGCCCATTGTATACTGTTCTCTATTGCTTTAGCACGATCTAACTCTATAGAAACTTTCTCAGGATGAGAAAAACCGCCCACAATTTCAGCAACGATTTCCTCCGGTTTTTCATGTCTTGGATTATCATTAGTCACAATGACATTATCCGCCAGGGTCTCAGCAATTTTAGCCATTAATGGCCGTTTTCCCCTATCTCTTTCACCCCCACAGCCAAATACACACCACAATTTTCCTTTCGTATGGCCACGTAAAGCTTGCAACACTTTCTCTAATGCATCCGGTTTATGTGCATAATCAACCACTACCAAAGGACGCTCATCTCCACCTAAAGTCTGCATGCGCCCGGGAACCGCTTGCAATCTAGCAAGACAACTCACTGCATCCTTGAAAGTCACACCATAAACACATAAAGCTGTTAAAACAGCGAGACTATTACTTAAATTAAATTGCCCAATGAGAGGCAATGAGATATCTGCTTCACCCCAGGGAGATTTTAATTTGGCTTTCATGCCATATAACCCTGACTCGATTTGGTCGACATACACCAAAGGCACTTGCATTTCACGATCAGGTTGATCAGTAGAATAAGCGATAATCGAGTGATGAGTAGATAACTCCGTTATCCATTTTCGACCGTAAGCATCATCTGCATTAATAATGCAATGCTTAACAGGAATCTCTGCTAAAAAGCGTCGCTTAACCAGAGCATACGATTCCATCGTGAGATGATAATCAAGATGATCTTGAGAAAGGTTAGTGAATATACCTATATCAAATTGAATACCATTAATCCGACCTTGATCTATGCTATGTGAGGATACTTCCATTGCAATTGCTTGCGCCTTACGGAGAACAAAATCATGCAAAATAGATTGCAACGTCACTGCATCTGGCGTCGTTAGACCTGCTTCACCCATTTCACCCAAAAAACCATTGCCCAGTGTTCCGATAATACCGCAAGGAATATTTAATGATTGCAAAGATTGCGCGATAAAATGTGAACACGAGGTTTTACCACTCGTTCCTGTTACGCCTATCATGCGTAAATGATTTGAAGGATTGCCATAAAAACACGAAGCGATAAAACCAACTTTTTGTTGTAAATGCTTTATAGGAATAAGCGGTACCGTTGCCTCGAAAGTAAGCACATCATTAGTCGTATCAGCATCGATTAAAACAGCAGAGGCACCACGCAAAATAGCATCTTGAATATAGTGACGACCATCTAGGTGCGTGCCTTTCACTGCTAAAAATAAGCCGTTTTTCTGCACATAACGACTATCCAGCATTAAACCTGAAATATCCCTATCGAGCTCTACAGGAATGCTATAGAAATCTTGCAATAATGTTGATAAACGCATGTCGTTATCACTCATTTTAAACATCATCCGGTGGTACATCTAATATTCGTAATGCCCCTGCCATGATACGCTGAAAAACAGGGCCAGATACTTCACCTGCAAGAAACCGCTTTCCTCTGGGATCATGAATCACGACCATAACAATAACCCGTGGATGCGTAACCGGTGCTATCCCTACAAATGAAGTCGTATATCGATGTTTCTGATAACCACCATCACCTACCATTCTAGCTGTACCAGTTTTACCTGCTACATGATAACCAGGTACTGAGATACTAGCGGCTGTTCCCCCTTTTTCAAAAACAGATTGAAGCAAGGTCAGCATTTGTTTTGCAATATTAGGGTGCAATACACGTTCGCCAAGAGGTGCTTTTTCAAGCTTGAGCAAAGAAAGCGGGAGTTTTATACCTTGATTGGCTAGCACTGAATAAGCACGTGCAATTTGTAAAGGAGTAGCCGACATTCCATAGCCAAAAGAAAGGGTAGCCAAAATAAATTGACCCCAGGGAGCATGTTTAATTAACACTCCACTTTGTTCGCCAGGAAATCCTATACCGGTATTGTCACCAAATCCTACTCGCTGCAACATACTCCACAATTGATTTGGCGGTAGACTCAGTACAATTTTTGCAGCGCCCATGTTACTGGAATATTGCAAAATTTGTGAAATACTCAAAAGACCATTATTTTTTTCATCTTTCACCACACTACGTCCAACACGCATCCAGCCAGGTGATGTATCAATAATCGATTCTGGTTTAAATCGTCCTGTTTCAAGTGCGCTTGCGATGGTAAATGCTTTAATGGTTGAACCAGGTTCAAAAGTATCTGTTACTGCACGATTTCTAACATGCTCACTTTTCACCCCTTGTCTATCATTAGGATTAAACGAAGGGACATTAACCATAGCAAGAATCTCGCCTGATTTTATATCTAATACTATCGCCGTTCCCGCTTGAGCTACATTCTCTGTCACTCCGGCCAATAATTCACGATAAGCAAGATATTGAATACTTCTATCAATGCTTAATACTAAATCATGCCCCGCTTTTTCATCCGAAACGGTTTGTACATCTGAAATAATGCGTCCTAATCTATCTTTGATAACCCATTTTTTTCCTGGTTCACCTTGCAACCATGAATTATAAGCAAGCTCTAAACCTTCTTGACCATTATCATCAATATTCGTAAAACCAATGACGTGTGCGGTGATTTCTCCTTCTGGATAATAACGCCTGTATTCTTGCTGCAAATAAACACCGGGAATATTCAATGCTTTAATTTGATTAGCAAGTTCTGGAGAAATACTGCGTTTGAGATAAACAAATTCACGATTTATTTTTAGATTTTTTTTTGCAGTATTAGTGATATTTTTTGAATGCACACCAATTAAATGAGACAACGCAGCCAAGTCTTCTTCCAAGGGATAAAACTCCAAGGGATTCATCCATACCGAATAAACGGTTGTACTGACTGCAAGCGGAAAACCGTGTCTATCCACTATCATTCCACGAAATGAAGGCGTGCTCACAAGACGCAACACACGCTCATCCCCTTGATGTCGCAAAAAATGCGAATCAAGAATAGCAAGATGATAAACCCGCCACATGAGACCTAAAACAGCGATGGCGATAACCGATAAAATCAAATAAAAACGCCACGCAATATAGGAGTTATGATTTTTTGAAATAACAGGATCAGACGCCACTTCATTATTCTTTATTGTTAAATGTTTTACTGAATGTTCTACTCATGGACAACGACCGTTGATTTGTAGGCGGGCATCACCATTCCTAGCTTATTTTCAGCAATCTGCTCTACTTTCGCTTGCATCATCCATGTGCTACGTTCCAATAACAATTGTCCACGTTCTACTTGTAAACGATCTTGCTCTATTAAATGACGCTGATACGTTGCATGCAAAATACGAGTGACATGTGTAACGTAAATAACACCCAGAGCAGACAGCAATACCGCGAGCGCTAATATAGCAACGACAAGCTGCCTTCGCGATAAAAAATGCGCTTTAATCAAATGACGAGATAATACGCTTTGATGAACCAAGCGAGCTGCCGCGTTCATGATACTTTCTCCGCTATACGTAAAATGGCACTTCGTGCCCTGGGGTTAATATTCATTTCATTTAAATTTGGTTTGATAGCCTTACCAAGGGATTTCAGTCTTGCATTAAAACGTCTGCCTTTTACGGGTAAACCACGTGGTAAATCTTCACCTTTTTCATGTAAGCGAAAAAATTGTTTTACGATTCTATCTTCAAGCGAATGAAAACTAATTAGCGATAAACGACCACCTAACATTAATGCTTCCAATGCCTGATCAAGCGCCTGCTCTAATTCGGTTAACTCTTGATTAATCGCAATACGAATAGCTTGAAAGCTACGCGTTGCAGGATGTTTAAGCGGTTGTGTTTTTGATTTTGGTATAGCGAATTTTATAATGTCTGCTAATTGCGCTGTTGTAGTAATCGGTTGCTCTACACGTTTCATGACTATCGCTTTAGCAATACGACGCGAATATTTTTCCTCACCGTATTTCCAGAGAATATCAGCTAATTCCACTTCATCTACCTTGGCAATAAACGTCATGGCATCTATACCTTGACTATTATCCATACGCATATCCAACTTGCCATCTCTTGTAAAACTAAACCCCCGTGCTGGATTATCCAGTTGTGGTGAAGAAACGCCCAAGTCAAATAAAATACCATTGACCTTGCCAAATAGTGCTAACTCCATCAAGCTAACTTGCAATTCGGCAAATGAACGGTGAAAAATAGAAAATCGTTTATCGTGAGAAAAATGCTGTCTTGCATAAGCGACTGCCTCTGGGTCTTTATCAAATGCAATCAACCTGCCTTCTTTGCTTAACTGATTCAAAATGGCTTGAGTATGGCTACCACGCCCGAATGTTGCATCGACGTAAACACCATGAGGAGAGGTCAATAGAGCAGCGACTGCTTCATTCAACAGGACGGGGACATGCTGGTAAATTATATCGCTCATGCGGCAAGCTGCCATGTTAGTAAGTAACTCCATTTACTACATCATCACAAAGAAATAGATTTTACTTCTTCAGGTAGTGCAGATTCGTTGATATCCGATTCTTCTTGCAACCAACGACCGCGGCACTTATCCCAATAAGCCTCATCCCACAATTCAAACTTCTTTCCTTGTCCGACTAACACTGCGCGTTTATTTAAACCTGCATACTCACGCAATAAAGGTGGCAATAGAACGCGTCCATGTCCATCCATTTCAATATCCGTTGCATGTCCTACCAGCAAACGCTGAATACGACGAGCAGCTGGATTAAAGCTTGGCAATCCAGCCAGCTTCTTTTCAATCTCCTCCCACTCAAGCAGAGGGTAAAGCAATAAACAACGTTCTTCTGTATCTATCGTCAAAATAAGCGCGCCTTTCTCGCTTAGTTGCAGCCGCTCGCGGTACCGAGTTGGCATCACGATCCGTCCCTTCGCATCGATGTTAACTCCAGTTATACCGCGGAACACTGCATTAACCTCCTCGAGAGAGAAGTTTTACCCCTGTGATTACCAATAAATATACCACAATTCTCCACAAAACAACACTTTCTGCCACTGTTTACCACTAAAATGAGTAGGCGAAATTCTATGAGTCAGTCGATAAGCCGGGTTCTGTCTAGAACAATCATTTATCTGGGATGCTTGTCGCCAAACACCTCATGCAGCCTACCCAAACCCAGTACGGGTCGCACTATGGGGTTCTTATTTGGCCTTACTCCAGGCGGGGTTTACCTTGCCATAACTGTTACCAATTACGCGGTGCGCTCTTACCGCACCTTTTCACCCTTACCTCACTTAAGTGAGGCGGTATATTTTCTGTGGCACTTTCCGTAAGCTCTCGCTTCCCAGACGTTATCTGGCGCCCTACCCTATGGAGCCCGGACTTTCCTCCCTTTCTTGCAAAAGAGCGATTGCCTGACTGACTCGGGCGTGATCATAACACACATAAATGATATTTAGTTAAGCGTATTTCTGGGGGTGGATTTTTTGAATGTTTTAGTAAAAAAATCATCAAATTTATCTTTATTGTAAGAATCTAGCTTTGACGATACGTATAATCTAGCCTGGCCTTTATCATGAGGTTTTACTTTATCAATGGAATCTGATGTTATCTCAATACATTGATTTAACTGCTTCTCAGTCAGTTTGAATTCAACCAACAATCGCTGTTTATACTTAATTGCCGCCAATGCGATATCCCGAATGAATCCAAAACTTTTAGGATCGCCATCACTTGCAGCTTTAATATCTGCAGTAATATCATACCCTCCATCAGCATTTATCTGACGAAATAAAAATCGCGTTAAATGTAAATATTCTTCTTTCTGCTCGTCTGTCAATTTCATATTATTTCTCCTCTTTCGTCGTCACTTGAAACTTCTGGTGCGATTGAATACGACGCTGAATATCCCTGGAAAAAACATGAGTAAATCGTTCCAAATCTTCCTTATACTGTGGATCATCCCATTTTTCCTGCACTTGAAAAAAGATATATTCCCGTGCAGTGATATATTTTATCTCCTCCAACAATTGCAGACTCATTTCTTCGAAAATGGCATCTGGCAAAGAATCCACAATATTATTAATAACATTTTCCATTTGCACTTCATTGATGCCAAACATGCGTACAACATCTGCGTCCGACTGTAAATTAAAAACCGTCTTACAAACCCGTCTGACTGTTTCAATGACACTCCGTGAAAAGGCGAGCTTTTTTTCTAACATCCCATTCTCCTCAAGCGGTTTTAAGCTCTTATGATTAGTATACAACAGGCCTTAACCGTTTAAAAAATGACTAGCAAGATCACGAACAATAACTTGATGTTTATATTGATTTTTTTGCTTTTGATTCCAGCCAAACAAATATTTTATGAGGGATAGTCGCAACAAATGTAGACGCGCCCTGACAAGATCATGTCTCACGATATTGCGCACATCGCTTTCCGGATAATGTTTACGATAAAATAATAATTTTCCCAATTTTTTCTTGCGTATCACCTCTTCACGCGGATTGCCTTTTTCACTCGCACTACCAACGTGTTGTACTGTAACCGACTCACAATATCCAATACCATAACCGGCTTGACGAATTCTAAGACAAAGATCAGTTTCCTCTCCATACAAAAAGAAATCCTCATCAAATCCATTTACCTTTTCAAATACATCACGTCTAACTATCATGCTTGCACCTAATACGGTGGCAATCTTACCGGGTAAATGAGAAAAATCAGCACGTGTTTGTTTTTGACGCGGATAATGATAATAAGCGGTTTCTTCCAACTGCTCTTTATCATTAACGATGCGCGTTCCAACTAAACCATATTGATAATGATTATCCATAAATTGAACCGCATGCTGTAAATCCTGATTTGTCATGCAAAAAGCATCCGGGTTCAACATAAAAATAATTGGTGCCTGACTTAAAGCAAATGCTTGATTATTAGCCTTGCCAAATCCTTTATTGTCTTTATTTGCAATCAATGTAATACGCGGCAAAAATTGCTGTAATACAGTAACGCTATCATCCTGACTATTATTATCAACAACGATAATTTCAACACTGACTGCTTGTTGAGACAATAATGATTCTATGCATTTTTTAACGAGAAAAGCCGTATTGTAATTAACAATTAACACTGAAATATCTATCATTTTACACCTTTCTTAGCTAAGGCCATTTCATATAAAACATTTTTACGTTCCCCTGTAATTTTACTGGCCAAGGATGCCGCCTGCTTTAAAGGCAATTCTTCAAGAAGAATGTTCAAGACGTTCTCTGGGATCACTTCTTTACTGAGAGCTGCTTCTTCATTGATTCCTTCAACTAATAAAACAAATTCACCACGCACATGATTGGGATGGGATTCAAAATATTGAATCAATACTGAAAGATTGTCTGCCAAGACTGATTCATGGATTTTAGTTAATTCTCGTGCGACAACCGCTTTTCTATTCTCTCCAAATACTTGAGCCATGGCTTGCAAGGTCGACAAAACTCTATGCGGTGCTTCATAAAAAATCATGGTACGGCTTTCATGTAATAAAGAAGCAAGACGATGACGACGTGCTTCCGCTTTTGCAGGTAAAAACCCTTCAAAGGTAAATTTATCCGTAGGCATACCGGATACGCTTAATGCAGCAATGGCTGCACAAGGCCCTGGTATCGTCATAACTGTAATACCATTTACCTTTGCTTCTCTTACTAAATGAAAACCAGGATCACTAATCAATGGCGTACCTGCATCACTGATTAATGCTATCGATTCCCCTTGTAATAAATATTCGATTAATATTTTATGACGCTCACGCTCGTTAAATTCATGCATGGAAACACTGGGTTTTATAATAGAAAAGTGTTTTAATAGCGGCGCAGAATGACGTGTATCTTCTGCAACTATCCTGTCTACACGCTTTAATACTTCAATTGCCCGCAACGTTATGTCTTGCAAGTTACCAATCGGTGTTGCAATCACATATAAAATTCCCATTTTTTCGTTCTGCATGGAGGTTCACTTTTATGAAAAAAAGCATTTTAACTAAAAATGTCTTGATAATAACGTTTTTTATCGAGGAGCTCTCATGAAACTTTCTCCTCATCAACAAATTGGGAAAAATGCTGAACAACAAGCCCTTTTATTTCTACAAAAACAAGGCTTACATTTAATGGTAGAAAATTACACCTGTTACTCTGGCGAAATTGATTTAATCATGCAGGACAAAGAGGATATAGTTTTCATTGAAGTGCGTAGCCGCAGTCGTTCAGATTATGGTCAGGCTTCTGAAACAATTACGCTATCCAAACAGCGAAAAATCATTAGAGCAGCAACACATTTTTTGCAAAAGAAGGGATGCTTGTATAAAGTGTGTAGTCGTTTTGATGTTATCGCTATGCAACTCATCAATAACCAATGGAAGCTTGAGTGGATTAAAAATGCTTTTTGGGCAGAGAGATAAAGAATGAATAATATTATTGACCGTATCAAAATTAACTTTACCGATAGCATTCAAACTAAAATCAATTCTGCTGATTCCATTATCAATATTATTGCTGAAGCCAGCGAAGAAATTGTGCAAGCACTTTTAGAAGGCCATAAAATCTTAAGTTGTGGCAACGGCGGATCTGCATGTGATGCCATGCATTTTAGCTCACAAATGCAGAATCGTTTCAAGCAAGAACGGCCGGGTTTGCCTGCTATTGCACTCACTTCCGATATTCCAACGCTCACCGCTATAGCGAATGACTATCATTTTAGCGATATATTCGCCAAGCAAATACGCACCATAGGCCAAGCAGGTGATTTATTATTAGCTATCTCAACCAGTGGCAATTCAACTAATATTGTGAATGCAATTAAAGCAGCGCACGACAAAAACATGGGCATTATTGCATTAACAGGGTATGATGGCGGCAAAATAGTCGAGCATTTACAAGAAAAAGATATTGAGATTCGTGTTCCTGCGCACGAGGCATCGCGAGTCCAAGAAACACATTTATTAATTATCCATTGCATATGCGACATTATCGACTTTCGCTTATTTGGTCACGGAGAAGTAAACTCATGAAAAAAATAAATCTACTACTCATTTTAAGCTTAGCATTAAGTTTACAAGGCTGCTTTTTTATAGCAGGGGCTGCAGCAGGAGCAGCTGCCATAGCCGTTGTTTATGATCATCGCACCATTAATAATATTTTGTTAGATACAGATATGGCTAACACGATTTCAGATCGCATCAAAAAAATCGATGTCTTGCGTAACGATTGCCATATTGCAGTCACCGTATTCAATCATATAGTATTACTCACCGGTGAAACACCGCGGGCAGCCTGGAAACAACAAGCAGAAGACATTGCAAAATCAGTATCCGGCGTCGCAAAAATTTACAACCAGCTAACTATACAAGGACCTACTTCTTCACTCATACGCACTAGTGATTCTTGGATTACCACAAAAATTAAAGGTGAAATGCTTGCTACGGAAGATTTAAAGTCCAGTACCATTAAAGTTGTAACGGAAAACGGCGTGGTTTATTTAATGGGTATCGTTAAGCGTGATCAAGCTGACATTGCTGTCGATATCGCAAGACAAGTATCAGGGGTGCAAAAAGTGATTAAGATATTTCAATATGTGGAGTAACTCGGGTAACAGTTCACAATTGTAAGCGTTCATGTTTTTTTGTGTTTACGGAACTCGAATAGCAGGAGCTTATTGTTTTTTCTTCATTAGGAAATCGGACAGGAGTCCGATTTAGCAAAACCCGGAATGGAAACGTGTTTTGCGCCTAATGAAGAAAAAACAATAAGCTCCTGCTATTCGAGTTCCGTAAACACAAAAAAACATGAACGCTTGCCAACAGAATCATCTAAGGACTAAAGTTTTCACCTTGCTTATCATAAATAATAGTATTACTTAAACACTTTTCTTCATCTGTCTTCGTTTTTTTCCAAAAATTCATATTGGAAATACTTGCCTCTTTTTCATAAGAAACTTTTCTTTTATTACTAGAAAAATTATTTTCCGTGGCATTGTTATTATCCTCAGAAAATACAGCATCGAACGAAGGCTCAAGCGTGTTTGTTGAGCTCATACTAAAAAGAAAGTCTGCCAAACTCCCTGGATTATTACCAATTCCCTTAATAGCATGAGAAAATAAATTTTTATATATATCACCATCTATCATTATCATTTCTTGATTTTCATTCTCAGGTGACTGTGATAATGACGATGATTTTGTTGATTTCATAGGTGATGAAGGCGGTGTTAGATTCGGTGAAATACTCATCTCATCTTTCATTTCTGGTATATCTTCTAATTCATACTTTACCTGATACATAAACAATTCATGTCTTTCAACACCTAAAATTTCAGCTGCGTGTTGAAATGCATCACTCAACGTTGAGTTAAATTTATTCTTATAAAAAACAGCAACAACCAAAGGCGCTGATGAATTATCAGACTCTGCTCTTTTTTTCACTATCCACTGCCGTGCTTCTGTCAAGAAATCAACCGCCTCAAATACATAGTGATCCCTTACTTTTTCTTTAGTCGGCACAGTCGTCATCGCTACTGACCTTCTTACATTTTTTTCTGTTTCCTGCTTAGTCTTACGATCGAGAAATGCTCGTATATCGTTATTAAGATTTTTTTCTGTTCTTGATTTGTGGTAGTCATTATTGCAATAACTCATATACTGCTCATAAACTGCTTTCCATTCCTGACCTTTACGCAACTCTGCTGCTACTGCAACTCTATCTAAAGATACCGTAGCATTATTTTCATACCATCTGGCAAGTGAATCTTGATCTTCATGGAACAAACGTACTGCCCAAGGATATTGTTTAGCTTCAACACTAGAAATCATCCCTTTTAACATTAAGGCGTTAGGCGCCTCAGCGGCATCACAAATCGGTAGAATACATAAGGTATCCGATGCATCCACGATAAAATGGTCTACATTTCTTTGTCTAGCTATCGCCCTGCTAAATTTCTCCCAAATGGCTTCTTTTATTTGTTGATCCTTTGGTCTTATGTTCATATTAATACTATCCTCGAGCTAGTTTTTGGTTTACAACAGGTTAATATTTGTGTTCAAGATAATTTCCAGTATGATGACGAAAACCACTGGAAAATGTTGATCTGATTTGCCGCTTCTCCACTACACGGTCAAACAGAATGATTTTAGCCTACTCTGTATATGTTCAGATTCATTAGCCAAAGCTATTCGCTATAATAAGGAGAATTTTGCTTGAGTCAATATGTTACAAAAAATAAATTAACGCCTACGGAAATGGAACAGCTTCTTCAAGAAAAAGAAAAAAAAATTACCTTTCTGGAATCTGAAAATACGCTTTTACACAATGTAATAGCCCAAGTTCCAGGTCATGTATACTGGATGAATAAAGAAGGCACTTACCTCGGTTGCAATAACGCGAATGCCCAGTTTTTTGGTTTCTCCTCTCCAGATGGATTCATAGGCAAATGCCATAACGATTTTTTTAATCCCGACATTGCAAAACAACTGCATAAAGTAGACCAAGGGGTCATCGCTTCTGGTAAAGAATATTATGTAGAAGAAGAATCTGTTGATACCAACAACCATCCTGCCATCTACCTAACCAAAAAAACACCTTTTACTAACCATGAAGGCGAAACCATTGGGGTCATTGGTGTTTCATTTGACATTAGCGACAGAAAAAAAATGGAACATGATCTTAAAATTGCTAAAGAAAAAGCGGAAGCTTCAGACCATGCCAAATCACAATTTATTGCTGTCATGAATCATGAATTAAATACACCTTTAGCAAGCATTATCGGGTTAGTAGATTTACTTAAAAATGGCAACTTGCCACCCAGTGAAGAAAAAAATATGCTAAGCACCATTAAAAACTGCACTCAACACTTACTAAACCTTGTCAATCAAGTACTCGATTTTACCCGGTTAGAAAAAGGCAACTCTCATGTAGATAAAACTTTTATTAACCTATCTAGTGTTATACAAGAAGTTTACAACCTCTTATACATCACAGCAAAAAATAAAGGTCTAGAGTTACGCGTTCATTTTAATCAACACATCAACACATCCATTTTCACAGACCCTCATATTCTCCTACAGATTTTAATTAACTTAGTTAACAATGCCATTAAATTCACTCAAAAAGGACATGTGACCATTCAAGTCAATGTCAACAGCCAAAAAGCACAAACAATAATGCTTGAGCTTGCTGTCATCGATACGGGTATCGGTATTCCTGCGGATAAATTAGAATCGATTTTTCAACCTTTTCATCAATTAAAAGATGCTTACACACGTGAATCCAGCCGAAATGGCACGGGTCTTGGGTTAGCCATTGTAAAGAAACTCTCTGAACAACTTAATATCAAAATTAATGTCTCAAGCAAACCAGGACAGGGATCGATTTTCTCTCTAATGGGTGAATTCAAAACCTGCGACGATAATACACTAACAACACCAGTATTAACTCCATCTAAAAAAACCTCAGCGAATAAAACAAATATAAAAACCAGCGACTTAACGATTGCCGCAAAAAAACTACGTATATTGTTGGTTGAAGATGATCCTGTCATTCAGTACATACACAGAAAAATGCTAGAACGATTTCAATGTCACATTGAAATCGTTTCCAATGGCCATGATGCTATAAAGACTGAAAATGAATACGATATTGTATTTGTTGATATCAGTTTGCCAGACATTAGCGGCTTTGAAGTGATTAAAACACTACGCAATCAAAAGCCACCTACGCTACAAATCATTGCATTAACCGTTCATACGGGTAAAAAAGAAAAACAGGCTTGCATACAGGCTGGCGCCAACAAATTTATCAATAAACCCATCACTCAAGCCAAATTAAGAAAGATTCTTATGCAAGTGTAGTATTTCGTATTCATCATTACGTGTACACAGAGATGTTTACGATCTATCCTTGAGAACATCTCAATGCACGATTTTGGGTTTCGTCAATCGGCATTGAAACTGTCAAATTATTTATATTATTTGTCAATTCACTGACTGAATCTTTTCTATCAATATTTAGATTGTTTATAAAGCTTAAACTTGGTAGATGACTGAAACTATTTTTAGTGTCATAAGAATTATATTGACATGACTGCTCACAAGCTATTAGTCCAGTAGTGGCTATTATTCTCAAGCCAAATTCTGCTACTTTTTCTGGATCAAAACCATTTTCATTAATAAACCCTGTAATAGCATAAAAAAGCAAATTCCTATAAGCTTCTTTTGATATAACTTTTACATCTTTTCTATGCATAATTCATCTCCAATTTTGTTTATATTTTATATTTATAATAAAAATAAATTTTTCAAACATTATTTAACCACAATAAGGGGGCGTTTTGCCCACATTATTCTACCAATTTCAGAAAAGGCTTGCTTACAACTTTTTGTTCGAATGGTTGAGCAGCCATGGCATTATCTAATCCCTTCAATCTCACTGCATCATTTACATTACTATTATCAGCATCGTTATCCTCTTCTGCATCAAAAAATATACCTTCGCCATTTTCTTCTGCATACACAGCCAGTATTGCCTTGATAGGTGCGGAAATAATATGAATAACACCTGAAAAAGAAGCCTTAAATTCAATTAAATCATTTAACATTTTTAAATCACGAACTGCAGAGGGTGAAATATTAAATACTATCTCACCACCATCAACAAAATCCTGTGGAATTTTAGAGCGTGGATTATTCGCATCAATAACCAATATTGGATTACATTTACTATCGATTATCCATTGATAAAACGCACGTAAAAGATAAGGTCTATTTGATAACATCACACGCTCCCTGGAATTTAAGCTGACTCTTCTCTCACTGATTTTCTTAACTCATGTTCCAATTCTGTAAGACTTGCTTGAAATGAATCTCGCTGAAATATGCGATCAGCATATTTATTAATGGACTTGGATTCCGCGGGAGAAAAAGTAATGCCCCATGAAGAAAGCCTCCATAAAACAGGAGCAATAAAACAATCCACTAATGTAAACTCATCTCCCATAAAATAAGTTGAAGCATTAAAGACTGGCGTCAGCTGTGAAATATAACTTGTCAATTCTTTCGCTGCAACGCGCATGTCAGCACTTTTTCCTGATTCCAATTTTCGAATCAATGGTCCCCACTCTTTATCAAATCGATAAATGATTAACCTGGCTTTCGCTCTTGCCACAGGATAAACCGGCATCAAAGGAGGGTGTGGAAAACGCTCATCGAGATATTCTGCAATAATATTAGGTTCATACAATGCCAACTCACGATCAATCAAGGTTGGAACTGTTCCATATGGATTCAATTCCAGCAAATCTTCTGGTCTAGCACGTGCTTCGCTATTAACCACTTCGTAAGACACTCCCTTTTCAGCAAGTACTATACGTACGCGATGACTTGGAATGTCGACAGCACCCGAGTGTAGCGTCATGACTGATCTTTTGTTTGTGATGATTGCCATGCTAACGTTTGCCTCATTTATAGCTATTTGATTTAAGCTATTTGATTTATAAACACGATCTTGAACGAGATGAACAAGGTTACTGGGGGACTAGGATTCGAACCTAGGTTAACGGAGTCAGAGTCCGTAGTCCTGCCGCTAGACGATCCCCCAAAATAGAGAGGAGCACAACACAATTAACGTTTAGAAAACTGTGTAGCCCTACGAGCACCATGTAGACCGACTTTTTTACGCTCGACTTTTCGTGAATCTCGTGTCAATAAACTATTTTTACGTAGTAATTGTTTCGTTGGACCACCACCTAAGCCATCATCAGCTACGCCTGTTTCATCTATTTCATGCTTAACTAAAGCACGAGAAATAGCTAAACGTAGCGCACCTGCTTGCCCATTCATACCGCCGCCACTTACTGTCGCTGAGATATCAAACTTACTTTGCAAAGCAGTCAATACCAAAGGCTGGCATACAATCATTCTAGACGTTTCACGTCCAAAATATTCTTCTAACGTTCTATCGTTAATAACAATTGAACCTTTACCTTTTTTCATAAAAACACGAGCTGTAGATGTTTTACGACGCCCAGTACCATAATAGTTCTTTTCTGCTGCCATGTGATTATCCTATTTTACTTTCTCTAAATTAATCTCTGTAGGCTGTTGAGCACTATGTGGATGCTCTGATCCCGCATATACTTTCAATTTTCTAAACATTTCTCTGCCCAATGAAGTTTTTGGCAACATACCCTTAACTGCAATTTCAATCGCCTGAGTAGCATCTTTTGCTTGCAGCTTATCAAATGTCATTTCTTTCAAACCACCAGGATAACCAGAATGTCGGTAATAGATCTTATTCTGCTCTTTTTTCCCAGTTACTTTTACTTTGGCAGCATTAAGGACAATAATATTATCACCAGCATCAGAGTGTGGCGTGTACTCTGGCTTATGCTTACCACTCAAGTATTTCGCGATCTGAGTGGCCAATCTACCTAACACTTGACCTGATGCATCAACGACATACCATTTATGTTCTGTGTTTTCATTTGTTGCAAAATACGTTTTCATCGCTAATCCATATGAAAAAATTAATTGGAAGTACTTTTAAAAGCGCGAGAATTGTATAGGAACCTATAAAAACAAGCAAGTAGCAAGACTGGAATTTCAACCATTCCTTATTCAAGTCAAAAAAATCATAAATCTAGGGATTTTTCACTCATTTTCAGGGTTAGCAATGCAAAACCATGAAAAAAACCTTACTTTTTACTTTATTTTCAATTTATTTTGCAAAAAACCCTCGCAAAATCCTACAGAAATGGTATTTTATTTAGTGTCTTTTACCTTAGTGAGGAATGAACATGGCCGTAAAAAAGTCTACGTCTAAAATGAAAAGGAAGTCTGGAAACAACAAAACTGCCAAATCGGCGACTAAAAAAATGGCAACTGTAAAGATGCCATCCATTAAAGACCCATTATCAAAGAGTGGCATGATCAGAACAATCACTGACGTTACATGCTTAGCAAAAAAAGATGTAGTCTCAGTGCTTGACTGCTTTACTCAAGTCATAGAAAAACACGTCAAATCTGGCGGCCCAGGCAAATTTGTATTGCCAGGTCTGATGAAAATCAGCGTGGTCAAAAAACCAGCAAGACCAGCTCGCAAAGGTGTTAATCCCTTTACTGGCGAAGAGATCATGATCAAAGCTAGACCTGCTTACAAAGCAGTCAAAATTAAAGCGCTCAAAAAGTTAAAAGAAATGGTTGCTTAAAAAGCAACGATAATGATGTTGGGTTACGGCATTCCTTAGCCAAGCTCAGGACCGCCTAACCCAACTTACATCCTCCTGCCTCTTCTTTCACAATACCTGCTAATTTGTCAGCTGCTTGTTTCACTTTAAGCTCATCTTCACCTTCAACCATGACACGTATTAAGCTTTCCGTACCAGAGCGACGCAACAATACACGTCCCTTAAGCCCTAGCGAAGCTTCTACCTCTTTAATCGCTTGCTGAATACGCGCATTCTCCAGAGATATATCCGATCCAGCAACATTAACATTCAGCAATACTTGAGGATATTTTTCAAATCCAGAACGAATTTCCGCCAAAGATTGATTTTGATACCGCATTGCAGCTAACACTTGTAGTGCTGTGATAATTCCATCTCCTGTTGTCGTCATATCCATTGATACAACATGACCCGATGGTTCACCTCCTAAATGCCATTGGCGCTTACCAAGCTCACTAATAATGTATCTATCGCCAACCGGTACTCGCACAAATGGAACCCCCATTTCCTTCAAGGAAATTTCAAGGCCAAGATTAGACATGACTGTTCCTATCACACCGCCCTTAAGTGAATGCCGTTTCACTTTATCTTTGGTAATGATATATAAAAGCATATCTCCATCGAGAATATGTCCCGTATTATCAACCAACACAACACGATCACCATCGCCATCAAGCGCAATGCCTAAATCTGCTTTTTCTTCCAATACTTTCTGCTGAACAACTTCAGGATGCATAGCTCCGCAATTGAAATTAATATTCAACCCATTTGGTTCAATACCTATTTCTATGATTTCAGCACCTAACTCACGAAACACATTCGGCGCAATATGATAAGCAGCACCGTGTGCACAATCGATGACGATTTTTAATCCATTCAGAATAATGTCTGATGAGACGGTACTTTTACAAAATTCAATATAACGACCAGGCGCATCCACTACTCGAATGGCTTTTCCTAGTTCAGCTGAATCAACTGTCGTCATGGGTTGTTCTAGCTGTTCTTCAATAGCAAGTTCTACATTATCTGGCAGTTTTGTTCCCTGAGAAGAAAAGAATTTTATACCGTTATCATAATAAGGATTATGAGAAGCGCTAATAACAATTCCAGCTTGAGCACGCAGGGTTCGCGTTAAATAAGCAATTGCGGGTGTTGGCATGGGCCCGAGTAAATGCGTATCAATGCCAGCAGCGGATAAACCTGATTCAAGAACAGATTCAAACATATAGCCAGAAATTCGGGTATCTTTACCAATAAGTACTTTTCCATTCCCTTGCCTTGCCAACACTTTTCCGACTGCCCAGCCTAGCTTTAATACAAATTCTGGTGTAATTGGCCAAACACCAACTCGCCCACGAATGCCATCTGTACCAAAATATCGACGCGATTTAATAGATGTTAATTCAGTCATTTTAATTATTAATTGTTCCTTCTGCAGAAACCGTCCCCTGATTTTCATTTCCTAATTTAATTGGCCCACGATCATCCTGACCTGGAATTTTTTCATCTTCTGGTTTATTTGTTTGATCCGTGGAGTCCTTGCTACGCCAACTTGCTGGTTCACGTATAGGACGACCTTGCATAATATCCTGAATTTGATCTTGACCAATTGTTTCATACTTAATAAGGGTTTGAGCCATGATGTGCAGTTTATCGATATTTTTTCTAAGAATATCTTCTGCACGACGATAATTGCTTTCTATAATAAGACGTACTTCAGCATCAACCACGCTGGAAGTCGCTTCAGAAATATCCTTATGACGAGTAATAGAATGGCCCAGAAATACTTCTTCATCATTATTACCTAATGTTAATGGACCGACTTTTCCTGAGAGTCCCCACTTGGTAACCATATTACGTGCGATCTCAGTTGCTTTTTGTATATCGTTAGACGCACCGGTTGTTACCTTGCCAGCACCAAAAATAATCTCCTCAGCAAGACGTCCACCAAACAAACTAGACAATTTGCTTTCAAGATATTCACGTGTATAACTATATTTATCCCCTTCCGGTAAAAACATGGTTACACCTAATGCACGACCACGCGGAATAATCGTGACCTTATGAACTGGATCATGCGATGGCACATTAAGGCCAACAATAGCATGTCCTGCCTCATGATAAGCTGTTAATTTCTTTTCCTCATCTGACATCACCATGGATCGACGTTCAGCACCCATAATGACTTTATCTTTTGCTTTCTCGAAATCATCCATTTCAACAGAACGTTTATTCGCCCTCGCAGCAAATAAAGCAGCTTCATTCACAATATTTGCAAGATCTGCACCTGAAAATCCAGGTGTACTACGCGCAATAACAGTCACATCAACATCATCTGCTGTTGGAACCTTACGACTATGCACACGAAGTATTTGCTCACGTCCGCGTACATCCGGTAAACCAACAATCACTTGTCTATCAAATCGGCCTGGACGTAACAATGCAGGATCAAGAACATCCGGCCTGTTGGTCGCTGCGACTACAATGACCCCCTCACTACCCTGGAAACCATCCATTTCCACTAACAGCTGATTTAAGGTTTGTTCACGTTCATCGTGCCCACCACCAAGCCCTGCACCACGATGACGACCTACTGCATCGATTTCATCAATAAAAATAATACAAGGAGCCTGTTTTTTAGCCTGATCAAACATATCACGAACACGTGATGCGCCCACACCTACAAACATTTCAACAAAGTCTGATCCTGAAATGGTAAAAAAAGGCACTTTTGCTTCGCCTGCCACTGCTCTTGCAAGCAATGTTTTACCGGTGCCAGGCGGCCCTACTAATAAAACACCTCGTGGCATTTTGCCACCTAAACGCTGAAACTTACCTGGGTCTTTTAGAAAATCCACTAACTCTTTAACATCATCTTTTGCCTCTTCACAGCCTGCCACATCAGCAAACGTAATCTTGACCTGATCAGAATTTAAAAGACGTGCACGACTACGACCAAATGAAAACGCACCGCCTTTACCGGCACCAGATTGTTGACGCAAGATATAAATCCAGATGGCAAATATCACAATCCACGGAAGCAAAGTTAGTAGATAATGTGCAATACCCGGCTGTTCAGGAGGTTTGCCTTTGATCACAACATTTTTAGAAATCAAATCTTGTAATAAAGCTGCATCTTGAGGCATAGGTAAATAAGAAACAAACTTCTTATTGCTAGACAAGAAAGTTCCAGTAATATCTTGATCGGAAATAGTAACAGACTGGACGTTGCCTTGTTTAACCTCTTTAATGAGAGAGGAATACGTGATTCTCTCATCGGTATCACGTCTTGGTCCAAAGTTATTGAAAACGGAAATTAAAATTATCACGATGACTAGCCACAACAGTATTGTCTTAATTGCGTCATTCACGTTAGGAGGCCTCTTTAAACAACCATTAAGTTATCACTATTGATGATCCATATCATTCAATCATACCTAATCCATCACTTATAAACTACAAGCAGGTGATGTCAGCCTACCTTTTCTCATGTAACCACTGACGGTTATAAGCGTTAGTGGTTACCTTCTCGCAATACCCTAGCCAAAACATACACTTCCCGTGAGCGATCACGTGATGCTTTCGGTTTACGTATGACTACTGATTTAAAGTTTCGCTTAATATCCGCCAAAAATGCATCAAAACCTTCGCCTTGAAACACTTTTATCAAAAACCCGCCACCTCTTTGTAAGGTTTGTAACGCAAAATCCAGAGCTAATTCACACAGATAGAGAGAACGTGGAACGTCAACACTGTCGTTTCCACTCGTGTTAGGGGCCATATCTGAAATCACCCAATCTACTTTTACCCCAGCCAACTGTTCAAATAACCCTTGCACAACCGATTCTTCAGAAAAATCACCTTGTATAAATTCAACACCATCTATCGGTTCCATGTTCAATATATCTAACGCTATCATACGACCACGCGGTTTGATCAACTTCACTACTAACTGGCACCAACCACCTGGTGCTGCCCCAAGATCAACGACCGTCATACCAGGCTTAAATAAACGATCGCGCTCCTGAATTTCTAGTAATTTATAAACCGCTCGAGATCGATATCCTTCTTTTTGGGCTTGTTTAACATAGGTATCTGAAAAATGTTCAGTGAGCCACCTACGACTACTTTTACTCGCCATCTTATTCGTACAACACTTCAACAATTTCAAATACTATTTTGCCATCCGGCGTATTCACTTCCGCGGTATCCGATTCGAATTTGCCTATCAATGCACGAGCAACAGGAGACGTAACAGAAATCTTATTATCAGTAATGTCTGCTTCATCTTCACCAACGATTTGGTAAATCAGTGATTTGCCTTCACTGTTTGTCAACTTAATCGTTGAGCCAAATATCACACGACCCGTATTTTCCATTTTTGCAATATCAATGATTTGCGCATTAGACAGTTTTGCTTCAATCTCAAGAATTCTTCCTTCAGCAAAACCTTGCTGTTCACGAGCCGCATGATATTCTGCATTTTCTTTCAGATCACCATGTGCACGCGCTTCAGCAATTGCTTTAATAATGCGTGGCCTGTCGACTTGTTTTAATTTATGTAACTCATTACGCAGCATCTCTGCGCCTTTTAATGTCATTGGTACTTTCTGCATACCTATTCCCCTGAACAAAAACTATAATTTCATATCCTCAAAAAACTTTTTAACCTTGTTAAACCATGTGCTGGATTTTGGAGTATGTTTATTATTGACCGACATGGTTTTATCAAACTGAGTCAATAATTCTTTTTGTTTTGCGGTTAAATTCACAGGGGTCTCTATCAACACACGACACATTAAATCACCTGGATCACCGCCGCGTACAGATGGTACTCCCATTCCTCTTACACGAAAAACTTTTCCCGTTTGTGTTTCAGCTGGAATTTTAAGCTTTACCCTACCATGCAAAGCAGGCACTTCCAATTCACCACCCAATGCTCCAATCACGAAACCAATAGGCACTTCGCAATATAAATTTTTACCATCACGCTCAAACAACGGATGAGATTGAACTTGAATTTGTATGTACAAGTCACCAGACATTGCACCCGCTTCGCCTGCTTCACCTTCCCCGCTTAAACGAATTCTGTCACCGGTATCCACCCCTTGAGGAATTTTTACCGAGAGTTTTTTACTTTGTTTAGTACGACCACGCCCATGACAACCTGTACAAGGCGATTGAATAACACGGCCTTTGCCATAACAAGTCGGACAGGTTTGTTGCACCGTAAAAAACCCTTGCTGCATGCGTATTTGTCCATGACCATGGCAATCTGAACAAGTCACAGGCGATGTACCAGCACGAGCCCCCGATCCATGACACAGAGAACAAGCCACTAAAGTCGGTATATTGATTTCAGCGGTTTTACCAAATACAGCATCTTCCAGCGAAATATCCAATGTGTAATACAAATCCGAACCACGCTGCTGACTACTCCCTCTATTACCTCCGAAAATATCACCAAAGATATCGCCGAAAATATCCGTAAAATTCATATTACCCGGGCCGCCACCGCCAAAACCACTGGATCCATCCACTCCTGCATGACCAAATTGATCATAGGCTGAACGACGTCGGCTATCTGATAACACTTCATACGCTTCTTTAATTTGCTTGAATTGTTCTTCTGCTGCTTTGTCATTTGCATTTCTATCCGGGTGGTGTTTCATTGCCATACGACGATAAGATTTTTTAATTTCTTCTTCGCTGGCATTGCGCGTCACACCGAGGATTTCATAATAATCACGCTTAGTCATGGTCTACACTTACCCGTAACAAAAATAAAAAAACATTCCTCTTTCTGATATCAGAAAGAGGAATGAGTGTCTCTCAACAATTAAGAATTATGTTTATTATCGTCTTTCACTTCTTCAAACTCTGCGTCGACAACATTATCACTCTTCTTTTCTGAACCTTGACCCTGTTCTGCACCAGAAGCTTGCTGATGTGAAGAAGCAGCCTGATCCGCCTGACCTTGGCCATACAAATGCTCAGCCATTTTTCCTGAAGCATCCGTCAAGTTTTTGGTTTTGGCTTCAATCTCATCTTTATTGTCACTCTTCATCGCTTCTTTCAAAGCCGTTACAGCATTTTCTATGGTTTGACGCTCATCTGCACTTACTTTATCGCCTGCTTCTTTCACGGCTTTAGTAACAGCGTGAATCATATTATCGGCTTGATTACGTGCTGTGACGAGCTCATGAAACTTGCGATCTTCAGCAGAATTTGCTTCCGCATCTTTCACCATTTTTTGAACTTCAGCCTCACTTAATCCAGAAGAAGCTTGAATCTTAATGGATTGCGCTTTACCGGTAGCCTTATCTTTAGCCGATACATGTAAAATACCGTTTGCATCAATATCAAATGTTACTTCTACTTGTGGCATACCACGTGGTGCAGGTGGAATATCCGTCAAATCAAAACGACCCAATGATTTATTCGCCGATGCCATTTCGCGCTCACCTTGTAATACATGTATAGTGACAGCAGTTTGATTATCGGCAGCCGTTGAAAATGTTTGAGCAGCACGTGTAGGAATAGTTGTATTTTTTTCTATTAACTTTGTCATGACGCCGCCCATGGTTTCAATACCTAAAGAAAGCGGTGTGACGTCTAACAAAAGCACATCTTTGATCGCACCTGACAATACTGCACCTTGAATAGCTGCACCGATTGCAACCGCTTCATCGGGATTCACATCTTTACGTGGGTCTTTGCCAAACAATGTACGCACCGTTTCCTGTACCATAGGCATACGTGTTTGACCACCAACGAGAATAACGTCATCAATTTTATCCGCGGAAAGATTCGCATCCTTCATTGCAATCTTGCATGGTTCAATGGAGCGTTGGACTAAATCTTCAACCAACGATTCCAATTTTGCACGTGTGATTTTGACATTCATGTGCTTAGGACCGCTCGCATCCGCCGTAATATACGGTAAATTAACTTCTGTTTGCTGTGTGGATGAAAGTTCAATTTTCGCTTTTTCGGCAGATTCTTTAAGACGTTGCAAGGCCAATGGGTCTTTACGCAAATCAATTCCAGACGTATTTTTGAATTCATCAATCAAGTAATTCATTAAACGTTGATCAAAGTCTTCACCGCCTAGGAAAGTATCGCCATTCGTGGATAACACTTCAAATTGATGCTCACCATCGACTTCGGCAATTTCAATAATGGAAATATCAAATGTACCACCGCCAAGATCGTATACTGCAATTTTGCGGTTACCGGGTTTTTTATCCATACCAAAAGCAAGCGCCGCTGCAGTTGGCTCATTGATGATGCGTTTCACATCAAGGCCTGCAATTTTACCTGCATCTTTAGTTGCTTGACGCTGTGAGTCATTAAAATAAGCAGGCACCGTAATAACCGCTTCTGTTACTTCATGACCAAGATAATCTTCTGCTGTTTTTTTCATTTTCATCAAAATTTCAGCGGATACTTGTGGTGGAGCAAGATCTTTAGTCTTTAATACTTCTACCCAAGCATCGCCATTATCTGCTTTGATAATTTTATAAGGAACAGTTTCCTGCATACGTCTAACCATTTCTTCATCGAAGCGACGACCAATCAAACGTTTGACCGCATAAATCGTATTTTGTGGGTTAGTAACCGCTTGATGCTTGGCCGGTTGACCTACCCGAATTTCATTGTTATCAAGATACGCAACAATGGAAGGAGTCGTACGTGCACCTTCTGCATTTTCTATCACCTTAACCTTGTCACCTTCCATTACTGCAACACATGAGTTAGTCGTACCAAGATCAATACCAATAATTTTATTTGTGGCCATAACATTCTCCGCTTAATTAACTAAATTTGATTAAACATAAGGGCAAATAATCATTTTTCAATGCCTTGTTTGCCATCACACTAATGAGAAACTAACTTTCTGCTTTTGAAACAACAACTAACGCCGGTCGTAATAATCTTGCATTCAAGGTATACCCTTTTTGCAAGACAGATATGACCATGCCTGGCTTCATAGAGGCATCGTATTGCATGGAAATAGCCTGGCTATGTTCAGGATCGAAAAGTTGATTCACAGGATTAATCTGAATAACACCAAATTTTTCCATAGCTGAATAAAACATCTTCAATGTTAGATTCACCCCTTCAATGACGGGATCCGTAGAATCCGATGATGCGCTAGAAATACACAATTCCAAACTATCAATGATAGGTAATAATTCAGTCACAAACTTTTCCAAGGCATATTTATGCGCATTGGCCACATCTCTTTCCGTGCGGCGCAGCGCATTCTCATTCTCCGCCTGCATGCGTAAAATACGTTCCCAATACTGGTTAGCTTTTTGATCAGCTTCGTTCAATTTTTGTAGCATTTCATCGTAAGAAGGATGAGTTAAATGAATTTCATTCTCATCGTTAGGCGTATCTTCTGGCATTTGCTCGCTCCTATTTAAGTTCTAACCACCAAGATGTGGACGAAATGGTAAGATTCAAGGTAGGTTATGAGCTAGAATGGAGAAATCAACATAAAAGGTCTTTTTTATGACATCACCATTTAAAATCATTGGTGTGTTTGGACGGGTAAACCACCCCCTCATTAATACAACATTAAAAACATTGATTAATTATTTACAAAGCCTTGAAGTCAACATTTTAGTCGATGCTGAAACGGCGGAATCTCTGGATGATACGTCCTTAACCCGCATCAATCGAAGTGAGCTTGGAAGACAATGCGACTTACTGATAGTCGTCGGTGGTGATGGCAGTCTCTTACATGCTGCCCATACGATTGTAAATGATGCTGTCCCAGTACTCGGTATTAATCGAGGACGCTTAGGCTTTCTAACCGATATCTTGCCAACGGAACTCTCAAAAATAAAATCCATTCTGGATGGCAAATACCGCCTTGAAAAACGTTTCCTACTAACAACAACGGTTGAACAAAACGGTAAAATATTGGGTCATGGTGATGCACTCAATGAAGTTGCACTCATTCCAGACTCTGTTCCCCACATGAATGAATTTGAAATTTACATCAATGACCAGTTTGTTTGTAGTCAGGATTCAGACGGCGTCATTGTTGCAACACCGACCGGTTCTACAGCGTATGCGTTATCAGGCGGCGGCCCTATTTTACATCCAGGCTTAGATGCCATGGTCATCGTACCCATGTTTCCCCACACATTAAGTCTAAGACCTATCGTCATAGAGGGCAGCAGTCGTATCACGATTGCTATTTCATCGAATAATACTGCCACACCACGTTTAACCTGCGACAGTCAATCCTTCATTAATACACCACCAGGTAGTTTGATACGCATTCAAAAAAAATCAGAACACTTACATTTAATCCATCCCCTCGATTATGATTATTACGCTTCCTTACGCAGCAAACTGCATTGGGGACGTAAACTGCATCATGATGATAAGTAGGAATAAAACCTAACATGTTAATTCACATTCATATACGCGATGTTGCCACCATAGAAGAACTTCACCTTGACCTTCACAGAGGAACAACCATGATCACCGGTGAAACCGGTGCTGGAAAATCCGTTTTTATAGAAGCCATAGAATTAGCATTAGGCGGGCGCGCTTCACCCACGATTATTCGTCCCGGAAAAGAAAAAGCTGAAATCAGCTTGAGTTTTGATATCACGCATTATCCCAACGTCATCGCTTGTCTAAAAAATATGGATTTATACAACGAGAATAACGAATGCCTGATTAGGCGCGTGATCACCAGTGACGGCCGTTCACGCAGTTATGTCAATGGATCCCCTTCCACTTTGCAATTGATCAAAGAATTAGGTGAATTATTATTTCATTTACACAGTCAACATGAACAACATGTTTTACAAAAATCCGATACCCAGCGCGAAATGCTAGATCGTTTTGCAAATCATCTACCACTTGCACACGAAGTCAAAACACTGGCAGAAAACGCATCCACACTCAATCATGACATTATTTCATTACGTGAAAAAACAAAAGAACGTGCAAATCGCGCTGACTATTTACAATTTCAACTAGAAGAATTGCAAAACATCAACCTACAACCCGGTGAATGGGAATCTCTGGAAGCAGAACACCATCGATTAACTCACAGAGATGAATTAATACAACACATTCAAACGGCTATTAATCAACTCGCTGATGATGAAAATCAAACTATTCTTTCTCACTTAAATGAAACACGAAAAACACTAGAAGCCATTCACACTGTTCTACCTGAAGCTCACGAATGGATAAACACCTTGCAATCTTCACTCATTCAACTAACCGATTTGAAATCAGAATTAAGACATTATCTGGAAAACAATGAACTGGATCCCAAAAAATTACAACTCACTGAAGAACGCATCAGTCTTATTTTCAATCTATCACGCAAACATAAAATCTCACCAGAAGCATTAGTCGCATTCAAAGAAGAATTAACCGCTGAATTAAATTTACTTTTATCCAGCGATGAAAATATTCTTCAATTAGAAGAAAAACGCAAACAAATAGAAGCCGATTATCATGCTGCTGCCCAGCAATTAAGTCACGGACGCAAAAAAGCAGCGGCTAAATTAGAAAAAGAAATAACAGAAACCATACGTTCATTATCGTTACCTCATGGTGAATTCAGTATTGCACTCGAAAAAGAAAATACGGTTTTATCGACACAGGGTCAGGAAAAAATTATTTTTCTCATCAAAACCAATCCCGATCAAACCCTGCAACCTCTTGCAAAAGTCATATCAGGCGGAGAATTATCACGATTAAGTCTTGCTGCACACCTTGCTCTTGCAAATAAAACCAGTATTCCTGCACTCGTATTTGACGAAGTCGATACCGGTTTAAGCGGTGCGACTGCTGAAAAAATCGGAAAATTATTACGTAAACTGGGCGATTCCTATCAAGTATTTTGTGTAACCCATCAACCACAAGTAGCCGCATGCGGACATCATCAATTACTGGTTGAAAAAGTATTTGACGATACCAAAACCTATACTCGCTTACGATTACTGCAATCTCAGGAAAGAACTAACGAAATTGCACGCATGTTAGGCGGTGAAAAAATCACTGAAAAAACATTAGCGCATGCTAGAGAAGTGTTGCTACGTTGTCATCCCGCGCATGCTTTTGGCGCGGGAACCAGTGACTTAACTTAGCTTGTTGAATGTCGCTAGGTCCCGTGCCAAAAGCGTGCACGGGATGACACACCGCTGTAGCAGCAAGTTACTATCGCTGTCGCCATTCATGAACACATACAAACGAAGCCATTATCTTTTCTGACACTGACTGCAAATACCATAAATATTTAAATGGTGATCCGTAATGGAATACCCTGCTTGTTTTGCAATTTCCTGCTGACGTTTTTCGATGATGTCATCAACAAATTCTTCGACACGACCACACTTCACACAAATCAAATGATCATGATGTTTACCATGATCTAATTCAAACACTGACTGATCGCCTTCAAAATGATGACGAATCACAAGACCTGCTTCTTCAAATTGAGTCAATACGCGATACACGGTTGCAAGACCAATATCTTCATTTGAATCCAGCAACTGACGATAAACATCTTCTGCACTCAAGTGATGTTCTCTGGATTTTTCCAGAATGTGTAAAATCTTAAGACGCGGCAATGTAATTTTCAGTCCTGCTTCTTTCAAATCTTTATCGTTGCTCACGCGACTCTCCTTTAAGATTATCCACATGACTATACATGGCACTCTCTATTTGTCTATACTTACGAACATTTTATCGAGAGGAGATGGCCGTGACTAAATGCTTCACTTACTTATTAATCTTATTAATGCTATCTAGCTGTAGTTTTTTTCAACTGCGCAGACCCATTATTGAACAAGGCAATATCATTACGAATGAGTCCGTGAATAGACTACACATAGGCATGTCTCCTGCTGAAGTGGCAGACGTCATGGGCGCGCCTGTTCTTTCAAACAGCCTTACACCCAATAGAATGGAATATATTTACACTTATCAGGATAGAACCAATCCTATAGTAGTAAAACGTGTCATTTGTCTATTTAGCAATGGTCGATTGAGTAAAATTGAAAGAACATCAATTTAAAAGATTAGTAAATTAGGACGTCTTCCCCCACCTGGGGTATGAGATGCGACCTCATTTCTACCTCATGCGGTAAGGCAAACTTCTATTCCTTTTTTGTTTCTTGTAACAATAGCTTCAACTCTCGATCAAAATCGCTCTCAAGCAACCCGTCTTGTTGTTTTTTATAAATTTCATATTCTTTTTTTGCTAGTGCTTCTGCAAGATCGTGGCTGATTTTTCCCACATGATTCAATACTTCATGATCATTAAATTTTAAAAACGCATCTAATTTTGCTACCCAATCTTTCATGTGCATCACAATACCGCGCTCGGCTTGCATTTCAGCGAAATCAAGAAACATGCTTACAATTTTGTTTAGCTGTACAAGTTCTTTCTCGTTCAAATAATTTTTTGCAACTAACACATCTGATTCGCGAATAACACCATCGGGTGAGTTTTTCCAAACAGTGAGCCCAATGTTAGGTTTGGTACTATCTACTCTCTTATGAATAATTTCCGCTGCTGTCTGTCCTGTAATGGCAAAATGTAGTTTATTTTGAACGGTTGCAAAAAATTGCTTAGTAAGATCGCTGTTCGAGGTATAATCAGCGCTACATTGAATATAAATATCGGTTATCTTCTGATAAACGCGCCTCTCACTTGAACGAATATCACGTATTCGCGCAAGTTGCTCTTCAAAGTAATCCTTACCAAAAATACGGCGCGGATCTTTAAGACGCTCATCATCCATGGTAAACCCTTTGACGATGTATTCTTTAAGCCTCTCTGTCGCCCAGATACGAAAATGCGTTGCTTGTGAACTACTTACGCGATAACCAACAGATAAAATGGCATCAAGATTATAGTATTCAACTTCCCTAGTAACGATTCTATTGCCTTCATTTTGAACACGTGCAATTTTTGCACTTGTTAAATTTTTATCCAGCTCGCCTTCGGAATATATGTTTTGCAAGTGTTTGGTCACAACCGTTCGATCAACGCCAAAGACTTCACCAATTCTAGCTTGAGTAAGCCAGATGGTTTCATCACGCAAAAAAACTTCCACCTTTACCTTGCCGTTTGGCGTTTTATAAAGTAGAAGCTCAGTAAAATGACTGTCAGTAACAACATTTTGATTTTTGTCTTTCATACTATCTTCTTCCTAGTGGAGCAGGATTGTATATCAATGCTACCGCTCACGTAAAATGAAATGGGGCCACATCTCACCCACCCCTTGACGCCTTAAAATGAATCATCCGCACCTATATCATAGATTTGTTCTTTCCATTCATAGGGCAAATAAATTTCATACCGTGTTTTATTACCTCCTCCTACAATAATTTCTGGCTCATCTTTTGTGTAAAAATAAGATTTGTTTAATCCAACTTTTCCATATTTACATTCACTCCCTGTCGTTATACCCGTTCCATAAGAAGTCCAAATTTACCAATTTTTATAATTAGATAATTACACCTACCTTCCTTGCTTCAACTTCTTAGCCTTAGCTCTACGCGCATCCTTAGGATCAATCATGAGTGGTCGATAAATTTCAATACGATCACCTTCATGTACACCATCCGATAATTGGCGCCGCTTGCCAAATACGCCAACCTCTGCCGTTTCAAGATGAATAGTCGGAAACTGCTTTAATATTCCTGAACAGTGAATCGCCATTTCAATGGTTGTTCCGCTCGCTACCTCTACCTTTAATACGCATTGCTTATCTCGCATGGCGTAAGCGACTTCAACATAAAAATGCTTATTCATTTCTGACCATACAATTCAATAGCCCGCTTACAAAATGCCTCTACCAAAGTATTTGCAATATGTTGAAAGACAGGCTGAAATAATTTATCGATAAAATGTCCTGTAAATTCAAATTCAAGATCCAGTATTATTTTACAAGCAAACTCATCCAACGCATGAAATTCCCAAACACCATTCAAACTATGCAACGGACCATTTACCAATGAAATTTCAACACGGTGACAGGGAGATAAGGTATTACGCGTTGTAAAACTTTTGTGTATCCCCTTCCAATTTACATCCAGAGAAGCAACGATTTCCGATTCTGTACGACTAATGATCTCACTACGATGACACCAGGGCAAAAAACGAGGATATTCTTCTATGGCATTCACCAACTCAAACATTTGACGTGCTGAATAAGGAACTAGCGCATTTCTTTTTAAAGTATGCATGTCTTGGCAAGGCCTACCTTACGATTCTATGGGTCGCTTAATTTGAATGAATTAAGCCAACAATGCAAGACTCACCCATTCCAATCATGGTATTTAAGGCTTATACTGCGCGCCATGAAAAAAGCAGATAAAACAAATACTACCATTGCCCAAAACCGTAAGGCACATCATGATTACTTCATTGAAGACCGTTTTGAAGCGGGACTCGTGCTAGAAGGCTGGGAAGTCAAAAGTTTACGCGAAGGCCGCGTTCAGCTAGACCAATCGCATGTCATTATTAAACATGGAGCGGCTTATTTATTTGGCTCTCTCATTACACCCTTACAAACAGCATCAACGCACATTCATCCCGATCCACAACGCACTCGAAAATTATTATTACATCAACGAGAATTAAGCAAACTGGTGGGCAGCATAGAACGTCGTGGCTATACCGTCATACCGCTTTCACTGTACTGGAAAAACAATAGAGTCAAAATGGAAATAGGACTCGCCAAGGGTAAAAAGCTGCACGATAAACGTGATACTGAAAAGCAGCGTGATTGGGAAAGAGAAAGACAACGCTTGCTGAAAAAAACGAAACTGTAGAATTATCATACATATAAACCACCTCCTCTCAAGTGCTATACTATAGCTATAAATAAAAAAAGAGGAGTGTGGCTCATGAAAAGGCTTATCCTTCTACCCATTTGTACCTTCATTTTTTTGATCACTGCTTCTGTCAGTGCACGCGCAGAGTATTACATGGTGGTTCAAGAACAACCTTCTTTTTCAGGCTACACCTATGTTGGGAGTGGATGTGGTTCTTGTTGCAGACATACTTGCTGCAGGACCACTTGTTGCCATCGTTCATGTGGCGGTTATTACACGGGACATTACACGAGTGATGTTGTTTATTATCCTGCGCCTGTCGTATACATGAATTATGTATCACCGCATAGATATAATTATCAAGGTGGCTCAGAAGAGGTAGCAGAATATAGATGGGTGCCTTATCCCTAAAATTGAATACAGCTTTGTGGTGGTCGCAAGGCCACCAGCTTTTGTTTTAATTGATTAAATAATTCCATCAGCATATCAGGCAAGGAAAGTACTGCATCAGGATGCTCTAATGGGTGAATACACGTTTTTCCACGCATCTTTTTTTCACGCATATATTGCTTTACGATATTTGTTTGATGTTGCGTTATCTCCGTAAGATAATTCCCAACAAACAGCACCCGAGTACTCACTCCTCTACGCTGCTCTATCCATATTTTGATGGCTAATATTATTCCCTCAAGCCTTGCCATTTTCTCTTTCTCACCAACTTCATCTTTATTCATATCAAAATCAAATTTTTCGATAGAAGATTTCAATGATTGCGTTTCGACAGAGTCTGGTTGATACCACGATAATTTACACATAACATTAAAATTATCAGACAAACTTTTCTTTTCATCGAATCTGCGATTATTGTCTGAGCCAAATAATGTTAATGTCATATCATCACTCCCCTTACATCTTCTGTTATGCAAGCAGTATAACGATATGACCTTACTTCAATATGACGGTAAAATGACAATCTTGTCATAATCAAACGAAACCAAGGATAAAACGATGAATACTCACACACCAACACCACCTGCTGTTGTTATCACGGGTGTCTCAACCGGCATTGGTTATGAAACGGCTAAACTATTGATTTCAAGAGGAATAAAAGTATTTGGCAGTGTGAGAAAAGCACAAGATGCTGAACGCTTGACACAAAAATGGGGATCCTTATTTTTCCCGCTCATATTCGATGTCACTGATAATCTTAGCATTCAACAAGCAGCGAACAACGTACGCAAGCAATTAAACGGCCATACGCTATGGGGTCTCATTAATAATGCCGGCATGGCTGTCACTGGCCCATTGCTTTATCTACCCATTAACGATTTTCAAAAACAATTAGACACTAACTTGACCGGCCAACTCATGGTCATTCAAGCTTTCACGCCGCTATTGGGTGCTGATAAAACATTAACCGGAAAGCCAGGCAAAATCATCAACATGAGTTCGGTTTCTGGAAAAAATGGTTACCCGTTTATGGGTGCATACGCTACTTCAAAATTTGGTCTGGAAGGTTTATCCGAATGTTTACGCAGAGAATTAATGATCTTTGGCATAGACGTGATTATTGTTGGACCCGGTATAGTCAAAACACCTATATGGGATAAAATCAGAAAACAAAATGTATCAGATAGCCTCACGAATACTGTTTATGAAAAACCAGCAAAAATATGCGAGGATTTTATTTTAAGCGGTGAAAAAAATGGATTATCAACAGAAACGATTGCAAATCTATTGTTAAACATTTTACAATCCAACCATCCCAAAACCCGTTATGCTCCCGTCTCCAATAAATTCATCAATTGGACCATTCCAAATATATTACCTAAACGATTAGTAGACTGGATCATTGCAAAAAAAATTGGATTAAAACCACATGCAACAAAATGAAGCGTTTCAATTATTAAAAATGGGAAAAAACATTTTCCTAACCGGTGAAGCAGGCTCAGGCAAAACGTATTTATTAAATAAATATATTGCTTATCTCAAAGAAAATAATGTCAAAGTAGCGGTTACCGCTTCAACGGGCATTGCAGCTACGCATTTACAAGGCACGACCATTCACTCCTGGTCTGGCATAGGAGTAAGAGATTCGTTGACAGGTCATGATTTGGAAAAATTTCTGACTACCGATCGCATCAAACGTAATTACAAAAAAACCAGCGTATTAATTATCGATGAAATATCCATGTTACATAAACATCAATTGGATATGGTCGACACCATTGCAAAATATATACTGCAAAATGAATTACCCTTCGGCGGCATTCAAATCATTTTATGCGGCGATTTTTTTCAATTACCCCCTGTTTCTTCATACGCACAAACAGAAGAAAAGCAATTCGCATTTGAATCAACCGCCTGGAAAAATGGCAACTTTCATGTGTGTTATCTACATGAACAACACAGACAAGGCAATGATGTATTGCACACAATTTTAAACGACATACGAAGTGGTACAGCGGGCGAACATACTAAAGTTCCACTACGAACACGCTATAAAAAAGAACCAGAAGGCAAAACCAAAGCAACAAAATTATATTCACGCAATATTAACGTCGATGCAATAAACGAGCGTGAGTTAGCCAATCTCGATGGCAAAGAAAAAATATTCACCATGACTAGCATAGGATTTAGTGCAACGGTGGAAGGATTAAAAAAGAGTTGTTTAGCACTGGAAGCATTAAAATTAAAAATCGGCGCTGAAGTCATGTTCATTAAAAATGATGCGCAAGGCAAATTCGTGAATGGCACGCGTTGTGTCGTAAGCGGTTTTGATAAAAGTCCGGATGGTTATCCTATCGTTACCACTTACGACAATCAAACATTTATTGCCTATCCCGAAGAATGGAAATATGAAGATAATGGCATCATACGCGCGATTATCACACAAATTCCTCTTCGTCTTGCTTGGGCGATTACCATTCATAAAAGTCAGGGCATGACACTGGATGCAGCTGAAATTGATTTAGGCGATGCGTTTGAACCAGGCATGGGCTATGTAGCCTTATCACGCATACGCAGCTTAACGGGTTTAAAACTCATGAACCTCAATGAAATGGCTTTAAAAGTACATGCCAAAATTTTACAACACGATAAAATTTTCAAAGAATGTTCAGCGGCAACGGTTTCCGATTTAAAAACATTATCAGAAGATGATATAACACTCGCTCATCAACAAACACTCTCAAAACGTTTTGGTGGCAATACTCCGAAAAAAATAACCGTGAAAAAAATAAAAAAGAAAAAAGAGAAAACCAATCCTACACATCTCACTACTTTGGAATTATTAAAAAACCAGTTATCTGTTGAAGCGATTACTGCAGAACGTGGATTATCAATAGGCACCATATTAAGTCATATCGAGAAATTAAAAGGCTTGAAAATGATAGAGCCAGATGATTTTTCTCATTTAAAAAACACTATGCCTGAAATGGATTTTGCTACTTTATTGGCTGAATTAAACCTATCTGAAGACGGTAGACTCACACCGGTTTACGATAAATTTGCAGGAAAATATTCGTATGATCATATTCGGCTGGTGAGATTGTTTGTATGATGATTTTATCGACCGCGCGCTTTAATACTTAACATGAGATTTTTATCCCCACGCTTCACGACTATCTTCTCCCATCTCCCTACCCGCAACGTATTTAATACAGACGTATAATCATAAATATCATGAATATTTTTACCCGCTAGTTTGATAATAATATCACCCGACTGAATGCCTGCTTGCAAAGCAGGAGACTGCTTGATAACACCAGATAGTTTCACGCCGCGTATATCAGAACTGGCGTAATCGGGTATGGTCCCTAAATATATTCTTATTCCTCGCTCCGTATTCATTCGCGGTTTTTGCACTTCATTGTAAGCTATCACTCTTGATTGATGTTCCAGCTCACCCACTAAATCAACAAGAAATTCCGAAATCATTTTAATGCCCATAAAATCCAGTGTTTCAGGCTTATCAAATGGCGTGTGGTAATGATTATCTGCACCCGTAAAAAAATTCAAAGTCGGTATACCTCTCACATAAAACGCTGTTGAATCCGTTGGCAAATAAGGATCGCGTTGAAAAATAATCGATGCATAATATTTTTTTTTGACGGTATTGATCATTCCTCGCCAATCATAACTCGATGCTAATCCTTGAAGAATGAGTCTGTTATTTGAATGTCCTACCATATCAAGATTAATCGCAGCCACCAGCTTATCTTGTTTAACTATATGATTTTTAATATTTTTTACAAAATAAGATGATCCTAAAATACCTAATTCCTCTCCTCCCCAAGCTGCAAATACAATATTTTTATTGCCCTTCAAGCGACTATTCGCTTTCATTTGACTGAGCTTATGCGCCACTTCAAGAACACTCGCCACCCCCGAAGCATTATCATCTGCACCAGGATACATACCTTTAACGGGATCACGACCTAAATGATCTGCATGTGCACCAACGATAATCACTTGATTAGCATCATCATTTATTTTTAATTTCGCTAATACATTTCGTCCCTTTACCCATCTACCGCCTGAAACAAATGGAAACGTTTGAAAATACGTACCATTATCACCTGCTGGCAACAATCCTGCTTGCTCAAATTGATGTGCGATATATTGAGTTGAAAGTATTTCGCCTTGAGTTCCACTACGACGACCTTGCATGGCATGAGCACACAAAACATTCACATGTGTTTGTAACTGTTTGATGGAAATATCATGAACATTTAAATCAGTAGAAGCGGCTTCTACTTCTCCTGACAATAACACAGCCAATAAAACACAATATTTCCATTGCATTTAACGTTTGATATGCTTATTTTTTTGCATGACTGGTTGATGGTATTGCACATTTTCAGCTTGATGACACATCATGCAACCTGCGCTTTTAACAGTCGTATTTGCAAAAGTCTGTGAAAGGAAAAAAACGGTTAAAACCAGTATCGTATTTTTAAAAGTCAGTCCATTCATGATTCATTTCCTATTGATTAACGCTTGCGTTAGCAAAGATAAGCATACAAAATAACGGCCTATTGAATAATTTACAATAACTATATGATCAATCCTATCTCTAAAGAAGCCATTCAACGCGCTGAACAGCATGTGCAAGATATCCTTACGCTTGCGATTCAACATACACCTGACCAGTCTACATTAGTCATTTATGATACAAACTGTGCGCTCGCTACGACACTGACTGAAGCCTATAAACGTTGTCTACCGAATGCAACCTTCATTGATTTTTACGCTGTCTCACCGGAATCGGTTACTGCTTTATTCCAAACGCTTGCACCGTCTGATTTAGTCATACTCATTCAATCGACCAGTTTTAGATTGAATGCATTTAGACTACGTGTTGAATTATTTAATCTCTCATTAAAAGTAATAGAGCACCCCCATCTTTCACGCATGATAGGACAAGAAGCCTTATTTTACATTGACTCTCTCGCTTACAATCCTGATTATTTTCGCACTACCGGTCATGCGCTCAAAAAACAAATCGACCAATCAACGCGTGCTATTGTTGATAGTGGTGATGAACAGCTTATCTTTGATACACCGCTTGAATCCGCAAAATTAAATATTGGTGATTACACTCACATGAAAAATATTGGCGGACAATTTCCTATCGGTGAAGTGTTCACCGAAGCGCGAGACCTTGAAGCCGTAAATGGTCGCGTTAAATTATTTGCATTTGGTGATACTACTTTCTCAGTCTATAAAGTGGATAATCCCATTACCCTCGTTGTCACTAAAGGTCGAGTCACTGATGTAATCAACTCTATCGCTGAATTCGATAGGGTTCTTGCTAACATTCGCGCAGATGAAGGTGAAGTGTGGTTGCGTGAATTGGGTTTTGGTTTAAATAAAGCATTCTCACCGGAACGAACCGTTACCGATATAGGCACGTATGAACGCATGTGCGGCATTCATCTTTCATTGGGATCTAAACATTCTGTTTATCAAAAACCGCAATTCAAACGTAAAGATGCAAGACATCACGTCGATGTTTTTGCGATGACTCATCGTGTTTATCTTGATGATGTGATTGTTTTTGAGAATGGTGAGTGGATCTCAGACTTTAAATAAATCGTTTCAGTCAAGTAAACTTTTAGTATGTTGACAAATAAAGCGCAGGAGGCCGGAGGCCGACGAGCCATTGTCAACATACTAAAAGTTTACTTGACTGAAACGATTTATTAAGCTGAATTACCTACTCGTCAACCGATAAATCAACACAGCTGCACGTTGAGTCTGCATAGAAAGTGATGGTATTTCCAGCTTTTCTTTAACAGAATGCGCATCATCCCCCATAGGACCCAGTCCTGCGAGAGAAGCTTGCACAATAGCCGCAACGTATGAAATATCACCTGCACCTCGCAAACCCGCATCCAATGTTTGAACCTTACCAAAACCCAAATCTTGACTCACTACACTATATTCTTTAAGCAGCTTCAAATTATTAGGAGTCGGTGACATAGCAGGAATACCGTCTTGAAAAGAAATAGACGCCGTCGTTCCCGGTAAATGCTGTTTCACTATCGCCTTCACTTTCTTTTCTATTTGTATTTTTTGCTGAGGCGTCATAAAACGAAAATCCCCCGTTGCAATAGCAGACTTCGCTATCACATTATTTTTACCCAATGCTGTGCCACCCGATTTATTTTTTTCATATTGAACCATCGTTCCACCCAAAACCAATGCCGGGTTAAACGATACATATTTTTGCTGACTTAATTGCATTCTAATCGTATTTAATAGACGAGATAATTCATAGATCGCTCCATCACCCGATTGTTTTTGAAAAATTTGTGACGAATGCGCTTCATATCCCCTTGTGTTTAATTGCCACATGCTGACACCCCGACGCCCTATCGTTGCCGTATTGCCTATGCCATTTTCAAAATCCAGTGCAATATCACTATGACGTGCCGCTTCTATCAATGGCAGTCTTGAAATCGAAGTAGGCTTGCCAGAATCTTCTTCATCGCCGGTTAAAACAACCGTAATGGAAACATCGTCTAACACACCGGCTTCATGCAAGGCTTTTAATGCATAAAGGATCACAACATCACCGCCTTTATCATCAATGACACCAGGTCCTGTCATGGTATTTTTATGCATAACAGCGCGTTGAAATGGACTATCAGCCGGATAAACCGTATCAAGATGACCAATCAACAGTAAACGTTTTCCGCTATGACCAGTACGCGTTGCAATCAAGGTATCCCCACGATTCATATTCTGTGGCAGAGCAACGAATACAGTGTGAAAGCCAATGCGGTCAAATTCAGCTTGCAACATCTCACCCACTTTATTTACACCTGCGATATTTAATGTCCCGCTATTCACGTTGACTAAAGCTTGAAGTAATGAAAGTTGCTCAGCTTGCGATGCTATAACATAACTTGTTATCTTTTTTTCTGTTGCAGATAATGATGCAGCTTGCGTGACTGAAGTGAATATAAGTAATAATAAATATATAAATCTAATCATGTCATTTCTCTTGATAAAAAATGGACTCTATCATAACACCCCAATAGCAATAAGCCGCAATAAATGTCAAACTACCGCCCTTTGATTCAACCAGGAATACTGACCATGCAAAAAATAGTTGGGTTTATCATTTGGCTAATTGTCACCTTATTTGTCATTTATCAATTCACCTTGACGACAACGGCCGCTGTGTTTGCAACATCAATTAAAGACTCGCTGCACGTCAATGATATTGGCGTTTCTATTACAGCGGGTGCATTTATTCTTGGATATGCTTGCATGCAAATTCCCGCTGGCTATCTGCTGGACAAATTCAATGCGCGTTTTGTTGTCAGTGCCGGTATTTTAATACTCACTCTTGGCAGCCTGCTAACTTCATACTCTACCAATCTAACCCTGTATGCCTTATCCAACTTAATTGAAGGCATAGGCGCTTCTTTCTCATTTATCGCTGCTGCTGTACTCACAGCACAATGGTTTTCAACTAAAACATTTCCCATATTATTCGGATTAACGCAAACGCTTTCCTGTCTTTTTGCAGGTATACTTCATTATTATTTTACGTTAGAGCTTGATACACACTCCTGGAATGATATTTATCAAACACTCGCGCTATTTGGCATTATATTATTTGGCGTAGCATTGCTTATTGTCAAAACACCTGCTGGTTTCCAACGTGAAAATACTGTTTCAATCAAATCATCATTAATCAGCGTATTATCCAATAAACAAATTTTATTATGCTGTTTTGCAGGCGCTACTTCATTCGGTATTTTATTGGCTTATGCCAGTTTGTGGTACATGCCCATTGAATCCTATTACTCTGTTAAAAATCTTCAAGCAGTGATGATCAGCGGCATTATTTTCGCAGGCATAGGCATTGGTACGCCTATATTAGGCTTTCTATCCAATCGTGCTCATTCCAGAGTGAAAATAGTACATATCACATTGACATTAGGAATCATGGTATTGTTACTAGGCATTTATTATCCGCATAATACAACCGTGACATTATTACCCATACAAATCATCTCATTTTTAATTGGATTTTTACTATCGGGATCTATGCTGTTTTATACCATGGTCAGTGAAATTGCGACGGATGCCAATCGCGGCGTAGCCATAGGCACATTAAATACCGCTGTGTTTTTAGTCAATACACTGATGTTATTTATTCCTTACCTCTTTATCACAGAAACAGCCAAAGAATTTTTTACCTATCTTTGGATACTGCCATTTATTTTATTGACGTCACTACTCACACTGCATTTTATACGAGATACTTATAGGGGATAATCAACCATACTGGCTTACGATATTTTCATAAGCCAGTATGATAGGAAGGTTACGCGCAGCTTGGTCTATGCCAGACATGATGATGCCAGTAACCTGAATTGCAATGTCGTACAACATACCAATTACCATGAACATTTTTAACAGGACGGCCTTGAATATCGCCAGACATATAAAATGGATGATGTCCAGAATACCTGTGATATTCACTACCCTGATAAGCATATACATGTTTGGTATAACAATGATGCGCTAATGCTGAGTTGGAAACAGCTGCAATACCCAAAGCACAGCCTAATGCCAACACAACATTTACTATTTTTGTTTTCATGTGCATGCACTCCTTATTTTGTGTGATAAATTATTTTTTTATTCAATCATATACATTATAAACCCAATACCAGAGAATGAAATTGAATTGTCTATTCAATCGGTTACATAAAGATCTGTTATAAAAATCGAATACATTCAACCAAATAAACGATTGGAGTGTTTCAAAAACAGCATGCGGTTGATCGATATAAAGAAAGTGTTTAGAATGCCCGTCCATGAAATGCCGCTATTATTTACATAAACACTGCTCTTCCTGTGATCTATTATCATACGATTATTTATCATCCATAAAAAACAAAGAGCAAAAACTATCCCATTATTTTAGAGAACATATAGCCAACATAAAACCCTCTGTGATATGTAAAAACGGTACGGAAGGAACACGCAATAAAGCAAAATTAGCCGTCGCATTGATTCATAACACTATCAACTTTGGTTTTTACAATAAAGCAATGCAATTTACAGAATTAGAAAAATGCCCTTTACATGCACCGGCAATCAATAACCTTTTACCTACACTAAAACAGTTACTCTCTACACATCGTGTTATTCCTTACGATGTATTCTCAAAAAAAGGCGAATTAAAATACGTCATTCTTACTTATAGTGATAGCACAAATGAATTATTACTACGATTCATAGTAAAGAGCACAGAATCGCTTGCACGTTTAAAAGCACTGACGCAAACATTAATATCGCTTAACCCTGTCGTTAAAGTAGTGACTGCAAATATCCAGCCTATTCATCAAGCCGTATTAGAAGGTGATGATGAAATCGTGTTAACTGAAATAGACTACATCACACATCATGTTGATGGTTATTCTCTTTTTCAAGGACCGCGCAGTTTTTTCCAAACACATTCTAAAATGGCATTGCAGTTATATAAACAATTTCAATCTGAATTAAGTACGTTAAACATTCATTCTTTACTGGATCTTTATTGCGGAGTAGGTGCATTTTCATTTTTTGCGAGCAACAATTGTACCAGCGTAACAGGCGTTGAAATTTCTGATGCTGCAATTTTTTACGCCAATAAAGCACGTGAAATAAATAACAGTAATAATATTCATTTTTTAGCAATGGATGCTGCAGCTTACTTACAAAATCAGGCATCACATTCTTTTGATGCTATTTTAGTAAACCCGCCACGACGTGGATTAAATCATGCAATTATCACTGACTTAATGCGGTTATCACCCACTTATTTGTTTTATTCCAGTTGCAATGTAGAAACGCTGCAAAAAGATTTATTACAACTTGAAACACAGTATCAAATTAAATCGCTGCAAATGTTTGATATGTTCCCGTTTACCAGCCATTTTGAAACATTAGCTGTGCTGGTTAAGACTATTGTCGAAACTTAATCTCATCCACAGGGCTATTATTCGCCCTATCTATAATTTTATTAATGACTTTCTTATGCTGTGTATTCAGTTCAGTTTTCTCATCCTGCCTACTCAAATAAGAAATTAATGTAGATTTTACTTCACTAGATTCTAAGCCTATTGAGTTGCAAACTTGCCTTTTCAATTCCACACCATCTGTATTATATAATAAAGCAAGCAATGACAAACATTTTTGTGTTTTTGTATTTTCACCTGAAAGTAAGGAATGATATGCATTAGCCCGTAACAAGCCTCGTTCATTATCAAAAATAGCCGCAAAAAATCCTAAATGACTTCCACAAACCGTTCTTGGCAGTTCTTGATAAAACTCAATACCAGTAATCGCCTTATCCAAAAGGCTATTAATATCATCGAAATCTTTCTCGTGCTGAATCTCATCTTTTTTCTTGTCAAGATTAGAGTGGAAAGAATGAGTATTTCTCAAAAATACATCCATATCCGAATTTTCACCGATAGTTTCAATATATACATCTCTGTTACGTTCAGCGAACAATTGATTAAAATATCGTAAAAGATCATTTTTTGTTTGCGAACTTAACAAAGAAGAAAGTGACTGTATAACAGGATTATAATAAAGATCTGCTAGAGGATTTTGATTAAAAACCTTACCCCATATTTGTGCGTATGATGCATATGTTTTTTTATCTTCAAGAAACTCTTTTATTGATACAATTTCTTTAGGAAATAAAACGCAACTGAATAAATCATGGATAGCATATAATTTATTTTCTTCTTCGCATCCAACTTGCGGTTTTACTAAACTTCTATTTTTAAAATAGTCACCTGCAATGATATTTTCCACGCCATTAGCAAAAGAGCACCCTTCTATTAAATAATCATCTTCCGTCAATTCATCTTTCTGCAACACGAGTTTCGCCATGTTAATGATGGACTCACCTGGCCTTGTATCAATATCACCTGTACCAATGATAGAAGAGAATTCATAAATTTTATCAGGCTCATTTGCACTGTATAAATTTGAACGAAATATCAAATTACGAGGTAAAAAATAAGATATTTTAGTATATGCCTCTGTAAGACCACGAAGGATATCCTCTCTATCATCATAAAAATCAAATATTATCGGATAATCTTTTTTCCTATGTAAGTGACCACCTATAGATTCCATTGTTTTTAAATCAGTAGCAGATAATGTTATACCTTGAATAAAAATATCATCTTGACAGAACATTTCAAAATCATGTTCTTGGTTTTGGATAGTCTCATTAAGACGAGCAAGCATTTCATCAAATGCTATTCTATTCTTAATTTTTAACTCATATACATGAGATTCAATTTTATTCACATATAACAATACTTGTTCGGATTGAATATAAATATAGGCTGCATTTGATTTAATAGGAAATTTCTGTAAATCATTAGGTCTTTTCACTAATGACAGAAAATCACAATTCCTCATATTATTAGCGGCAAAATGCGTCTGCGCATATATCAAACTAAACTTAGATTCATCAAAAACATAGCCAGGATGGTAGGCGGTATCATCTTTAGCTCTTGATATGGCTTTTGCGTAAGAATAACCAAACGGACGTTCAGCATAAGCATCTGCAAGCAAGTAAGACCAAAATGTACATTTTAATTCTTGCTCCGCCAGCGCTTTAACAGGGAGAAATGAAGAAGTAGGATCAGTAAGCAATGTTTGATCATCATTCTGTCGATTTCCATTATCAACTGCCCATGATTGCCTATTAGAGCTAGAATAAAAATACGTTGCTTGGTAAGCCCGCTCCCCTTGTCTTTTCCAAATAGAAAGAAGATGACGATTTGATAGATGAATGTCTGCTCCATTATTTGGCAGCAAACAATCATCAAAATCACATCCAATAACATGTGCAAGTTTTACCTTTCTATTACTTTGCATGTATCAATATCCTCATATTTTATTGCGCTTCATTTCTTGTAAAGGCACTTCTATATCATCACTAACCTTATGCTTTGTAGTATTACTTTTAGCAAGAAATCCCATGCCTTTCACTCTAGGTTTACTTGATGCAATGCTAATATCATTTGATTTTGTTTGATTGATAGTCGTTGTTTTAATAAGAGGAACTAAACGAATGACATCCACTAAAACATCATCATTCGCATCTATTATTTTGTTTGGCGCGATTTTTTCATGCATAAACGTTATCAAAGAATCATAACGATCTTTTTGATTGTCTGATAATTCATTGCGTTCAATTAGCTTATAATTCCTTGCTTCTAACCCTTCTGGTGCTTGAACATAAAAAAGATTTTTTCCTACCAAAATCATCATTGCATTATAAGGTAAATAAGCATTGTTATCTTTCAAGTAATCAGAAATAGCCATAGAAAGACCTTTATTTAAAAATAATAATGAATACTTGGCTTCGCCTAATTGAGCCATTTGCATAAATTTTTTATTTTTTGCAAGTGTGTTATTCGTTCCAGCTTGATTTAGTGTTCTGCCAGATAATCCAACCAAACGCTTTTCATCAGCCAGTTTAAGCATAGTGCCTGGTGTACCGCTATATTCATATGAATTTTGATAAATCAATTGTTTAGTTACATTAAAACCCCACACTTTTAGTCCGTTTTCTACCACTTGATGAATGAAGTCCCATAAATTGAGGTCAATATTTTTTATCTCATCATCATTATTTCGCATACCACACATGTAAAGCACATGACGCCATAATGGATATTTGAAATACCATGGCTCAAGACAGACTTCCATTTCTGTTGCTTTTGTTCTGTGACCGGGAGTTTCAAGAGAAAAATACAGTTGATTAATAATAGATAACGGCAATATCGCACGGTTATTTTTATAATTCTTAAAAGCTAAAGCAAAAGAGTACAAACCCTCTTTATTCGTAGCAAAAAAAATCGAGCGATCTCTGTCTTTATCTAATATTTCTTTAATAAGATTATCATTCATAGCATTAACTGCATGATGTAAGGCATTATTGCCATCAATATCTTGGGAGGCAAATAACTTAGCCATAAATGAATTGGTTTTATTTTCTTTTAAAATAGGAAGTATTTCATTAATTGTCACTCTATCATCTTTGATGATGGCTTGTGAAAAAGCAGTCGTCAATTCATCTGTATTATCCAAAAGAAAGTTTCTACTATTGTTCATAAGTTTATCCTCGTTTGTAAATTTTCAGTCAAAAATTCAAAATGATCTTCAGTTAGCGGTTCTGACCCACTCAAAATGTCTTCGTTTGACATGATATCGCAAAATTGATTGAATAATTTTTCATCTTCCACTAGTGAATCAAAAGTAAAAAAAGAAACGCTTTCTATTTTCCATGCTTTACAAATAATTAAATTGAGCTGCAATAAAGCTATATTAACATTTTTTTCAATAAAATCTCTGGTATAGATATTTTGCTGACTGATAATAGAATCTAATTTGTTGGTAATCGTAAAGAATCGTAAAACCTCTTCCATAGAAGGACGTTCTTGATGATTTTCCATCACCATTTGTTTTAAAAATGTTTCTATAAGAGGATCTAAAATATCGCTTAATGGCATTTCATCATAATTATGATAATTTGCGATGTTTGTACATAAATTTAAATGCTGGACAGACAATTCATCTGCATCTTCAAGCAACAGAATATTTTCCACGCTCTTTTTAAAGGGAACAGGTTTAGTATTTTTTCTACCTAATACTTTTCCTCTATCAATATAAAGTAACTGATCTTTATATAAAACATAACAAAGATCAGGAAGTTTATGCTGTAAAATGGTTTTATCATTTGGTGCTTCAAATGTTGATAAATTTCTAAATCCACAAGGTCTTGAGTCTACACGAATACCAAAAGCTAACTTTTTTATGCCGTTATTTAGCAAGCCTTCAAATTCAAATCCAGCAGTAATTTGTTTTTCAAGCAGTTGCATAGTAAAAAAATTATTTGATGATACTATGCCAGCTTGTCTCTTTTGATATGGATTAGTAGCACCTAATATTGAAGCGAATACTGCACCTAACCCATAAATATCACTTTTACTATTTAGAAACCCAGTAGTGGCATTGTCTTCAATAGCAATAAAACCGTCATTGTTATTAATAACTGCTTCTAGCGGAATGGCATAAGGTGTGAGCCCCATCAAACCTGTTGGCACTTGATCGTCATTCAAAGATAATTTTCTTGCACTGCCAAAATCCAGCACGGTTGCACTTACCATACCATTTTGTGCAACATGTCCGATTATGTTAGAACCTTTTACATCAACATGAATACCAAACTTTCTCTGTATATCGTTGTATTGATCTGCAATGAGAAAAATCAATGTTAATCTTTGTGCTAACGACAACGGTTTCAAAAAAGCTTGATTAGGCTCTCCGTTATTTGCGCATATTTGTTCACCTACGTAATAATCCATAATAATCATAGGTTGGTCGTTTAGAGAACACGTTAATTCTGCAAATTGATTTTTTTTCAATGCCTCAGTTTCGTTGATTGCCATTTCTATGTTTTGCGTTTTGTTACCAGTAAATACTTTTACAGCAAACAAGCGAGGCATATTTTCAATTGTTGAATTTACAGCATCTCCCGTTTTGGGATCAATGCGATATGCTTTATAAATACTACTGATGCTGGATTGAATAGTCTCACTACTTGCCATATTCATCGCATAATAGTGTTGCGTTTGCGGACAATAAAACACTGTCCAACGATTATCTGCTTGGCCAATCAGTACATGATGAGAAAATTTCGGCTCTTTACTCACTTGTAATGCTAATTGTTCAATTGTATTTTTGAAGTTTCTCGTTTTCACTGCACTCGTTTCTTTATTGGTAATA
>Ga0207092_1006_pt1 | contig 61455 bp, 57 predicted proteins | sample Alteio_BWMinHeat_48_FD_153533 | JGI IMG/M metagenome (GOLD analysis project Ga0207092, IMG submission 153533) | Enriched cells from forest soil in Barre Woods Harvard Forest LTER site, Petersham, Massachusetts, United States -... | ecosystem: Environmental > Terrestrial > Soil > Temperate forest >... | reverse complement strand
ATCTCAAAATTATTTTGCTGAGTTAAGAAAATAATGAGTTCTTCAGGAATACTATCAACTGGGAAACTTCCATCCAGATAAACACTGCCTGATTTGACGATAACAAGTATCGCTTCCGTTGTATTCGGTATCATTTCACAATAAATAAGATCAACGGGTTTTTTAAACTGATGCCAAATCGATTCACCTAACAGATAACCAACATCCGGTGAATAAGCTACCTCGTATTGTGAACTATCTTTTTTTTGTATGGTGACGTATTCACCGTAACTTTTACTGAGCAATAAAACTTCTTTCTTTAACTGACTTTTTTGTTTAACAGTCAACACATCCCGATAAGACGGTACAACAAAATGCTCCCCATCTTCACGAGTGATATAAGACATTAGGCACTTCCATGCAGAAGAATCGGTGTAATTAAAATAACGGTTTCAACATTTTGTTGTTCAGCTGCCGTACCACCTAAGGATTGTGCGGTTAAGAACTGGGTAGCACCGGATCGATTGGTCACTTGTTTAAATCCAGATAATATCAATGTATCACCGGATCTAATCATGCTGCGTTGATTAAAATGTTTCTCCGTAATATTCGGTAATTGAATTTCATTACCCGTAGGGCCAAATTGCGTAAACCCGTTATTAGTAGAGATATCCGCATTCACGGATAAATAAATTCTATCTTGTAAAATCTTAGGCAAAATATAAAGTGTCAAACCCGTAATCACCATGCCTGGTGTCACCTGAGAAGTCGTGCCTACTGCTACACCTGAGGTTGTACTATTCGTTGTATTCTGAATACTGGCCACATACCCTTCTGATTTAACGATACGAACAACACCGACCTGGTTATTCAAACACAGTATTCTAGGTTCTGAAACAATAGATGTTTTTCCCTGCTGATTCAGCGCATTTAATAAAATGGTATAAGAGGGTATTTTGCCAGGTATTCCTTGCGTACCAATAGTAGGCAGCGCAGCAGCGGTTGCTCCCGTTGCCTGACCAATCGCTTGTATTGAAATAGGCGTTCCATAATTTGCATTTAATTGAAAAGGAGAATTTCTAAATCCTTTGGTGATAATGTCCCAATTAATTCCATAATTAAATCCACTTTCCAAACTGATATCGAGGACTTGTACTTTCACCAATACTTGTTTGGAAAGATTATGGTTGAGGTTAGAAATATACTGACCTATCAATTGCACGTTTGAGGGTCTATCTTTAACAGTGATAGAGGTTGTCGCTTGTGATACGGTCAACTTACCATCTGGTGTCAACATTTGTGTAACCGTATCTTTTAAATCACTCCAAATAGACACTTTAGCGCTGATGTTGCTGTATTCTGAATCAGAAGAATCGCTAGTCGTATAATTTGAAACTTGTGCTGAAGACGCTGCTTGCGCGGTATTGGCACCACCGCCTGCGCTCTTTTTACCTAATAGAAAATCGGAATCGCCGGCAATGAATGCAATATCAAATGTTCTAACAATAAAAGCTTCCCAATACACTTGATTATTTCTTACCGTATAAACATAACCTGCTCTTGACGCTAATAAATCCAGTGCACCTCTAATCGTGCCGGAATAATTGATACTGATCTTGGATGCAGGATCAAGACCCACTTGGTACTTGGTTAAAATATTGGTACCCGCGCCTGCAGAAATCAAACGGCTATAATAAGAAAAAGGCAGTTGATCGCCTCTTATTACAATATGATTTTCTATCCAGGAAGGTCTTTGCTGCAAACTAATAGGCGTAGTATCTACGTATAATCCTTGCTTAACTAACAACGGCGGAAGCGGTTTAATAAGATTATCGCCTTGATGCTCCGCTCTTAGAGCTCTGATTTTTGTATCGGCAACATTCGCATCTGTTTGATTAAATACAGGCGAGTGACACGAAACCAACACAAACACCATTCCTAAAAATAAGGCTATCCATTTCTTTAACATCATTGAAACCCTTCCTATGTTCTAGATCTTGGTACAACAGTAACTGTGCGATTAGACATGTACATCACCGCTTGTAATGGAAACGGCTGTAATAATTTCTCAACAACATTCGGTAAACTTGAACCTGTTATTCTGCCATCAAAATTATAATCGTAAGGTGCTTTCCAAATCACTTTCCAATGATAACGACCCATGATGCGTTCAATATTTTCTTTAAGTGATCCACTGATACTTACCGCATAAAGTGCTGCGGGTTGGCCTAGTACTGCATATTGTTTAGTAAATTGTTTTGTTGGAAGCGCTTTTGGAAAAAGAGGGCTTCTAGAAGCTATTGGTAATGCGATACTATTCTTTACTTTAGGTTGAAAAAACGGCTGCGTTGGAACAACTGATTCAGGTCTTGCAACTTCCCATCCTGCAAACACAGACACTGGCAGAAAAAACAGTAACAGCAAGACTATCCAACCTTTCATCCTTCAGCTCTCCATGAATCATATCTGCCCACGATAGCTTGAATGATTTAAGTTATCAAGTATAAGCGCTTGTAAATGTTGGGGTTAATTACTATAAACCGTAAAATTAGATCCTGATGGTTCACCTGGTTTAGGACAACGTGTAATAGCCATCAACGTAACATTCGCACCATAATCTGTTCCGAAGCCAGTATTACCTGACCCAGGACTGGTTGAATTCTGATTTGTTGCTTGCACATTTCCTTTTTCCGTTACAACTGACAAACAAGCACGCCAATATAATCCTGATGGAGGTGCACTACCTACCGTATTCGTTGTACAGTCTGGCTGAATCGAAGAAAACTTGCATGGGTTAGGAGAAGCAGACGCATCCATTGCATAAGCTGTAAAACTGCTGATAGGGTAGATTGCACCACTATTTGGATCATTCAAGCCAGTGACTGAAACCGGTACGATGAATACTTCTGGTGTAGGAGTCACCCCCGTCGCCGGATCGGTTGGACAAGTAGGTACGGGCACACAACCACCATGTCTATATAATCCAGCAAAATTAACATTGCCTGCATTACTATTTAAATTTTGTCCCGGAATAGTAATACTTGAAACAACATAACACGTGGTATCTGCTGCGACACAAGCTGTTCCTGCTTGAGGTGGTGTTGCATTCGTCTTTGTTGTATATGCCATCGGTAACGTGCCTGCAATCACATTGCCTGCAGCAGATGCAGCACCTGATGTCGGAGATGTAATACTGGTATAAACGTAAAATAATTTATTTGCAGGATCCGTATAAATAGAATAATGCGCTCCACCCCAGGGACTCACAATGGTAACATTCGATGGCAGATAGCCACTTGATTGCAATAAATTACCCGGTGTTGCTGTAATATCAACTGCCGTACCGGCAGCAGGCAGCGGCCACGTGCCAAAACCAACGTAATAGGCGAGCCCGGCATTCAAAATCTGTTGCATTTGCAATGTTGTTCTATCTATTCGCATTTGCAAGGTTTTCTGTTGCATATAACTTAACAACATATAGATGACAGACGAAATGATTACTAACACGAGTAATATTTCTACCAGTGTAAATCCTTTTATTTTATTTCGCGTTATCATAGTCATCTTGTCATCCCACCTTTTAATTGCCGCACAAATAATTCGTCGGATACGCTGAATACTGTTGAGTGAATTGTTTTACGATTGGCATAGTTTGCCAATACGTTGAACCCCCTTGTTTAGATGCATTCGATATCGTTCTTTCCCATACCACATAAGTGCCGGTGGTCGTCGTCGTACACGGTGTCACTATCGTACCTGAAAGTGTAGATAAACAATCCCCCGCCATCAAACCGAGATAGTCTGCAGCACTGCTTGCTGGTGTCGCACTCAATTGAACGGCGACTTGTGCTTGCCATGACGTTACTGTTCCAACGGGAACAGGATTACTGCAAGTAGATGAATTCGCAAGCCCTGTGCCCGTATCACAAGCCATTCTAGTACCAGCCGGTGCTTGATTAAACTGAAGAACATACCCACTCACCAAAGGCGAAGATAATACTGCACTAGCACTCAGATAACCGTTTTTTATCAAATCCTTATTCATATCAATGACTACATTATTTGCTGGAGAAGAGGCTGGATTCAATGTACCAGGCTGCGCAGTTTGATTGGGCGTTTGCCCATAACATTGCGCTTTATAATAACTAGCCATGCCTTGAAAAATAGCATCGACGTTGGCTTGTACTTGTGCCGCATTTGAACTGGTTCTGAAAGAAAAATACATTTTCAAACCTGCAACCAATATACTGCCTATGACAACCAGCACTAATATAACTTCTATTAACGTAAAGCCTTTATATTGCTTCATTGCCTTACCTTTTTATCATTAACTAGCCATTGACATACCTGTCAAATAAATGCCTTGAATAATGCACATAATCAACATGCCACCGACTGCAAGCAACATACCACCAAATACTTTAGCAATCACTTTCATGGTATGAGTCACATCCTCAGCACCTTTTACACCCATGCGAATCAAGCCATGTTCAAATCCTTTTACTTCTGCCATGACACGCAAACGCATTAAATCTTGATCCGTGATTAATCCCGTATCTAAAACATCACCAATATTCGTTTTACCCATACTTAATAAATATTCCATTTTGGAAAGATGGGAAATTAAATAAGGATTGGCTTGTGTTTGCATAACCGTGATGGCGGATTTAAATACCACACCATTTGCAACGAGTAATCCCAAGGTTTCCAATACTCTTGCTGCAACCAACTGGCGATAAAAAGAAAACGGTGGATACTTATCCATCATTGGACGTAATGAACCTATGTATTTTTCACAAGTTTGTCTAACAACAACCACAATAACGGCGACTGCCACAAAAAGCACCCACCAAAAATGCTTAATGATATACGCTATGAGTACCAGTCGTTTACCTGCATCGGGCCACTCTGATACGGGTTTAATCATTTCAAATTGCACAAACACATCATTATTCAAATAAACAATCAGTGCACAGGCAATCAGTATCACAAAGAGAGGATAAAAAATGGCGCCAATTAAAGCCCCCATGGCTACTCCCTGTTGAGCCAACATATTAATCGCGGATTTAATAGTTTGAGCGAGGGCACCGCCTGATTCGCCTACACGAATAATTTCAACCACATTCAGGGAAAACCATTCACGCATACCATCTGCGAGTGGCTGACCTTCTGCAATGTTTTGTGATAAGGACAATGCAACATCTCTACTCACGCCCGTTGTGACTTGAGCCAACATTTCAATGGCACGATTCGCGGGAATACCATCGTTAATTAAAAGATATAAATCTTCCAAAAAAGCTAATTGTGCTTTATTTCCAAATAACCAATGTTTTATGTAGCCTTTCACATTGTCTTGATAAGAACGTAGTGTTTCTGCATCAAAGTTCATATGGTTATCCCTTTATGTATATTTAAACACCCTTGATTGAGTCGAGGGATTAATCGGGCCTACTACTTTTTCTGCATCAAATGGATCACATGTTCCCAATTCAATTAATTGAATGGCTCTCGCACGAAAATCCATCCATCCATTTGCTATTAAATATTTTTCCCATCCTAAGGTATCGCCTTTTTGAATGAATTGTCTGCCATCTTCATCTACCCAAATCACTTCTGCCACTACAATTCGTCCACCCACACTGGTTTGATTGCACTTAGCACATCCCATACCTCGTGCTCTTGCTTTATCTAAAATCTCTTTACCCAACACAACTTCCCAATCAGCTATAAAAGGTTTATGTTTTTCGGAAGTTCGCAATGGAATGGCACAACCTTCACAGACTTTCGCTATCAAACGTTGACACATTAAACATCGGAGCACACTACTATCGCTTAATAAAACCGGTGAAATACCCATATCAACGAGACGCGTAATAATCGCTGTCGCACGATTGGTATGCAATGTCGTCAACACAAGGTGACCTGTGATAGACGCTCTCACCATCACATGGGCCGTATCTTCATCACGCATTTCACCGAGAATAATAACGTCAGGATCCATACGTAATGCAGCACGACCCATCATGCCAAAACTTCTATCTTCTTTTTCAGTATTAACGGGCACTTGTGTGGCTTCTTCTACCACTTTTTCAACGGGATCTTCAATCGAATATAATTTTTGCGTTGATTCCACCATTTCCATACAACTTGCCAAGGTTGTGGTTTTACCGGATCCGGTCGGGCCTGCGACAATAATGGCGCCAAACGGCAGCTTCATCGCCATTTTAATAATATCAACTTGCTTTTGTGTATAACCTAATTGGTCTAGCGTTTTTGTATGTTCTTCACCCGTTGCAAGAATACGCATGACCATATCAAATCCGCCGTGCGCAGGAACACTCGCCAATCGCAATCGAATATTACGACCTTGAATTTTTAAAGGCATAGAAGCATCTTGCGGAACCAGGGGATTAAAATGCGAGGTTGCATGATCGGTTTCTTTATTAAATGCAACCGATGCAATTTCACGACCTAATCTTTCCGACCACTCTGCATACACCATCAATTCGCCGTGTTGACGCATACGAATTTTTGTATACGTTTGTCTAACCTGAATATGAATATCACTGACGTTTTGTCTTACTGCTTCAAATACTAATTCGCGTAAGTGACGTTGTTGATCACTAAACGTAATCGTCGTTTCACCTTTATGTTTTTTACTATCTTCATCCTCCAAGCCACTTGCTAATAAAATACTAATCACAGCTTCTGTAGCAGCATAAACTTGGCCGGGATGTATCCCTTTACTCAATAAAAGTGATTTACAATTTTGAACCGCACGAGAAGTGGGATCAGCAGATAAAATAGCAGCACTTTTTAAAATAACGACATTGCCTTGCTCTTTACACCAGGCCAACATCTCGTCCATCACTTTATCTTTACTGTCGATATCACTAGGGCTTGTAACAATTTTCGTTTTTGTCGCTTGAGCATATTGCTCCCGCAATGAAGTTAATGATTGCTGGCCTTCTACGTCATCTTTTGAAGATGCAGTTACTTCTGCCATATTTAACCTCTTACAAGAAATATTTTTTATTACAAAGTGTAATCTATACAACAACAAGGACGCACAATACCCTCATTTCATTATAGATGCTTTTACACAAGAATTGCTGACTACTGCATAATAATCGCTGAAAAATGGTTAGGCAAATAAGATTTGATTTGTATATCAAGAGGATAGAGAGTTATGAGATTAGTAAGTGTGCACGAATAGCGACAGCGATAGCAACTTGCTGCTATGCAGGTGTGTCATCCCGCGCACGTTTTTAGCGCGGGACCTAGCGACATTCAACAAGCTAAGTCACTAGTTTCCGCGCTAAAAACATGCGCGGAATGACAACGCATCTGATATTCAAGCACAATCGTTGTAGCTAGCCATTACACTACACATCTAAACATCCAAATTAATCACTTCCAACGCATTCAATTCAATAAACTGTCGACGTGGCTCAACCTCATCACCCATCAACGTCGTGAATATTTTATCTGCTGCTATTGCATCTTCTACCCTCACTTGCAATAAAACACGCTTCTCTGGATCCATGGTTGTTTCCCATAATTGATCAGGATTCATTTCACCTAACCCTTTATATCGTTGTATTGTCTGACCTTTTTTTGCTTCCGCTAGCAACCAGCTAATCGCTTTAGCCAAGGTATCTACCGATTGTTTTTTCAGATCACGCTGAATAATACCGCCTGGCTTTTGCATATCCGCAATACGACTACCAAAATCGGCCAGCTTACGGTATTCAGTAGATGAAAATAAATCCTTACTAATCAATGGCTTATGAGTTATTCCATGGCTGCTTATGCTTAATGTTGGCAACCAACTATGACTCTCAACATCTTCCACCAATTGAATATCGTAATAAGCAGAAACCGTTGTCTCCGCATTCAATTTATCTTGTATCGCCTTAACGATTTTTTCCATCTCAGGACGATTTTGCAATCTATCTTCATTGATCAAAGGCGCATACATTAATGCTTCCATAAATTCTGTTGAACTTCGCTTACCTAAACGGTGAATAATGCGCATCATGGAATGATATTCATTCACTAATTGTTCAAGTGCCTCCCCAGTAAGCGTCGTACCGTTTGCTAAGGTAAAAGAAGCATTCTCAAGTGCAGACTGAAATAATAAATCTTCTAATGCTTTCTCATCTTTCACGTAACGCTCTTGTTTATTCTTTTTGACTTTAAAAAGAGGAGGCTGAGCAATGTAAATATATCCTCTTTCAATCAATTCTGGCATTTGACGATAAAAAAAGGTCAGTAATAAGGTACGAATGTGTGAACCGTCTACGTCTGCGTCAGTCATAATGATAATAGAGTGATAGCGGGTCTTATCTGGATTATATTCTTCTGGACCAATACCACAGCCTAAAGCCGTGATCAGGGTTGCCACTTCTGCTGACGAAAGCATTTTATCAAACCGTGCTTTTTCCACATTTAAAATCTTACCTTTAAGCGGCAATATGGCTTGTGATTTACGATTTCTCGCTTGTTTTGCTGATCCACCTGCAGAATCTCCCTCAACCAAAAAGAGTTCTGATTTTCCTGGCTCTTCTTCCTGACAATCCGCAAGCTTACCCGGTAATCCTGCGACATCTAATGCGCTTTTACGTCTTGTTAATTCACGTGCTTTACGTGCAGCTTCTCGTGCTCTCGCTGCATCTATCACTTTTGAAACAATCATTTTTGCATCTTGAGGATTTTCCATCAAGAAATCCTGGAGTTTCTCTCCCATTATCGATTCCACTATCGCTTTCACTTCAGATGAAACCAATTTATCTTTGGTTTGAGAAGAAAATTTAGGGTTAGGCATTTTTACCGATAACACTGCTGTCAAACCTTCTCGCAAATCCTCACCAGAAGTAGATACTTTTTCTTTTTTAGCATAGCCTTCTTTTTCAATATAATTATTTAATACGCGCGTTAATGAGCTACGAAATCCAACCACGTGGGAACCGCCATCACGCTGCGGAATATTATTTGTATAAGAAAAAAGTTTTTCCTGATAAGTGTCATTCCATTGCAATGCAACTTCCACCGTAATCCTGTCTTTTTCAGCCGTAAAATAAAATATTTTTTGATGAATAGGTGTTTTATTCTGATTTAAATCCTCAACAAAGCCTTTTAAACCACCATGATATTCAAAAGCATCCGATTTTTCCGTTCTTTCATCGGTTAAAAATATCTTAATAGCTGTATTCAGAAACGCTAATTCACGTAAACGTTTAGCTAAAATGTCATAATTAAACAGAATATTCTTAAATATTTCAGCGCTTGGTTTAAATCTAATCTCAGTTCCTCGCTCAGTAGACTCTCCAACTTCCTTAAGAGGCGCAACCGGCTCACCCATACGATAGTATTGTTCGTACTTTTTACCCTTCATTCTAACCACTAAATGCAGCTCTTCTGATAATGCATTTACTACCGAAATACCTACACCGTGCAAACCCCCGGAGATTTTATAGGAATCATTATCAAATTTACCGCCTGAATGCAGTACAGTCATAATCACTTCTGCAGCAGATCGTCCTTCTTCAGGATGAATATCAACAGGAATACCGCGACCATTATCTTTTACCGATACAGAGTCATCATTATGAATAGTCACCCAAATCGTGTCACAAAACCCTGCCAATCCTTCATCAATTGAATTATCTACCACTTCAAAGACCATATGATGTAATCCAGTGCCATCATCAGTATCACCGATATACATACCTGGGCGCTTACGCACCGCATCCAAGCCTTTGAGAACCTTAATATTTGAAGAATCGTAAGTTTCAGTTGTATTTTCAGTCACTTATCACACTCCTAAGATTTGTATCGTCAAACACATTGCCATGTTTCACGTGGAACACTTTCATTGAAACACCCGGGTTATCGCTAATCAGATCACAAATTGCCTCACGCTCAATGGCAGTAATAAAAATCTGAGTTTCCTGCAGAGACAACAATGAAATTAGTTTACGCCTACTCAATAAATCTAACTCCGCGGGTAAATCATCTACAAGGTAAATTAAGCGCTTCTTTGTATGCGATGTTAATAGCTTTCCCTGAGCGATTATCATAGCACAAATAAGCAATTTTTGCTGTCCTCTTGACAAGAAATGCTTCACTGGAACCCCATCTATGGTTATTTCAAGATCAGCTCTATGCGGCCCATATAATGTGTGCCCCGCGCGCAACTCATCTACATAAGCACTCGCTAAAACGGAAGCATAATCCTGATCACTACCGAAATCAGTTGCCCAACCCGATGAATAATGAAACTGTAAATGCGAAAATCCCAGCAAGCTTTCCGTCATTTCTGCAATCATTGGTATTAAATCAACAACATATTGCGATCGTAACGCATGCAATTCCAATCCATAACGAATTAATTCATCCGTCCAAGGCTGTAATTCATTTTTGGAACGTCTATCGCGCAATACAGCATTTCGCTGCTTCAAAACACGCTCAAACTGTCGCCAGCAAGATAGAAAATGCTCAAATTGATAAAACAATCCCCAGTCCAGGAATTTACGACGGTATAAAGGCCCTGATTCAAATAAATGTTGAGACTGCGAATTAATTAAGCGAATCGGTAAATAAGAAGCTAATTCCGTGATGCTAGCGCTTTCCGTTTCTGCCACTCTTAATCGAGTCGCCCCGCTTAAATCATATTCAACTCCAATAGGAATTTGTCTATCTGTATCACTAACTATATGAGAAAAAAGAGAAAATTTTTCTCTATCGTGTCGAATTAAGCGCCCTTTGCTAGAAGCGCGAAACGAACGTCCCAACCCAAGATAGTAAATTGACTCTAATAAACTGGTTTTACCGCTACCATTATCACCACAAATAATATTTAATCCGAGAGAACACGGATCAAGCTTGGCTTGCTCAACATTTCTAAAGTTTGTGATACGTAACGATGTTATCGTCAAAGTTATAATCGCATGGGCATGACGACATAGATGCTGTGATCGCCATCCACAGCCTCAATCAATACACCGTCGTTAGGGCTTGAAAATACACAACGTATGGCTTTGGTGGTAATAGCCGAAACAACATCTAACAAATAAGCCACATTAAAACCGATTTCCATCTCATTTCCTGCGTATTCCAGCATGACTTCTTCTTCAGCATGCTCTCTATCTGAGTTATTAGCTGTAATACGTAGCTTATTCATCTCTAATTGAAAGCGCACACCACGAAATTTCTCATTAGAAAGAATAGAAGCACGTGTTAATGCCTGTTTAATCGATTCTCTATCTGCCATGGCAGCCATGACCCCTTTGGGAATCAAGCGTGTGTAATCTGGATATTGAGCATTAATCAACTTAGTAGTAAAAACACAATCCGTTGTAACAAATCTCGCGCGATTATCACCCATTTGAATAGTAACCTTGGCATCTCCATCTGCATTAAGCAATCGCATCAATTCAAGCACGCTCTTACGCGGCAAAATAATACGTGCATCTAAATCTGCTATATTTTCATCAGAAATAGAGGTTAATGCCAATCTATGGCCATCTGCAGCCACACATTTAATCGTTTGATTCGTTATTTCAAGAAAAGCCCCGTTTAAAAAATGCCGCACATCTTGCTGCCCCATGGCGAAATACGTTTTACTCAGCAGATTTTTGAGAACACTTTGTTTAATAGTAAATTCAATAGGATATTCACTGTCATCCAGATTAGGGAAATCATCCGCTGGCAATGTGTTTAACTTAAAACAACTTTCACCAGCACGCACAACCAGATAATTTTTTTCTATCGATAAACGCAATACACTGCCTTCTGGTAAAGCCCGACAAATATCGAATAACTTTCGTGCTGAAACAGTCGTTACGCCTTCTGCTGATTGAGAATCAATAGAAACAAAACCGATTAATTCAATTTCAAGGTCTGTTCCCGTTAAACGTAACTGACCGTCTTTAATGGTTAATAAAACATTCGATAAAACCGGTAAGGTTTGTTTTTTTTCGACCACGCCACTAACAGCTTGCAGTGGTTTTAAAAGCGCTTCGCGTTGAACGACAATATCCATGAGCTTATTCTCTATAGTTAGCTAGCGATTGTTGTGTTGGTTTAAAAACGGCTGTTGGTAATGGCCAGCAGTCATTCTTTATTTTTGGTATGGGGAGAGCGGACAGGAGTCCGCTCTAGCAAAACCCGGAACGGAAACGTGTTTTGCGACTCATACCAAAAATAAAGAATGACTGCTGGCCATTACCAACAGCCGTTTTTAAACCAACACAACAATCTACTAAGTAGTTAATATCCGCAACAAATTCGTATAATCTTCTTCAATATCCGCATCTGACTGCCTAAATTCCGCTATCACACGGCAAGCATGCAAGACTGTCGTATGATCTCTACCACCAAATGCATCACCAATTTCAGGCAGACTATGGTTAGTCAATTCCTTGGCCAGCGCCATCGCCATTTGGCGCGGTCTTGCCACTGAACGATTACGGCGTTTTGACAGTAAATCTGCTACCTTAATTTTGTAATATTCTGCAACAGTACGTTGAATATTTTCAACCGTTACCAACTTATCCTGCAACGCTAATAAATCACGCAGAGCTTCTTTTACAAATTCTAGCGTGATGGCTTTTCCCGTAAAATGCGCATTCGCAATGATACGTTTTAAAGCACCTTCTAGCTCACGAACATTGGAACGTATGCGTTTTGCGACAAAAAAAGCAACTTCATACGGTAAATGGATTTTTGTAAGTTCCGCTTTACTCATCAAAATGGCAACTCGCGTTTCCAATTCTGGCGGTTCTACGGCTACCGTCAACCCCCATCCAAAACGGGATTTTAGCCGCTCTTCGACGCCGTTAATCTCTTTTGGATACCGATCGCAGGTTAATATGACTTGTTGCTGATTTTCCAATAATGAATTAAACGTATGAAAAAACTCTTCTTGCGTACGATCTTTGCCAGCAAAAAATTGAATATCGTCTATTAAGAGGGTAACTGACCGGTAAAATCGCTTAAATTCGTTCATTGAGTTAGTTTGTAAGGCTTTTACCATATCAGCCACAAATCGTTCGGAATGCAAATAAAGCACCTTCGCATTTGCTTTATCTTTCACGATTTGGTTGCCAATTGCATGCATTAAGTGGGTTTTACCCAGTCCCACGCCGCCATACAGAAACAAGGGGTTGTAAGCAACGGCTGGATTACTAGCGACTTGCAAACAAGCAGCCTTGGCTAGCTGGTTGGATTTACCTTCAACAAAATTATCAAACGTAAAATTCGGATTTAAATTGCTTTGAAACGTTTTGCTTTCCGTTGCAACAAACGGAGCTTTGTTGGATTGCGCAGTAAGTGGTATTACATTGGATTGCGTATCGGCTGCTTTTTGCACTTCACTACGTTTACTGCCTATCTCAAGTGCTACCAAAGGCGGCGCATCCTCGCTAAACTGTGTCACTAACTCATTGATTCTTATCAAAAAACGCTCGGCGATCCAGTCTAAAACAAATCGATTTGGCGCCAGTAATACCAATTTGCCTTCAGCATGTTCTGCTTGTAATGGTCTAATCCAGGTATTGAATTGATTCGAGGGGAACTCGCTTTCCAGAGAATTTAAACATCTTTCCCAAAGTGCAACGCTCACTGGAATGATTCTCCCTTCATGAATAGATAATTTGATAGACGTGAATAACTACACTATCCAGACGGACAAAACAAGATGTAATCATGAAGGATGAAGGGCTGACGCCTTCATCCACAAATCCATAAGCAATTTAATTACGTTTATACACGTAACATCCTATTAAGAGCGAAACAATACCAATCCCAAGATGGAAATAATTGTCTGCTGTATTAACATGCATAATCATTAAATCACCGTTATGAACAAAGCCAACAATGGAACCTGCGATATACACAAAACCGACTAATAAAAAATACAACTTGGTGAGCTTCATCCCAGTCGCAGCCATAATAGCAAGCACACCGCTTGCAATATAAACCATGCCCAACATACGACTGATGTCTAACATGCTTAAGAAGGCTGCATTAGAAGTGACAGAAGGTAAAAATCCAGCAGCACCGATGTAGATAAATGCGATCCCAAATAAAACAGCAAGAATACGAAACATGATAAACCTCCGTGTTAAATGAAGGTTTATTATAACGAATAATAGCGAGAGCGCGAGTTTTTTACCTTGTATGCAAACTTGCTTTTTATTATCCTCAATCAGCTTTTCTACCCATCAGGAATCTCTATGACTAAACCTCTCATTCTCGTCGATGGCTCTTCTTATCTATACCGAGCATTTCATGCCATGCCCGCCCTCATGAATTCAAAGGGATTTCCTACCGGTGCCATCTACGGCGTTATCAACATGTTGAAACGATTAATCGCGGATTATCAGCCTGAATACCTTGCGGTCGTATTTGATACACCCGGAAAAACATTTCGCGATGATCTATATCCTCTGTATAAAGCAACGCGTAAAGAAACACCCAATGAATTAGTGCAACAAATTGAACCGATTTACAAAATCATACGCGCCATGGGTTTGCCTATCATAGCGATTGATGGCGTGGAAGCCGACGATGTCATTGGAACACTTGCTCATCATGCAACTGAACAACAAATCGATACTATTATTTCAACCGGTGATAAAGATCTCGCACAACTGGTAAACGAACACATCACACTCATTAATACCATGACAAATACTCGACTAGACCGAGACGGAGTAAAAGAAAAATTTGGCGTACCGCCTGAACGCATCATCGATTACTTAACATTAGTCGGCGATACATCTGACAATGTTCCTGGCGTACCTCAAGTTGGACCAAAAACAGCCGTGAAATGGTTGAATGAATATGGATCGCTTGATCATCTTATTGAAAAAGCCCATTTAATTTCTGGAAAAGTCGGAGAAAATTTTAAGCAATTTATTCCACAACTACCACTGACAAAATCGTTAGTCACCATTAAATTGGATGTGGCACTACCGACAAAACTATCTGAATTAAAAGTACAAACCCCTGACAACGATAAACTGCTAACGTTATTCAAGGAAATGGAATTTAAAAATTGGTTAGCAGATTTGCTCGCAAAATCCGCTGAAAACAAAACAGATACAGATAAATATTCTCATTACGAAATTATTTTAGATGAATCTCATTTTCAAAAATGGTTATCTGAATTACAACAAGCAACTTTATTTTCCTTTGATACAGAAACGACTAGTCTTAATTACATGAGTGCTCAATTAGTCGGTGTTTCATTTGCGATAACGAAAGACAAAGCAGCTTATGTTCCCTTTGGACATGATTATCTTGGTGTACCAAAACAATTATCACGCGAATACGTACTCACTGCCTTAAAACCCATACTGGAAAATGAAAATATTAAAAAAATATGCCAGCATGGTAAATACGATATAGAAGTACTAGCAAATGCAAATATAAACTTACGCGGTATTGCCTATGACACTATGTTGGAATCCTATGTGTTAGATAGCACTGGCAATAATCATGGCATGGGTGCACTCGCCTTAAAATATCTGGGTTTACCCACCATTGCATTTGAAGACATCGCCGGCAAAGGGAATAAACAACTAACCTTCAATCAAATAGACATTGAAAAAGCAGGAAAATATGCAGCGGAAGATGCAGATATCACCTTACGTTTACATCAAACATTATGGCCGCGCGTCTCTGCCGAAATAGGTTTAAAACATATTTTTCAAGATATTGAAATGCCACTCGTTCCCGTGCTTGCTCATATTGAACGTAACGGTGTGTTAATCGATGCTGAAAAACTAATAGCCCAAGGAAAAGAATTACAAAAACGATTACTGGAAATAGAACAAGAAACCTATACGCTGGCAGCGACAGAATTCAATATCAATTCACCTAAACAATTACAAGATGTTTTATTTCAAAAATTAAACTTACCTATTTTACAAAAAACACCGACGGGTCAGCCATCAACAGCCGATCATGTATTACAAGAATTGGCCCTCGATTTTGCTTTGCCTAAAATGATTATTGAATATAGAAGCTTAAGCAAATTAATCTCTACGTATACCACTCGATTGGTTGAGCAAATTCACACGGAAACCGGACGATTACATACGTCTTACCACCAAGCAGGCACTGCAACCGGACGTCTTTCTTCTTCCGATCCCAATTTACAAAATATACCCATTCGTTCGAAAGAAGGTAGGCGTATTCGTCAGGCATTTATTGCGCCTAAAGGATATCAGTTAGTCAGTGCAGATTATTCTCAAATTGAATTGCGCCTCATGGCACACATTTCTGAAGACCCTAATCTTGTGAAAGCTTTCCAGGAAAACCTGGATATTCACAAAGCAACGGCTGCTGAAGTATGGGGTGTGCCACTCGATAAAGTTACTCATGACATGCGGCGTAATGCAAAAGCCATTAATTTTGGTTTGATTTATGGCATGTCAGCGTTTGGTTTGACTCGCCAAATCGATGTCGATAAAAAAGAAGCGCAAGATTACATAGATCGTTATTTTGCACGTTATCCCAAGGTAAAAGATTACATGGATAACACAAGGGCGCTGGCCAGAGAAAAAGGATATGTCGAAACATTATGGGGCCGTCGTTTATACCTACCCGATATCAATGCAAGCCACATTCCACGCCAAAAAGCAGCAGAGCGTACGGCGATTAATGCACCCTTGCAAGGCAGTGCGGCTGACATCATCAAAATGGCCATGATCAACATTGAACGTTGGCTACAAGAAGAAAACATTCCCGCCAAAATGATTATGCAAGTACACGATGAATTAGTGTTTGAAGCAGATGAAACGGATTTACAACGTATCATAGACGGCGTACGTAAACACATGACGACTGTCGTCAATTTACATGTACCCATACTCGTTTCCATAGGCGTAGGGGATAACTGGGATAAAGCATCGGAACATTAAAAATGAATGAACCACCAAAAATACTGATTGGATTTGATTTTGGAATGAAACGCATAGGCGTTGCCATTGGCCAAACCATCACACAAACGGCACGTCCGCTCATAACCATTCAAGCACAACAAGGTATACCTAACTGGAATACTATCAAAACACTCATTCAAAAGTGGTTGCCGGGCGCACTAGTCGTCGGCATTCCACTTAACATGGATGGAACAGATCAAACCATCAGTGAGCATGCGCGACAATTTGCAGCGTCTTTGCGCGAACAATTCAAACTACCCGTCTATGAAATGGATGAACGTCTCACTACCAAAGATGCGAGAGAACGCTTGTTTGAAGTCGGTGGATTTAAAGCACTTCAAGATGGACAAGTAGATCAAGTCGCTGCACAATTGATTCTCCAAAATTGGTTTGCGGAAATGTCGGGACTCGATAAAAAATAAAAGTGGAATGATGATTATGTCTATTAGATTAACTTACTTTCTCAGCTTCATTATCATCAGCGCAATTTTGCTAACCAGCATTTATTTTCAAGTAGTCGATGGCATCATGCCATGCCCCTTATGTACCTTGCAGCGCCTCACGTTTGGTTTGTTAGGCATCTTGTTTCTAATAGGATTGATAACCCACAGAAAAACTTGCTTGCGTAAACTAATCAATAGCTTATGCGGTTTAGTCGCTTTACTCGGCGTTTTTCTAGCTGGCAGACAAGTCTGGTTACAACATTTTCCATCCACAGATACCAGTGAATGCGGCGTTAGCCTGCAATACATGATGCAAGTCTTACCCATGAACGAAGTCATACAAAAAATATTTACAGGCAGTGCTGAATGCACTCAACGCGGCTGGGAATTTCTACAATTGAACATGGCTGAATGGGCGTTGATGTTTTTTATAGGCTTTACCTTGTTGGCTATAGGCTTGCTTATCAAAGACTGTCGCAAAAGAATGTAGGTTGGGTTAGGCGCTTTTTGCCGTAACCCAACGAAATAGCATGTATTGTTGGGTTACGGCAAAAAGCGCCTAACCCAACCTACAAACCCACTGTCGCGGAAATAAGGTATAGGTTAAGATAGAGTTATCATTCCCTATCGTTATCTATAGGATGCCTGTGAAAAATCGGATGATACAATTATTGATGCTGATGTGCTTAACCACCCCTAATTTTGCACAATCAGATGATACTCCACTAGGACAAACCATAGAAATTAACACTCACTTTCATTCTTTTATGGGCAAACCCATTTGGTCGCTAATCATACGGGATGTAGATCACAATCAAAACGTTCCGCATATATTTCCCATTACCCGAGGGGATAATCACTGGCTTATTTTTACTTATGCAAGACATTACATGATCATGGCTTCAAACATGCAAATAGAAACGTATCAGTCCCGCTACAATAAATATAAAAATAGTCGCTTAAAAAACGTTTGCCAATTAGAAAGTCATGGAAGGATATCAAGAGGCGAGTCCATGGTCGTAACAGTAGAAGGTGATTTATCACCTTACGAAGATAGCATTCACTGCAATGTCATCACTTATCGCGATGAATGAGAAGGAGTGAGTCATGTTATTTCAAAATATTCTAGAAGCAGTCGGTAAAACACCCATCGTCCGATTAAATCGTATTGCCAGTGACTTACCCTGTAAGATATATGCAAAATGTGAATTTTTAAATCCGGGTGGTTCAGTCAAAGATAGAATCGCCGTTGAAATGGTTGATGAAGCAGAAAAAAAAGGGCAGATCAAACCGGGTGATACCTTGATTGAAGCAACATCCGGCAATGCGGGTATTGGTTTTGCACTGGCAGCTGCTGTAAAAGGATATAAAATCATCATCACCATGCCAGAAAAAATGAGCCGGGAAAAAGAGGTGGTATTGGAAGCGCTAGGCGCTACCATTTATCGCACGCCTACAGAAGCTGCGTGGAATGACCCAGATAGTCACATATCACTCGCAAAACGTTTGCAAAAAGAAATTCCAAACGCACACATCTTAAATCAATACACGAATCACGCGAATCCTGATGCACATTACAAATATACCGCACAAGAAATGATGGACGACATGAACAAGGATTTTGACATGGTCGTCATGAGTGTAGGAACCGGTGGCACGATTACAGGCGTTGCCAAACGCTTGAAAGAAGACATGCCTCACGTAAAAATCATTGGTGTCGATCCGTTTGGTTCCATTTTAGGAGGCGGCACAGAAGTCTATCCTTATTTCGTTGAAGGCATAGGATATGATTTTTTCCCAGACGTACTCGATAACACGCTAGTCGATGAATACATCAAAGTGAATGATCAAGATTCTTTTTTAATGGCAAGACGCTTGATACGCGAAGAAGGATTGCTCGTTGGCGGCTCATCCGGTACTGCAGTATTCGCTGCATTAGATGCTGCAAAACAGCTTAAAAAAGGCCAAAAATGTTTAGTCGTATTGCCCGATGGCATTCGCAATTACATGTCCAAATTTGTTGATGACAACTGGATGCGTGAAAATCATTTTATAAAATAAGAGATAAAAAAATCATGAAACAACGTGAACACCATATTGCAACCCGCGCTATCCATGCCGGACAAAAACCTGATGAAAGTACAGGCGCTATCATGACGCCCATTTATGCAACGTCCACTTACGTGCAAGAAAGTCCTGGTCAACACAAAGGATATGAATATTCCCGCACTAAAAATCCCACGCGTTTTGCATATGAAGAATGCGTAGCGAGTCTTGAATCGGGCAGTCATGGTTATGCGTTTGCATCCGGCATGGCAGCGATTGCAACCACGCTTGAAATATTAAATCCCGGCGATCACGTCATTGTCTGTGACGATGTATACGGCGGCACGTATCGTTTATTTGATAAAGTCCGTAATCGTTCTGCTGGATTACAGGTTTCTTTCGTCGATTTAACGGATACCGATAATATAGAAAAAAACATTCGACCTGAAACACGCATGATATGGGTAGAAACACCGACTAATCCCATGCTGAAGCTGATGGATTTGAAAAAAATTGCGAGCATAGCAAAAAAACACCGCCTCATTTCAGTTGTCGATAATACGTTTGCAACGCCTATTATTCAGCGGCCATTAGAATATGGTTTTGATATCATCGTGCATTCTGCTACCAAATATCTAAACGGACATTCCGATATCATTGGCGGGGTTGTTGTCGTCGGAGATGTTGCATTAGCTGAGCAAATTCAATTTTTACAAAATTCCATAGGCGCGATTCAAGGGCCTTTCGATAGTTTCTTGGCTATGCGTGGTTTAAAAACATTGGCTATTCGCATGGAGAGACATTGTGAAAATGCCATGGAATTGGCAAGTTGGTTAGCAAAACACCCTAAGATTGCCAAGGTGATTTACCCAGGACTCGCGATCCATCCACAACATGAATTAGCCAAACAACAAATGAAATATTTTGGCGGCATGATTTCGGCTGAAATAAAAGGTGGGTTAAACGAAACGATTACCATGTTAAAACATTGCGAATTATTTTCATTGGCAGAAAGTTTAGGCGGTGTAGAAAGTTTGATTGAGCATCCTGCCATCATGACACATGCGAGTTTACCCGCAACACAACGTCAAGCCTTGGGTATAAACGATAATTTTATTCGATTATCGGTAGGGATAGAAAATATTGATGATTTGAAATTCGATTTAGATCAGGCGTTGAAAGCTTAGTTATAAATAAAAAGCGCGCATGGGATGTTACATGCGCGCTTTGTTTATTTTACTTATGAAACAATGTCGTACTGCCTACTTCTGTAACAACTATTGTCACTGTCACTGTCATGTTCCATATACGACGTAACATACGTATCCTCTTCTTGAACAGCTTGTACCTTTTCATAAGGATCTTTCCAATCAGGATCAATTTTCTTTAATTCTTCACGAATGGATTTCAACGTGCCTTTATTAGCATTACATTTGACAAACCCAACGTCTTGCGGAATAAAGCCAAAAGTCTTAAGCGAAGACATAAACACGCTTTCTGGTTTTGCCATACGTGCATATAATGCTGAATCAGCATTATTGAAAGTTTCAAGACATTCTCTATATAATTTTTTTTGTCTCTCTACTGGTAATTTCTTAAATAATTCAAACAGTTGTTTTTTAGATTTTGTTGTTTCGCAATCTGAATTGATTTTTAATGCTTGAATATAATCATCAGCGGCTGCTTCAAACTTGCCATGCTGATTATAAAGATCACCACGAGCATTGTGGTATTTCGCTACACTTGGGTTTGCTTCTATAGCTCTATTATACAAATCTTCGCTCATAAAAAAGCTATCAGCTTGTTTGGAAGCCAGTTTCGCAAGATTAAAGAAATTCTTATCATTAACTTGGTCATGACTTAATGCTGCAAAAAAATCTAAACTGACTGAATCCGGCTTAAGACTATGCGCTTGCCTATATTCACCACGCAAACGATAAGCTTCAGAAAGATCTCTATCGTTTTGTAGACGCAACCCCAAATCAATATTTTGAATATTCGCTAAGCGTGATGCTTTGGTAAATGCTTCTATCGCATCTGTATAAAGCTTAATAATAACGTCATGAGAACCACCATTCTCTGTTAATTCAAATGCAGCTTGCTTTAAATAAGCCGTACCTGAAAAAGAAAAATATCCGAAAGTACTGTTCTCAAGTACTTCAGACTCGTTGGAAGTAAGTTCGATACGATTAGTGTTATTGGTGTTATTGCTATTTTCTTTATGATCATCGTTTTTAAGATTGTCGGTGTTGAAACTCTCCATCTCATTTATGATATCTGACTCACTACTGCTGCTACTTTTATTTCTATCACTTCTCATTTGAATTTCCTTTTGTCATTAGCGTTTTAATTTGAAAAACGAAGGATAACTGATGAATTCTTAAGACTACCTTAACAAAAATTCATTTAAAAAATTATTCTTTGCGGACGATAAAATAGTAATCAAACTGCTGTGTTTATATGCAAATCATAGCGTGATAAACACTAGCTGTTGACCAGACCCCACTTAATTCTTATACTGCCCGCCAATTTGCCGGATTAACAAAAGCGTATGGGTACAAAAACGCTACAAGCATTAGTACAAAACAAAGCCTACCGTATCGTTATATTCCAGCTGATGGGCGTGATGATGCTAGCCTTTTTAGCTTTAATTTTACGCGGTACCGTGAGCGGTTTTTCTGTTTTAGCCGGTGGATTGGCTTACGTCATACCCAATCTCATTTTTGTATGGCGAGTGTTTCGTTATGCTCGCGCCAGCGAAATGACCTTATTTATGGCCGCTTTTTTCATAGGCGAAATGCTAAAACTGGTATTAGCAGCCGTTTTATTTTTAATGATTGTGAAAACCTTGCCAGTTAGTTTATTATCCGTGCTCGTCGGATTTGCTGCAGCCATTGTGTCATTTTGGCTCACGTCTTTTTGGTTATTTGGGGTAAAAGGAGAATAGGTAGATGACAGAAGCGGGTATCAATCCTAGTCAATATATACAACATCATCTCGAGCATTTAACGCTCAATTTGAAGACGTTTACGATTGACGATAAAGGCGGATTCTGGACATTGAATCTGGACACCATGCTTGTCTCCGTTATCATCGGTATTTTATTTCTCATTATTTTTAGACTAGCCGCCACTCGCATGAAAGAAGTGCCTGGCCGATTACAAAACTTCGCTGAAATATTAATTGAATATGTAGATAACACCGTACAAGAAATTTTTCATCACAAAGCCACGTTTATTTCTTCTCTTGCCTTAACCATTTTTGTCTGGGTATTTGCCATGAATGCCATGGATTTACTACCCGTTGATTTCCTGCCACGCGTACTTGGCTGGTTTGGTGTTCCTTATTTCAAAAGTGTTCCAACCGCTGACCCTAACGCAACGTTTGCCATGTCACTTTCCGTATTTGCTCTCATTGTATTTTTCAATATCAAAGCGAAAAAAGGGCACTTATTGAAAGAAATGCTGACCTTCCCCTTTGGGAAATGGTTATTCCCCGTTAATTTTGTGTTTCGTTTGATTGAAGAATGCGTCAAACCGGTTTCACTGGCCTTACGACTATTTGGCAATATGTTTGCCGGCGAATTAATTTTTATTCTCATTGCATTATTACCCTGGTGGATACAATGGGGGCCAGGCGGTATCTGGGCCGTATTCCATATTTTAATTATTACCTTACAAGCGTTCTTGTTCATGATGTTAACCATCATTTATCTCAGCATGGCACACGATACGCATTAAGGTTTATTAACTTGAATTTTATTTTTTAATTTTTTTATTTTTTTCTATCGTTAGGAGGCTCCATGGAAATCACAAGTATTATTGGCCAAGTTCAAGGTTATAGCGTATTAGCTGCAGGATTTTTAATTAGCTTTGCAGCACTCGGTACCGCTATTGGCTTCGGTTTATTAGGCGGTAAATTTTTAGAAGGTGTGGCAAGACAACCTGAATTAGGTCCTATGTTAATGGTACGTATGTTTATCGTAGCCGGTTTAGTCGACGCATTTGCCGCTATCTCGGTTGTGATGGGTTTAATGTTGTTCTACGCAGAAAATGGTTTCTTAAGCAGTGCACTTACTGCCGCAAAATCCAGTGTCGGTGCCTAAAGTTTGAGGATAAACCATTTGGGGATAAACCATGGATATTAACGCTACCATCATAGGCCAATTTATCACGTTCAGTATTCTGATATGGGTTACCATGAAATACGTGTGGCCACCCATTACCAAAACGCTATTCGAACGTGAACAAAAAATTGCTGCTGGTTTAGAAGCTGCTGAAAGAAGCAAGCGTGAGCTTGAAATGGCAGAACACAAAGTCGTTTCCATTATTCGCGAAGCAAAACTGCAATCTTCACAAATTATTGAGCAGGCCAATGTTCATTCTGCTCATCTTGTGGAAGAAGCAAAAGCGCAGGCAAAAATTGAAGGGCAACGAATCATTGAGTTAGCACAAAGTGAGATAGATAGAGAAGTCACACAAGCAAAAGAAGCGCTGAAAAATCAGTTAGCGACGCTTGCTGTGGCCGGAGCTGAGAAAATCATACAGCTTAAACTCGATCCATCCATTCACAATGATTTATTGAATGAATTAGCGGCTGAAATTTAGGATATAAAGAATGGCAAATTTATCCAATATCGCAAGGCCGTATGCTCTCGCTGCATTTGAATACGCGCGTGATCATGATGCATTGCCAGCATGGAAAGACTTTCTGGAGTCTGCTGCTTTCTATGCAAGCTACCCTGCTGTTTTAACGTTCATGAAGAATGCTGAATGTCGCTCTGAACAATTATTCGATTTATTCCATGAATTACTCGCCTCTAAATTGGATGCAGAACGAAAAAACTTTCTGGTATTACTCTCTCAAAACAACCGTTTGAATGTTTTACCTGAAATTGCATCTGCATTTAACGCACACTATGCCGCTCTTTTAAAAACCAGCAACGTGCGTGTGGTAACAGCAACAGAAGCGGAAGCCTCTTTTAAACAAAAACTAACGGAAACATTAACCAAACGAATACAGCGTGAAGTCACGCTGCAATGTGAAGTCGATCCATCTCTGATAGGTGGAGCGATCATATACATTGGTGACAGGGTTATCGATGGCTCTATACGCGGTAAGTTATCTCGCTTACTCGTGAGTCTAACAGGCTAAATAAAGGTGATCTCATTATGCAAGTAAAGCAATTAAGTCCAATCGAAATCAGTGAACTCATTAAACAACGTATTGAGCACTTCAATCTCAAACCAGAAGTGCGTACTGAAGGTAAAATCCTTAGCGTCAGTGACGGTATTGTCCGTTTTTCTGATTTGGATGATGTGTTGCAAGGTGAAATGATAGAACTTGCTGATAACACTTATGCGCTTGCACTCAACTTAAATCGAGACTCTGTTGGTGCGGTTGTGTTAGGTCGTACCGATCATTTATCCGAAGGACAATCTGCAAAATGTACCGGTCGAATTCTAGAAGTACCGGTAGGCGAAGCTTTATTAGGTCGTGTGGTAGATGCCTTAGGTAATCCTATTGATGGCAAAGGCCCTATCGAAACTAAAACCACTTCTCCGATTGAAAAAGTGGCACCCGGTGTCATTGCTCGTCATCCTGTATCTCAACCTATGCAAACGGGTATTAAAGCGATTGACGCCATGGTACCCATTGGCCGTGGTCAACGTGAGTTAATCATTGGTGATAGACAAACCGGTAAAACCGCCATTGCCGTAGACGCTATCATTAACCAACGTAACACGGGCGTTAAATGTATTTACGTGGCCATAGGACAAAAAGCATCGTCTATTGCGGCTGTGGTTCGTAAATTAGAAGAACACGATGCACTGAAACATACCATTATCATTGCAGCAACCGCATCCGATCCTGCTGCTATGCAATATATTGCACCGTATGCTGGTTGCACCATGGGTGAATATTTCCGTGACAAAGGTGAAGATGCACTCATCATCTATGATGATCTCACCAAACAAGCTTGGGCTTATAGGCAAATCTCTTTGTTATTACGTCGTCCACCGGGTCGTGAAGCGTATCCTGGCGATGTTTTCTATTTGCACTCCCGTTTATTGGAACGTGCATCCCGTGTGAATGCAGAATACGTAGAAAAAATGACGAATGGTGCCGTGAAAGGCAAAACCGGTTCGTTAACTGCCTTACCTGTCATTGAAACACAAGCAGGAGACGTATCCGCGTTTATTCCAACTAACGTCATCTCGATTACTGACGGTCAAATTTTTCTTGAAACCGATTTATTTAATGCAGGTATTCGCCCTGCAATTAATGCCGGTTTATCTGTCTCTCGCGTAGGCGGTGCAGCACAAACCAAAATCATGAAAAAATTAGCCGGTGGTATTCGTATTGGTCAAGCTCAATACCGTGAATTAGCGGCGTTCTCACAATTCATGTCTGATCTTGATGAGGCTACCCGTAAACAATTAGAACGTGGTCAGCGCATTACCGAAGTCATGAAACAAAAACAATATATGCCTTTATCCGTGGCTGAAATGGGCACTATCTTGTTTGCAGTCGATCAAGGTTATCTAGACGACGTACCGGTTAATCGCATCACGATTTTTGAACAGGAATTAGTGAGCTATCTACGTGCTAACTACGGTGATTTTGTTGAGCGCATCAACAAAACCGGCGATTACAGCGATGAAGTCGTACGTACCATGCGTACCATTCTCGAATCCTTTAAAGCCAATCAATCCTGGGACTAAGGGGACAGTAACATGGCCATTGCCAAAGAAATACGCCAAAAAATCCATAGCGTGAAAAATACGCAGAAAATTACAAAAGCGATGGAAATGGTGGCGGCCAGTAAAATGCGTAAAACGCAAGACCGCATGTTAAAAGCGATTCCCTATGCCACAGAAATCTGGAAAGTCATTAAACATGTGGCAAAAGCCAATTCAGAATACACCCATCCTTACATGGAAAAACGGGATATCAAACGTGCCGGTTACATTATTATCACGACAGACCGTGGTCTTTGCGGTGGCTTAAATAGTAATTTGCTGAAAACCACCATCAAAACCATTAAACAAAATCTCGATAATCACATTGAAGTGGATCTTTGTTTAATTGGCAGTAAATCGGTTCAATTCTTCAAACGTATGGGTGGCAATGTGCTTGCAACCAAACGTGATTTAGGCGATTCACCTAGCGTGACTGACTTAATCGGTGTGGTGAAAGTCATGTTAGATGCTTATCTTGAAAAGAAAATTGATGCTTTATACATTTGCTCGAATAAGTTTGTGAGCACCATGAGTCAAACACCTATTATTCAGCAAGTATTACCACTAGAACAATCCGACGATACGGAATTGCAACATCACTGGGATTATATTTACGAGCCCGATAATGCGCCTGAATTATTGGATAAATTACTGACTCGTTATATTGAATCTCAAGTGTATCGTGCTGTGATCGAAAACATTGCCTGTGAAATGGCTGCACGCATGTTAGCCATGCGAAATGCCACCGATAATGCAGCAGAATTAATTTCAAATTTACAATTGGTTTATAACAAGGCGAGACAAGCGTCTATTACGCGTGAGCTATCAGAAATTGTAGCAGGCGCATCGGTATTGTAATTGCAAAACAAAATGATTGAGGTAAATGACATGCAAGATATACAAAGCAAACAAATGAGAGATATACACCCAGGTAAAATTGTAGAAATTATCGGTGCGGTGGTTGACGTTGAATTTCCACGCCATGATGTACCACAAATTTATGACGCATTAACCGTCGATAATAAAAATCTCGTACTCGAAGTTCAACAGCAAATCGGTGATGGTGTGGTTCGTACCATTGCCATGGGTACTACCGATGGTTTGCGACGCGGATTATCCGTTTCAAACACAGGCAAGCCCATTCTCGTTCCCGTCGGCCAACCTACATTAGGTCGTATCTTAAACGTATTGGGTGAAGCTATCGATGATAGAGGCCCTGTCGAAACCGATCGTTACTTGCCCATACACCGTCCTGCACCAACGTTTGCAGAGCAAGCACCTTCACAGGAATTATTGGAAACCGGCATCAAAGTCATAGACTTGATTTGCCCGTTTGCAAAAGGCGGTAAAGTCGGACTATTCGGTGGTGCAGGTGTGGGTAAAACCGTCAACATGATGGAACTCATCAACAATATCGCAAAAGAACATTCTGGTTTATCGGTATTTACCGGTGTCGGTGAACGTACACGTGAAGGTAATGACTTTTATCTTGAAATGAAAGAATCACAAGTACTCGATAAAGTTGCTCTCGTTTACGGTCAGATGAATGAACCACCGGGTAACCGTTTACGTGTAGCGCTCACAGGTTTAACCATTGCTGAAAGCTTCCGTGACGAAGGTAAAGACGTATTGTTATTTGTCGATAATATTTTCCGTTACACACTTTCCGGTGTGGAAGTGTCTGCGTTACTCGGCCGTATTCCTTCTGCTGTCGGTTATCAACCTACGCTTGCTGAAGAAATGGGTGTATTACAAGAACGTATCACCTCCACCAAAACAGGATCCATTACCTCGGTACAAGCCGTTTACGTTCCAGCCGATGACTTAACCGACCCATCACCTGCGACTACATTCGCTCACCTTGATGCAACCGTTGTATTATCTCGTCAAATTGCTGAATTAGGTATTTATCCTGCGATTGATCCTCTGGATTCAACCAGCCGTCAGTTAGATCCTTTGGTTGTCGGTCAAGAACATTACGATGTTGCTCGCGGTGTACAACAAATTCTGCAACGTTATAAAGAATTGAAAGATATTATCGCGATTCTGGGTATGGATGAATTATCAGAAGAAGATAAACAATCGGTTTCCCGTGCACGTAGAATCATGCGCTTTTTGTCTCAACCTTTCTTTGTCGCTGAAGTGTTTACCGGTACCAAAGGCCGTTATGTTTCCATTAAAGAAACCATTCGTGGATTCAAAGGCATTTTAAACGGTGAATACGATCATTTACCGGAACAAGCTTTTTACATGGTGGGTTCCATTGATGAAGCGGTAGAAAAGGCCAAAACCCTATGACGGCTGATACGCTTAAATTAGATATAGTCAGTGCTGAAAAACAAATTTTTTCCGGTGATGTCACTATGATTTTTGTCACCGGAGAAATGGGTGAATTAGGTATAGCACCTGGCCACTCACAATTACTGACAACCTTAAGACCCGGTTTTGTTCGCGTCGTATTCCCGAATAAAAATGAAGAAGTATTTTATATCTCAGGCGGCATGGTTGAAATTCAACCTTACATCGCCTCTGTTTTAGCAGATACGGCCATGCGTGCAGATGATATTGATGAAGCCGCCGCCGTTACCGCCAAAGAACAAGCTGAAAAAGTATTAGCCGGAAAATCATCAGACATCGATATCGCGAAAGCGACCGTTGAATTAGCAGAAGCTGTCGCTCAAATTCGAGCACTGCAACATTTAAAGAAAAAAGTGAGGATGAAATAACATCATGCTTAAAAAACAAATTTCTGTTGTCGACAGCCTCATGCGTTACGCACGATTATTAGGTTATGGCGATGTACACCTGAAAGTAGATCAAAAAACAGGGCTTAAAGCTATCATTGCCGTTCATAATTTAAAAAGAGGGCCTGCGATTGGTGGTTGTCGTTTAGCAACCTATGAAACCATGGATAAAGCGATAGAAGATGCGCTGCGTTTGGGTTACATGATGAGTTATAAAGCTGCTATCAACAATCTGCCTCACGGTGGTGCCAAAGCCGTTATTATCAAACCCAGTGTGATAGACGATAAAGAAGCGTTTTTTGAAAAATTCGGTGATTTCGTTCACGAATTAGGCGGCAGTTATTTAACCGCCGTTGATAGTGGAACCAGTCCTGCCGAAATGGATATCATTGCAAGACGCACGCCTTATGTGACTTGCACAACCACCTCTGGGATTGATAGTGATCCCTCACCCGTCACCGCATTAGGTGTACGCCGTGCTATTCAAGCGGCCGTAAAATTTAAAATGGGTAGAGATTCTGTTGAAGGCATTCACGTTGCGATTCAAGGTATCGGTCATGTTGGCTATGCACTCGCTCAAGAACTTCACGCACTCGGTGCGAAATTAACCGTAACCGATGTTAATCTCAAATCCTTACAACGTTGTGTCGATGAATTTAATGCTAACGTGTGTGCGCCCGAAGAAATTTACCACGTAGAAGCAGATGTATTTGCACCTTGCGCCATGGGTAAAGTATTAAATTTAAAAACCATTAACCAATTAAAAGTGGCCATCGTTGCAGGTTCTGCAAACAACCAATTATCCCATTCCCATTACGGCAGCTTATTACAAGATCGCGGTATTTTATACGCACCGGATTTTTTAATTAATGCCGGTGGCTTAATTCATGTCGCTGTTATTTATGATAACGGTGATATGAAGCGATCCCTGGAACAAATCAATCGCATCTATGACACGGTTTACGATGTTTTCGAACGCGCAGCGCATGAAAATTGCGCGACGAATAAAATTGCGGAAGGCATTGCGAAAGATAGATTGAAGTAAAGATTTGTATTTGCATTGTCATCCTGAACGCGGTCAAGATGACAACGACGATTCTTCTTTCTTATTCAATTTATTTTTTATTTCTACATTCTGTTGTAAAACATCTACAGTCATATTTTCAATTTTTGTATCATTAACAACCGTCAATACCGTGTTGAAATCCTCAGGTTTTATATCAACTCGCAGTCCTCCTTCATGAGAAAGTATCAATCCAGCTTCTCTATGAGCAGCAAATGGTTCACTGGAAAATTTTGTGCCTCCTGTTGGTGTAAATTCACCTTTTAAAGCACTGGCTCCATGAATCGTACCGTATGGATTCGTTTTTCCCGGTGCGGCTGTTTCAACGCCTATCATCAATCCACCAGGTGACTGGAGCGTTGGAGCTAACCAATACAAATACACATGACCATGACTCCCATCTTCTGGCATAACTCCCGCATAACCCACGCCTATATCCATTCCAAAATGTCGCTTATTAAATTTATCTTTTAAGAGCAGCGCGTAATCTCCATCCAAACCGGTTGTTTTGAGTAATCCTTCATTTACACGATCACCTTCCACATTTAATGTGTGTGATGCAAAAGGACGCGCATAAAAAACACCTTGTTCACCTTTCTTATTTTTATCCCCCAATATCGCATCCAATAATCGATTGGGATCTTCGTTTGCGTCCGTTATTTTCGGCACCTGAATCACCAATCTGCCGCCGTGACTCAGTACAGAGGCAAGATTTAATGAGCAGTCTGTTGGATGATCATTCGCTGCTTGCAGACCACAGTGTTGAATGATAGTGAAAATTCTAGCCATGATGAGCTTTTTTTCTTTACTCGCCGCACGCTCATCTTTTGAATGTAAATAAGCATCCCATTGTATTGCATCATTTGATAATTGTTCGTCAGCAGACCTATTTCTTAAACTATTTTGTTTTAGATAATCCACTTCAGGCGGTAAAATTGGCGTAAAAAGATTAACGCCGCCTTCATAATATACTTTTGCATTTTCTGTAAATTTATTTACATTTTTTACAAACAATCCAAAGATATGTTTTGAGTTGCTCATGTCTTCAATTCCTATACTGAGTCATGAAAACCTGATTGGCTTAACATAAAGTATAGGTGATATGGGTTTTTTTACCGGTGAAGACGTTTCAAGCTACTAACGACTGATAATACATTGAAAATACAGTATTTATTGAGATGTGAATTACCTTGCATACTTCGTTTTTACTTCTGCAACACCCAATACATGATTTTGTATGGCATTCAATAAAGATAATGCATCTGCATCACTATCCAATTTCAACATGGTATCCAGTGCATATAAACTAAAAATATATCGATGTTCTGACCCCTTAGGCGGACAAGGGCCATTGTATTGTGATTGACCCCAACTGTTTTTTGCTATTTTCGCAAACGGCACGACACTATTTTCCGATATCGTATTAACTGTGCGAGGAATATTAAATAAAGCCCAATGATAAAACGTGCCATTCGGTGCATCCGGATCCGATAAGATTAATGCGAATGAAACGGTTTTAAGCGGTGCATGATCCCATTTGAGTTCTGGAGAAATGTCTTTACCATCACACGTATAAACCGGATTCAGTTTTTCTCCTTCGTTAAATCCCGTTGAATGAAGAGAAAATATCGCTGCATAAGAAGATGAGACGAGAATTAAATTTGAAATGAATAATAGTAAATTACGCAAGGTGTTGTACTCCATTACCGTAAAATTGTAGCTAATTGTAGGGTGGATTAGGAGCGCTTTTTGCGACGTAATCCACCAACCATTATATTTTCATTGTTTTTAAAAAATAAACGCTATAATTTACTATGCAATGACTTAGTGACATCATCCCCAGCAATCTGCTTAACAGTAGAGGTGTCGCTAGTAAGGAAATTTGTAAACCATTTATCTGCCTTCTCGAGAAAACCTTCTGATTCTTCAGGTGTTGCGGAATGATCGTGTGTCACCGTAACGCTGAAAGTTTGCTTAGGAAAATTATCATTTATCAATGACGTCGATGTTTTCATATCTGAATCATCTATCGATTTAGGGCAATCATTATTCTTATCAGCCATTGTATCAATGATATATCCTATGGTGGTACCAATCATAACACCAGTAAGAAGCACACCAAATACAATAGCAAGTACAGGAGCAGCCGCCATAGCAGTAGCAAAGAGCAGAACCCCAAGAAGCACAGTTGCAGAAATGGCTCCTGTATAAAAGCCAATATCAAACCCTGTTTTCGTATTCGAAAGATCAGACATAGACATACTCATTTCCTCGTTTATTAATCATTAGTTTCGTCATACTATCACACAGGAATGACTATATTATTAACAATATCTTAAGAAATGATCTTTAACGTACTATCCCAACCTCGCTTTTTTCAACAACTTATACACTTCTTCATCTTCTGTCTGGGTAAAATCTTCGTACCACACGCCTACTGCATTAAAAAACACCGGCTGTAGCGGGCAGATGAAATCATCTACCAACAACTTCATACTGTTACACATTTCCTTTTCCGCAACCGGTACCGCAAGAATGATTTTAGCCGGCAACAATACTTTCAAGGCCTTAATCGCAGCGCGCATACTCGCACCCGTTGCAATGCCATCATCGACTAAAATAACGATTTTATTTTTAAGGTTTGGGAACGGTCTATCCCCACGATAAGCCACTTCTCGGCGTTTTAATTCTTTTTTTTCTTCCATCATCACCGTTTGAATATCATGAATTGGAATTTTATATTCGGAAATAATTTCTTCGTTAAATACTGTCACATCACCCATGGCTATCGCACCCATGGCTAATTCTTTATGACTAGGCACGCCTAATTTTCTGACAATAAAAACATCGAGTGTAACCTGTAATCGATTTGCAATTTCAAATGCAACGGGAACGCCACCACGCGGTAACGCTAATACCATCACATCGTCACGTTGAGCATATTCCGTTAATTTTTCCGCGAGTATTTGACCCGCTGCTATGCGATTTACATATTTTTCCATGCTCACTTCCCTATACAAAAGCTTGAAAAGATTCGGCCTAATAAATCATCCGCTGTGAATGCACCCGTGATTTCAGACAGTGCGCGATGCGCTTTTTGCAAATCATAAGCCGCTAATTCGCCACTCTTATTCACGCTCAATTGCTGCAAACTATTTTCTACGTACTCTTTTGCTCTTGCCAATGCATCCAAATGCCGCCTACGAGCATAATAAACACCATCATCAGCCGATTGATAACCTACTTTTGTTTTAATCGCCTGCTTCAACAAATCCATTCCCAGATCACATTTTGCAGATAATGAAACCATCGTCTTATCATTATTTTGAATGGAAGGTAATTCATTCGTTAAATCAATTTTATTTCGAATAAAAATAATGGGCTGTTGATACGATTGTAATGTATCTGGTAATACATCTTGATTAGCCGCTAATACATATAAAATAAGATCAGCTTTTTCAATTTCATGATACGCACGGCGTATACCTTCTTGCTCTACAACATCATCACTATCTCGTAATCCTGCTGTATCCATCACGTGCAAGGGCATGCCATCCATTAAAATCTGATCGCGCAAAACATCTCTAGTCGTGCCTGGAATATCGGTCACGATGGCGACTTCCTTACCACTTAAACGATTTAACAAACTGGATTTACCGACATTCGGTTCACCTGCAATCACAACGGTAATGCCTTCACGCAGGAAACTTCCCTGTTTCGCTTTTTGTTGGATGGCAGAAAGATTATCGAGAATACTTTTCAATGCAGATAGTATTTTTTCATCGCCCAGAAAATCAATTTCTTCATCGGTAAAATCAATGGCTGCTTCTACATACATACGCAATGTAATGATTTTTTCATTGAGCGTTTGAATCTCACGGGAAAATTCACCTTGCAAAGAACGCAGTGCCGAACGTGCTGCTTCTCTTGAGGAAGCATCAATTAAATCCGCTATGGATTCCGCTTGAGCCAAATCCAGTTTACCGTTTAAAAAAGCGCGTTCTGAAAATTCACCCGGTCGTGCGAGTCTCGCGCCTAAATGTAATAGACGTTGCAATACCATATCGACTACAACGGGCCCGCCATGGCCTTGCAATTCAAGCACATCTTCTCCCGTAAACGAATGCGGATTGGGGAAAAAAATAGCGACACCTTCATCGAGAATGTCGTCGCTCACATCAAAGAATGGGAGGAAAGTCGCTTCACGTGGTTTCAATTCAACACGTAAAACATCACGAATAATGGTTGAGACGAGTGGTCCTGAGACACGGATAATCGCAATACCGCCACGTCCCGAAGGCGTCGCTTGTGCTGCGATAGTATCCGTGTTCACCATCTTTTTTTAGGCTTTCTTCTTAGACGCATATTCCAATCTATGCATCACAAACCACTGCTGAGTGAATGACAAGGTGTTATTCACAAACCAATACAACATGAGACCTGCTGGAAAATTTGCAAACAGGGCCGTGAAAATAACCGGCATCAACATCATGATTTTTGCTTGCATAGGATCAGGTGGCGGTGGATTAAGACGCTGCTGAATAAACATGGAGAGTCCCATTAAGACCGGCAAGACGTAATACGGATCATGCTGAGAAAGATCGTGTATCCAGAAAATAAACGGTGCCTGGCGCAATTGCACGCTTTCAACTAACACCCAATACAGTGCGATAAAGACCGGTATCTGAATAAGAACAGGCAAGCAACCGCTCATGGGGTTTACTTTTTCCTGACGATATAATTCAAGCGTGGCCTGAGTCATTTTTTGTTTATCGTCTTTAAAACGTTCCTTCAACGCTTCAATCTTGGGCTGCAGTTTTTTCATGGCTGCCATGGAACGAAAACTTTTGGCAGACAATTGATAAAACGCGAGCTTTATCACTATCGTGACTAACACGATAGCCCAACCCCAATTACCGACTACATTGTAAATCGTTTGCATCATCCAAAAAATAATGTCTGAGATAAACCAGAACCAGCCATAATCAATGGTGAGTTTTAAACTAGGCGCTGCTTTTTTCAGTAAGTCAGAAATAGCAGGGCCTACGTATAATTTAGCTTCCGTCGAAAAAGAAGTGCCTGATTTAGCAACAATAGGCTGGCCTATCATGCCTATGGTATAAAGACCTTGCTGGTTCACTCTGGAATAATACGTTGACACCGCGGATTTAGGCGGAATCCAGGCACTAATAAAATAATGCTGAATCATGGCAGCCCAACCATCGGTTACCGTTTGATCCAGATTGGTTTTAGTCATGGTTTTAAAATCAATCTTGGTAAATGGTTTATCGGGACTAGAAACGGCTGCACCAAAATACGTGGCGAGATTAACCAATCCGCCATGGCTAGGTGGCGGCGTATTCGTACGCAATAATTGCGTATACATATTGCCTTGCCAGGTATCTGTCGATTGATTATTGATATCGTATCTAACATTGATTTCGTAACTATTGCGGGAAAACGTAAATATTTTACTAACGTTTAAACCGTTATTATTTTTCCAATTTAATTTAACGTCTATCGTATTTTGCCCCGGGCTTAATGCATAAGTCAGTGTAGGCGTGGTATACAAGGCTTGCGCCTCTTCTGTATCCGGACCCACTTTACTCAGTAATCCACTTTCAGCAATATATTGGGTTTTAGGATCATCATTTAGCAATATGAAAGGTTGTTTAGAACCTAAGGATTCCGGATATTTGAGCAAGTTGACTGCTATTACCTCACCACCTCTGGTATCAATGCTGACAGCTAGCAAATCCGTACTGACTTTAACGATATCACCTTTTACTGTGGTAACGGGCTCTGCCGCTTTCGTGGTGGTGGTGATAGGTGTAGAGGTCGAGGTTGCCGCCGTATTCATGGCAGGAACAAAATTCCCACTCGCTCGCTGAGTCATTTCTACTGGGTGTTCTTTAACCCATGCATCGTATAAAAAGAAACATAACAAAATGAGAAGAGCGTAAAGCGCAAAACGTAAGTAATCTAATATATTTTCTAGCATATTTTATAAACACTTTTAGTTAAATAATGATGAGGTTGCTGTAGGTTGGGTTAGCGTTTTGTGCGTAACCCAACATCATTTATTGTTGGGTTACGCACAAAACGCTAACCCAACCTACGGTACTCTGTCTATACCGCCAGGATGCCAAGGATGGCAGCGCATTACGCGCCGTAGAGCAAGATAACATCCTTTCAAGCAGCCATATTGTTCTATTGCTTCCATTGCATACGTGGAACAAGATGGCTCAAATCGACAACAATGTCCTAATAAACCACTAATAGCAAAACGATAACACCGTAACATGGCGATCAAACAACTCGCTAAGAGAGCACGCATTTTTGCCATAAACGTTTGATATCATCTCGTAATACAGCTTTATCCAAGGGCGACCATTTTGAACGCATTAACACAATGATATCAAGTCCTTTTAGCGCTTCTTTCTCATGTCTAAAACTCTCCCGTATCATTCTTCGCAACTGATTTCTGTGAACAGCAAGCCTCACGTGACGTTTAGTAATGATCATACCTAAGCGAGCATACGGTCTATTATTAGGCAGGTAGAGTGCAAGCAAATAGCGATGAGTGGCTTTATGAGATGTTGCGAATACAGACTGGAAATCTTGTTTGGTAACCAGTCTGTATAAACGCGGAAACACATGCATTAACGATAAATTAAGGGCAAAGTCTGGCACGGCCTTTGGCACGACGACGGCTTAATACTGCACGACCGTTCTTAGTTGCCATACGGGCACGAAACCCGTGAGTTCTTTTTCTTTTTACAACGCTAGGTTGAAACGTTCTTTTCATACTTTTTACTCAAAACTAAATTTACTAAAGAGCGCGTATGGTAGGGAGAGTGAGAGCAATTGTCAAATGATTAAAAAATTAAAATAGTCTATTGATAATGATAGCCAATGATTGGTTTTGACAAATAAAGCGCAGGAGGCCGGGGGCCGACGAGCCATTGTCAAAACAAATGACCGTCTATCATTATCAATAGATCCTTATAAAAAATATAAATAATTGATTATTAACGAAAAATAATCCGCAAATCTAGTCTATAGTTAAGGAAGAAGCGCTTATTAAACGAGGGCGTCGTAATGGCTAATACGAGAAAACCAGTAGCGCCATTCGCAATAAAACAGGAAGGCGTAAACTCCATCAATGGCAAGCCCGTCTATATTTACCTAGCTGTTCTTGATCCAACAGAATACCCACCCAATCTTGGCGACCCTATCAGCGGAAAGTTTGAAACACCGACTGAACTCGCCAATAAACCTTTGTCAAAATCCCTCAAAGAAGCGCTAGAAGCGACGGTGTATAACCAGGAATTCATCGAAAAAACGAGTACCGATATCTTGTTTAAAACTATTTTCAATCCTGGCTGGGTGGCTGATCAAATGTTATCCGGCCTTGAATCACTAATGGAAGGACAAGCTCCTCAAGGAACAGGCGGCATGAGTTCAAAACTCAGTAAAATCCTGCGTGAAGAATATAAATCACTGATTATTGAGCCGCGCCTTAATACGGTTTATCCCATCACCTCCGATATTGAAAGCAGTAAATTGCATGATGACAAAACCGGTTCCATCGTAGACCAAAAACTGAGTTTAAATTTACTCCCAGACAAAATGGCAGAAGCCTGGATCATTTCAGATACATCACCGGATGAGGTTTTGAAAAGCGGCAAACTGAAAAAAGGCGATCAACATTATGTTTGCTTTAGCGAAGACAATGCTAAAAAAGTTGTTCAATCCATTCAAAAAAATCAATTTGATAATAACGCACTCATGGAATCTGTTACCGTTACACCACATGAAAAACTCCATGATATACCAGAAAAAATATATAAAATGGTTCTTAATGATTATCTCAATACCTTACACAAATGGGATAAAACATTTTACTCCTTAGTTAATCATCAATATGAATATGAAAAAGACATGAAAAAATTAGCGTCTGAATATAGCGCTAATCAAAGTGGCAATAGACTCACCAATGAAAAAGCACATATCGCAGATCAAAATAAAAGCTATGGTTATGATGTTGGGAAAAAGTCTGAGCGAGAGAGACAACCAGGAAAATTTTATATTGAATGCACGGATGAAGGTCTTGCCTATGAAGTCATAGGCAGAAATAACAAGCTAAAAAGCGGCATTATCAGTTGGCATACTTTTCCCTGGTTCCCAAGAAATGAAACCGACATTATCCAACACAAAAATATTTTACTGGGAGCGCTATTAATTGAAACCAATAAAAAACAAGATACGCCATTAGTACGATATCCCCATTTTGAAAAAATGGAACATATTAATTGGGAGATTAAATATTTAATTCAATATATACAAGACAATAAACGCAACGAATTAACGGAAGAGGTACGCAAAAAAATACAGGATGGCATGCAAAACATCACTAATCAATTGGCCGATTATATACGCACTCATCCTTATGAAGCGACAACGTCCATAGCTCATGAAGCACTTTTGAGTATGATTGGCATCATGCACCTTGCAAACGATGAAATGACTGATGCCTTAAACAAAAAACCCGAGGAAATAAATGAACAAGAATATGAAAATAATGAACGACCAATAACGCTAAAAGAAAACGACATTGTCTGGACTATCGAAAAAAAGATTCAACAATTAAAAGAAAAAAATATCGGTGAAGATACTCTTCATAGCGATAAAATCGCGGCTCTTCAGGCAGCGAAAGATTATGCTAATGAAAAAATAGACCTCACAAAATTGCGATCCATTTTAAATAACCATCCCAATTTTGATAAAGGCATTGCATCTGATACTAAAGCTATTATTGATAATGTTATAAAACATCGCGCCATCCCTATTTTTCAAAAAAATAGAATCACTGAAATGAAAAAGACAAAAGCATTTCAACAATACAATGCAGAAGAGCAAGCAACCGCCGTACATCTCTTAACTGAAAAAATAAATAAAATAGATTATTTAAAATTAGATGTTAATTCCATGAAAGAAAACGATATAAACAAAGCCATATACGATCAATGCGATGATTTAAGAAATATGGAAAAATATACAAAAAATTTGTCTAATGAAATTCATGCCGTTGACCATTTAATAAATGAGTTACATCTCTATGTTTCATACACCAAGACTCAACTCTTTGGCATAAACAAAGATGAAAAAATAGAGAAAGCAGGAGCGTATATGCGGTTTTTACTGCATCCTACCCAGCAGAATCTGGATGCCTTAAATCAATATGAAAAAATAAAAGATTCCACATTAGAAAAAATCATAGCCAAGATAAATAAAACAGATATAAGAATTATACCTTCCATACCACAGCCCAGTGAGAGTAATAAAAATAATTCAGATGAACATAGTCCAATACATAAGTAAAAAAAAAGCCCCTCTCACCCACTAGATGAGAGAGGCTAACTTACTTACATTCATTACGTATTGGTATCTTGCACTTGTTGTACTTCAACTTCTTTCATGCTCAAACGAATACGGCCTTGCCTATCAATTTCTAGTACTTTCACTTTGACTGTCTGACCTTCAGCTAACTTGTCACTCACATTAGCAATACGTTCATTAGCAATTTGAGAAATATGCACTAAACCTTGTTTACCAGGCAGAATATTCACCAGCGCACCAAAGTCCATGAGTTTAGTGACTGTACCTTCATAAATAGCGCCCACTATAACATCGGCTGTGATACGTTCAATACGACGCATAGCTTCTTCACAGGCAGCAAGATCAGCCGCTGCAATTTTAACAACGCCGTCATCACTGATGTCAATCACCGTGCCCGTTTCTTCGGTTAAAGTGCGAATCGTAACGCCGCCTTTACCAATCACATCACGAATTTTGTCCGTTGGAACATGCATGGTCAAAATACGAGGAGCATACGCTGACATTTCTTGACGTGGCCCTAAAAGCGCTTGATTCATGATGCCAAGAATATGTAAACGACCTTCACGTGCTTGCTCTAACGCAGTTTGCATGATGGTTTCTGTAATGCCGTCTATCTTAATATCCATTTGTAGTGCTGTTACACCAGTCATGGTTCCTGCTACTTTAAAATCCATATCGCCAAGATGATCTTCATCACCCAAAATATCGGTGAGCACTGCAAATTGATCATTCTCTTTGACTAAACCCATAGCAACACCGGCAACATGCGACTTAATCGGTACACCCGCATCCATTAAGGCAAGACTGGTACCGCAAATAGTAGCCATAGAACTAGAACCGTTTGATTCTGTAATTTCAGAAACAACGCGTAATACATAATTAAAATCTTTTTGATCTGGCAATACCGCCATGACACCACGTTTTGCGAGATTACCATGACCAATTTCACGTCGTTTTGGACTACCGACCATGCCTACTTCACCCACTGAGTAAGGGGGGAAATTGTAATGCAGCATGAAACTGTCTTTATATTCGCCAGCGAGCGCATCAATTACCTGTGCATCACGCTCAGTTCCAAGAGTCGCAACCACAATCGCCTGTGTTTCACCACGGGTGAATAAGGCTGAACCGTGTGTGCGAGGCAATAAACCGGTTTCAATGGTAATCGGTCTCACCGTCTTGGTATCACGACCATCAATACGCTTTTCACCTTGCAAAATGCGACCACGAACAACATTACGTTCTATGGCATCAAAAGCACGCTCTGTATCCGCTTTGATAACTGATTCATCTGGATTACCTGCATTTTCGGCAGCCATTTGTTCAGTTACACGATCGCGAATCTCACTGACTGTTTCTTGACGTTCAATTTTATCTTTAATTTGATAGGCTTTTTCGAGATCAGCCTTACATAATTCCATCACGCGCTTTTCTGTAACCGCATTAATGGTAGGTGGTGTCCATTCACCTGGCATACTGCCGGATTCTGTTACCATTTCTTTAATGACATTAATAACAGTTTGCATTTCACGGTGAGCAAACATCACTGCACCTAACATAATGGACTCTGGTAATTCTTTTGCTTCTGATTCAACCATGAGTACTGCATTTTCCGTTCCTGCAACGACCATATCTAACTGTGAGACAGCTCGTTCAGCACGGGTTGGATTTAATACGTAATTTCCATTTACATAACCTACTCTTGCTGCAGCAAGATGGCTTGAAACCGGCATGTCAGACAATGCCACCGCTGCTGCTGCGCCCAACATAGCCGGAATATCAGAATCAATTTCCGGATTGATGGACATAACGGTTGTGATGACTTGTACTTCGAAATTAAAGCCTTTAGGAAACAAGGGACGTAATGGTCTATCAATTAATCGTGAAGTAAGCACTTCTTTCTCGCTAGGTCTACCTTCACGCTTAAAATAACCACCCGGTATACGTCCGGCAGAATAAGTACGTTCCTGATGATTGACGGTGAGAGGAAAAAAATCCTTGGGTGTTGCACTGTCTTCACAAACAACTGTCGCTAATACAACGGTATCATCCATGCTCACCATCACAGCAGCTGAAGCCTGACGTGCAATTCTACCGGTTTCTATGGTGACGGTATGATTACCATAACGAAATGTTTTTTTAATGACTGGGATTGGCAAATTATTCACCTAAATTATTTATAAAAAAATTAATGGGGCATTCCCACCCAACACTGGATATTAGTAAAACCGTCTAGCGTGGGAGGGAATGAGTATTGATTTAACCGCGTATTTCTAACTCTTTGATAACAGCTTGATAACGCTGTGCATTTTTACCTTTTAAATAACGCATCATTCTACGACGCTGACTCACCATGTTGGTTAAACCAAAACGGGTATGAAAATCATGCTTATGTACTTTCAAATGTTCGGTCAAAGCATTAATGCGCGCAGTCAATAACGCAATTTGCACCTCTGGGGAACCTGTATCATTCTTGCTCTGTTTAAATGTCTTTACTATCTGAGCCGTCGCGGCTGCTGTTAACGCCATGAATAAATCTCCGAAAATATGAATATCGCTTATCAAAAATTCTATAAAAGGCCAGTATTGTATAGGGGAGATTAGATAGTAACAAGGGTTATTGGTAAATAGCGGCTAATAATTTTGTTTTAACAAATAAAGCGCAGGAGGCCGGAGGCCGACGAGCCATTGTTAAAACAAAATTATTAGCCGCTATTTACCAATAACCCTTAACATACATAACAGTTAGCATTTTCTAACAAAAACATGTAAAACCAGTGAAATAGCCTATCAATGCATGGTATGTTTAACCAGATTACCTAGGGTAATACCGTAACAAGAAGCGACAAAAGGAACGATTAATGAAAAATGGATTGCCCTTTCAACTGGCTAGCATCGTTGGCTTAATCGCCTTAACAAGCCAAGCCTTGGCGCAAACCGGTGTCCCCACTTTACCCGGATCCGTTCAACCTTCTCAAGTCGGTAAAGCCATCAAATCTCAGCAACCTGCCTCTCCAACAGAAGTATTACCGCCTATTTTAAATCAGCCAACTGCTCAGACCAAAGGATTGCCGCCTGAAGCACAAAAAATTTCATTTTTATTAAATGGCATTATTCTCACAGGCAATCATGTTTATTCAACTGAGCAGTTACGATTCATTTATGAAAAAGACTTGCATCACAACATTACCGTCGCAAAACTATTTGAAATTGTACAAGCCATTACCAATTATTATCGTAATAATGGTTACATACTATCGCGCGCCATTCTCCCGCCACAACATGTCAAAGGCGGTGTAGTCAAAATACAAATCATAGAAGGGTATATTAGCCACATTGATGTTACCGGTCAGCCAAAAGGCGCAAAGTGCCTGGTGCAAGCATTTGGCAACAAAGTAAACGAATGCCGACCATTGAAAATTAGCCGTCTCGAAAAATACATGTATCTTGCAAACGAAATTCCAGGCACACAAGTTAGAGCGGTTCTTTCTCCGTCAAAACAAGAAAAAGGCGCTGCAGATTTATCACTGGTTACACAAAACACACCGCTTACCGCTTACCTTTCTTACGACAATTACGGAACACGCTATATTGGCCCTCAACAAATAACCGCCAACATTACAGCTAATTCATTTTTGGTTTCTGGCGATACGGGTCAAATCACGGTTTCAAAAACGCCTAAAGGTGGCGAGTTAACTTATGCGGATGCGAATTACACTATTCCCATCAATGCAGAAGGCGTACGCTGGCAGTTTGGCGCAACACGCGTACAAACCCATCCTTTATTCATCTTGCAGCCCGTAGACATTAATGGACTTAATAATAATTATTATACGATGGCTTATTTCCCCGCTATTCGTGATCGCAGCAAAAGTTTAACGTATCGATTAGGATTTAATTACCTGGACAGCTACGTCACTACGTTTAATTTAAAACTCTATACCGATCATATACGCAGTCTAGACGTAGGCGGCACTTACACGTTTGCGGATAAATGGAATGGCTCCAATCTAATTAGCGCTGACTTTAGACAGGGATTGCCGCTATTTGGTTATACCTCTGACACCAATATTCAAACGGCCCAAACCTCAAGACCTGGCGGTCGCGGTGCCTACACCAAAATCGCCTCAACACTCAGCAGAGTACAGGCTATTAAGGGACGATGGTCTGTCTATGGAATATTTCAAAGCCAGTGGGCATTTAACCCCTTATTGGCATCTGAACAATTTACATTCGGCGGTTCCATTTTAGGACGTGGATACGATGTCGCAGAATTCATAGGCGATAGAGGTCTTTCTGGCAGCGTTGAACTTCGCTATGACTACTCTCTGCCCAAATTCAAATTACAAAGTCTTCAGTTTTATACATTTTATGATTTTGGTGAAATCTGGAATTATGAATACGTTGGTGGTGTACCTTTAAAACAAAGCGGCACATCGACTGGATTAGGCGTTAGGTTTGCGTTCAACAAATACATCACCGGTAATCTCATGTGGACACAAGTGCTAACCACACAAGTAGCCGCAGAGAAAATCATAGGGGAAGGAAAGCGGCCACGGGTATTCTTTAGCATACTGGCTTCGATTTGATCGTAACCTCATTTTTTACTTTTTACGCAAATCAGGTAAGATAGCCCGCCTATTTTGCGAGGAGTAAAAAGAATGTTACGCCCTTCGTTCATCATCGCTTATTGCATGCTGTTATTGCCATCTATTAGTTTTAGTTTTGCCCAAGGTCAAGACTTATATGATCGTTATCCCTGGGCGGGATTATATTACTACGGCATAACCACTTCCGATGCGCTAGGGCAAATGGTAGCTGGACAAATTCATCGCTGGCCTGAACACATTCAATCCGTAGAACTCACTCACACACTTAGCAAAGAAAATTTTTTACGTCGTCTCGTTTATCCATTAGTTGGTGTCGTAGAAGTCTCCGCAAACTTCACAGTTAGAAATGGCAGTAACGAACATACTATTTATGAGTTTAATCCTTATGTTGAAGGACGCTGGGCAAACTTTCCCTGGAATAAATATCTCATCACTTCATTTGCCATAGGCGAAGGCATTTCCTACGACACCTCTATTCCATCGCTAGAAGGAAAATCCAGTGAGAACACTAAACGTTTATTAAACTATCTGATGATGGAAGCAACGTTTTCTGTCCCTCATTATCCACGCTTTCAATTAGTCGCACGCCTTCATCATCGATCAGGCGCATTTGGTCTTTATCATGCAGGCAATACTGGATCCAATGATATTGGTCTGGGTATCCGATATTTATTTGATTAGGTGAATGATGAAAGAAACTAGCGATACATTATCAGTCACCCATCTACAGTGTATCCGTCAGCAACACATTATTTTTAATTCACTATCGTTTGAACTGCATGCGGGTGAAGTATTATTCATTGAAGGGCCAAATGGCTCAGGTAAATCCAGTCTATTACGATTATTAACCGGTTTATCTACACCATCTCTCGGTGACATTCGCTGGTGTGGTAAAGCCATCAAAACCATTTACGATGACTATACACAACAATTTCATTACATCGCTCATACGAATGGCATCAAACAAGGATTAACCGTCGCTGAAAATATACAACTCACCCAACATCTTTCACTCACAACCTCCTCTCTACCGCTTGATCTATTAACGTCGTTACAATTAACGAATTTTCAACACACGCTAGTCAAACAGTTATCTGCCGGACAACAACGTCGTGTTGCCTTAGCCAAACTATTTTTATTATCACGCAAACTGTGGTTACTAGACGAACCGCTGACCGCTCTCGATACAACAACGCAAACCTTTTTTTTATCGCAACTTGAAACGCATTTGCAACAAGGCGGCATGGCTGTCATGAGTTCACATCAATCCGATATTTTTAATAGCATTAATGTGAATGTAAAACCGTTGAGATTAAAATCATGTTGAGCCGTATCAAATTTATTTTTTATACCGATCTTTTATTATTATGGCGGCGCTCACAAGAATGGCTTTATCCAATCGCCTTTTTTCTGATTATCATCAGTTTATTCCCGCTAGCATTCACGCCCGATCCTCAATTTTTACAAAAATACATTCCAGGTTGTATTTGGATTGCAGCATTACTAGCAAGCTTACTGTCTATTGAAAATGTATTTCTAACAGACATGGAAGATGGTCATCTTGAACAATTACTCTTAAGTGAATTACCGCTTTCACTGATTGTATTCATCAAACTAAGCGCGCAATGGATAGTCACTGAATTGCCTTTAATTCTGCTCACGCCATTACTCGGATTAGTCTTTCATCTTTCTCCCTATACCATTTTGTCACTTTTTTTAAGTTTGTTAGTCGGTACGCCTATTCTCACTTTAATAGGCAGTCTTTGTGTTGCATTTACATTGGGATTACGACAACACGGTGTTTTATTGGGATTACTGATCTTTCCTCTCATCACACCGGTATTGATTTTCGGCGTCAATATTGTTCAGCAAACACAAGCGGGGTTATCAATAACAGGGCCTCTTGCTTTTTTAAGCGGACTTTGCATGCTTGCTATTACGGTGCTGCCCGGGACAATTGCAGCAACGATGAGAGTGGGAATGGATGATTAACTGATTGTCCCCTCTCCCCCAACGCTTCTCATTGGGGGAGAGGGTTAGGGAGAGGGGGCTATAATAAATACCTCCTCTCCCCAACCCTCTCCTCCAGCAAAAAGCGCTGGAGGAGAGGGAGCTTAACCCAGCGGTTTAAACGCCTGAATACCTGTCTGCGCACGACCTAAAATTAGCGCATGAATATCCGCTGTACCTTCATACGTTTTTACCGTCTCCAAATTCAGCATATGCCGCATCACATGAAACTCTTCCATAATGCCATTGCCACCATGCATATCACGCGCTTCACGCGCAACATCGAGCGCGGTCAGTGTAGAGAATCGCTTCATCAACGAAATCATGGGCGACTCAACCAATCCCTGATCTTTTAATCTACCTAAACGCAAACAACCTTGTAATCCCAAGGTAATATTCGTTTGCATGACAGCCAGTTTATATTGAACCAATTGATTAGCAGCGAGTGGATGATCGAATTGTTTTCTATCCAAGGTATATTGACGCGCTGCATGCCAGCAAAATTCCGCAGCACCTAATGCACCCCATGCAATGCCATAACGTGCATTATCCAGACAACCTAAAGGTGCGGATAATCCATCTGCATTCGGTAATGCATTTTCACTCGGAACAAATACATCATCCATAATAATCTCACCAGTAATGGAAGTCCGTAAACTTAACTTGCCATGCATAACCGGAGCGGATAATCCCTTCATATTTTTTTCTAAAATAAATCCGCGAATTCTACCTTTCTCATTTCTCGCCCACACAATAAAAATATCAGCAACAGGTGCATTCGTAATCCACATTTTGCTTCCTTTTAATAGAAAGCCACCGTCTACTGCTTTAGCATGCGTATCCATGTGAGCGGGATCCGAACCGTGATTCGGTTCAGTCAAACCAAAACAACCTATCCATTCACCTTTGGCCATTTTCGGTAAATAATGCTGTTTTTGCTTATCACTACCATAAGCATAAATCGCATGCATGCTTAAAGATGATTGCACACTCGCACAAGAACGATAACCCGAATCAACGCGTTCCAGTTCACGCATAATCAATCCGTAAGAAACATAATTCACGCCCGCACAACCAAACCCTTGAATGGTCGCGCCCAATAAACCCGCTTCACCCATTTGTAACAAAAGAGAAGCATCGGCATGACCTTGATGAAAATCCTGTTGCACACGACTTTGTAATTTTTCTTCTGCAAAAGCACGTGCAGAATCTTGTATCATGCGTTCTTCTTCGGTTAGTTGTTCTTGTAATAGCAGTGGGTCATCCCAGCGATACGATGATGGTTTAGACATATTTCTCTCCTTGAAGCTAATAAAATTTTAATTATTACGTTATTTGTTCAATCCGTTTTTTCAAATCAGCAGGTGCAATAAATGTAAATGCTTTGCCTGTTTTTTGTTTTAATAATAAATCAATATTTGCCAATTTTAATAAATCCGTACGTGCAGTATCATAAGTAACATTATGTGACTGACGATGCCCCTCAATTTCATAATGCATATTGGGATGCTTTAAAGCATGTTTTATCAGCGTAATTTGGCGATAATTCAGTTTATTTTTTAATGCGTTATTTGTATGTAATAATTGTTCTGTTTTAATAATTTCTTCGCTTTGTTTTCCAATATAAAGATGTAACGTTTTAATTGCACTTAAAATCACATCTAGCTGATGAATCACAAAATAAGTAACATCACTATCATCCGTTTCAGTATAAAGATAAGCACGTGCATATTTTCCTGGAGCACGTTTAATAATTTCAGATATTGAAATATATTCCATCAAACTATAGCCTTGATGTGCCATTGACCAATAAAATAATGCTCTAGCCGTTCGCCCATTTCCATCTACAAAAGGATGATCGTAAGCAAGCATAAAATGCAACAATATAGATCGAATAACAGGATGAATAAAAAAACTACCTTTATCCGATACTTCATTAGCAAATTTGCATAATCTATTTAACCTTTCTTTTAATTCGTTTGAATTGGGTGGTGTATGCAATATTTTATGATTTTGATTATCCCAAACATGAATATCATCTGTAGATAATCTCAGACATCCGGCTGCCTTTGCATCTTCCAATGTGTCTTTTGTAAGTATGCGATGTAACTCGAATATAATGTCAACCGTGAGCATTTCTTTTTTCATCTCACGAACAAATTGCATAGCCTGATAATTATTAAAAATCATTTTTTCACTTAAATCTCTAGGCTTACGTTTTGTACGTAACATCTCTTTCGCAACTTTTCTTGTAGTAGAGGCTCCTTCAAGCTGACTCGAAGTAATGGATTCCTCAATTAAAGACTGAACTAAATAAGTATCTCTCATTTGAGTATTTAAGACAGATGTTGGACTTTGTATAGCATTTCCAGTGCTTCTATCAATAGAATGAAGCATTTGCAATATAGCGTCCGTGGTAGCCAAAACAAATGGCATACCATTTTTGTCTTTAAACATTAATTGTTTGTATATTGTGCTACGAGCTAATTTTGTCATTAACCACCACTCGTTAGCGGATAACTGATTAGGTGTTTCAAGATGTCTCAACTTATCCCAATGTAAATATTCGCCCTTATCTGTGGTTGGGCGCAAGGAAGCGCCCAACATAAAAAAATTTTTTTTATGTATTTGATTTAAATCAAACTTTGGCGGCACCATCGGTATCTTCATCTAAACCTTCCTATCCGTTCTTCACCTACCAATTTGGTAGAAATTGGTAGGTAATTGGTAGCATAGCTTAGATTGCTCAGTCAATCTACCAATTTGGTAGTAATTGGTAGATTATCGGTAGTTACGATTGCCCACCATTCTTCCATCTTTAATCGTAACAACCCGCTGACAACGCCTGCTGATATCCCTATCATGCGTGATAATGATAATAGTCTTACCGTCTTTCTCATTTAACTCTCGAAATAACATCATCACTTCATTACCTGTTTCAGAATCCAGAGCGCCTGTTGGTTCATCGGCTAAAATCACATCGGGCTCGCCAATCAATGCGCGAGCAATCGCAACACGTTGTTGCTGACCGCCGGATAATTGATGAGGATGCTGTTGTGCTAACGGTTTTAAGCCTACTTTATCTAACATCGTTAATGCCATTTCTTTTGCTTTAAGATGCGGTATTTCACGATAAAAAAGCGGCAACATAACATTTTGTAAAACGGTAGCGCGCGGTAATAAATAAAAAGATTGAAAAACAAAACCGATTTTTTGATTACGAATATTCGCCAACTCATTTTCTGATAAATCCGAAATAGCTTGGCCTCTAAAAAAATATTGTCCCGTTGTAACCCTATCCAAACAACCCATGATATTCATTAACGTGGATTTTCCAGAACCCGATGCGCCTACTATCGAAGTCATTTCTCCGCATTGTATTTCTAAATCAATATCAGACAATGCCGAAAATACCGTATCGCCTAAACGGTATATTTTACTTACGTTTTCTAATTTAATGAGGGATGACAATGCGATCTCCCGATTTTATTCCTGATAACACAACGACAGAATCCACGGTGGTTTTTCCCGTGCGTATTGCAACGGATTCGATTTTTCCCGTTGCTGTATTAATCTTTTCTACTCTGGTCTCGCCATTTTTCTCGCTCACTGTCGCAATGGGAATCATGATTTGATTGCCTTCTTTAATATCGATCTCAACTTTCGCACTCATGCCAGCATGAATAATGTGTTGTTGTGATTCTGATAATTTAAGCACACTGACTTCTACATTAAAGGTAGGAAAACCACCATTCGATGATTCTCCTTGTCTATCGATACGTATGATTTCACCTTGTAATATTTCATCCGGAAAAGCGATACCCGTTATTTTAACGGTTTGCCCATTTTTTAATTGATTCACAATCAATTCATTGACTTTAATTCTAACCGTAATACCACTCATGTCTCCGATTAAAGCGAGCGTATCGCCTTGTTTAATCGCATCGCCTTTCATCATTTTTTTATTTTCATTTTCATTTTTACTTGCTGATAAAACCATGCCTTTAACGGGCGAAGTTATTTGCAAATGTTCAGCATTCATTTTCAAATGCATTTCTTCTGTAATTTTACCCACATCCGCTATCGTTAATTGATAAGGATTTAATTTATTAATGCCTAATTGATGTAATAAATTTTCCAACGTATCTTTAGCTTGCAATAAGGTTAACTGAGAAGCGTAATAAGTCGATTGCTTCATTTTAAATTCATCATCGGATATCAGTTGATTTTTATGTAAAAAAGTAGCTTCGCTTAACAAGGTTTTATTATTCGTAAAATCACTTTTCGCTTTAATGTATTGCATGAGTGCCGCTTTATAATCCGTCAAAAATTTTGCGGATGAAATTTTAAATAATAATTGGTGAGTGTTAACTAACTCGCCATATTGAAACGGCATATCGACGATGACACCATCGACAGGACAGGTTACCACTACCGTTTTAAACGGTTGAATCGTGCCTGAATAATAAAGTGTATTTGAAAACCCTTTTTCTTTGACAATTATAATATGCGATTGATTCACCGAAGATTCTCGTGAACAAGCCATCAAACAAAGAGATACCATCATCAAACAAAAAAATTGAAAATATTTATTCATGATAACCTCGTATTTATTTTCCACGTATTCAATGTTGTTCCCATTAATTGATCCAGATTAACCAATGCTTTGAGATAACTGATACGTGCATTTAATGAAGAAAGTTGGGCTTGAATCAAGCTAAATTGCGCGGATTGTAATTCCAGTGAATCAATCAAACCGTGTAAATATTTTTGATAACTGACATGATACGTTTTTTCTTGCCATTTTTCTGCATCTTCTGCAAAGTGTAATTCTCGCTCTGCACTTTCTACCGAATTTCTGCCATTAATCGCCGTTGTTTCTTTATTCCATTTTTCTTGTAACAAGGCCAATTCCGCTTGCTTTAATGCAATTTTTGCATTTTGAACAGCTTGTTTTGATACTTCATCATCTATAGGAATTTGAAGAATAATCCCTGCGCTAGTCGATTGATTAATGCCATTAATCAAACTATTTAGCCCTGCATTCTGTCCGCCGCCTGTTGCACTACCCGTTGAAACATTGGCGGTAAAATTCAATTGCCAACGTGAATTATCTTCTGCAACCAACACATTTCTTCTTGACTGACCGTGTAACGTAATTTGATCCGTTTGATATTGAATATCATTCATTAAAACCATTTTTTTAGTTTGTGGTAATGAAACTAAATGATATTTACGCGTAAGCTTTCCAATATCAAGTGTTGTAAAATGTACGTCTTCATTCGGATCCATACCAATCGCTGATAATAATGCATAACGAGATTGAGCAAGATTATTTTTATCCATTTCCAGTTTCGCTTTAGCACTAGCAACGTTTGCTTTAACCGTCACTAATTCATTGCCCGCTTTATGTCCCGCTTTAATAAATAATCGAGTTTGATTAACCGATGTCATCGCGCGTTTTACTGCTTCTTCATCAATCATGACGACTTTTTCAGCAGATACCACGCTCAAATAAGCATTGATGACATTAGTCACGGTTACTCGCAACACACCTTCTACATTTAAACGTGAAATCACTACCGAGTCTTTTGCATTATTCAAAGAGGCTTCAACGACTGCCCTACCAAATCCTCGTATTAATGGCTGCATGACTTGTAAAGAAAGACCAGGATTATAATTACTCGTTTGCGAATTACTGCCTGTTAAAGAAAGTTGTGTACCTATAGGTGTTGTGAGCGATACAGCAGGTTGAACATTATAATTATGTGTGCCTTCGTATAATTGGCCGTTTACCGTATTATTATTATAATTTGCAGATGCCTGAAAAGAATAATGAGGATAAAACCCCCACTCTGCTACATGCAAATTAAATTTTTGTGCTACATCATTTAATTGTGATGATTGCACATTGGGATGACTGGAAACGGCAAGTAAAATCGCTTCATTCAATGATAGCGAAATAGCGATAGCATTATTCGACAGACACAAAAAGAAAAGAAGAAAAAAAGTGGTTTTTTTCATGACACTTATATTTTATATATTTAAATTTTTTTAATCCGTATAACTACGAATCAATTGACTTTTATGCTCATGTTTATTGATAGCCAATGTAACAAGATGCGTTAGCAAGTCTCTATAGGAAACACCCGAAGCACCCATTAATTTGGGATACATACTAATTTGAGTAAAACCAGGAAGCGTATTCACTTCATTATAATAAATTTTCTGATCGTCTTTATTTAAAAATAAATCCACACGTGCCATGCCTTCACATTCCAAAGCAAGAAATAATTTTTTTGCCATGGTTTGCGCTTCTTTACAAATAACCTCATCAACCGGTGCAGGAATAAATAATTCAGCACCGTTTTCATCCAGGTATTTCGCATCGTAAGAATAAAATTCATGTGATGGTCTGATTTCCCCAACCACGCTCACGATGGGATCAGCATGGCCTTCCAGAGATTCCAATACAGCGATTTCAAGTTCAACCACGTTTAATGCTTTTTCAACCAACACTTTGGTGTCAAATCGAAAAGCTTCATCCATAGCGGCTTGTAATGCTTCAGGCGTTTTTACTTTAGAAATACCAATGCTGGAACCTGTATTAGCCGGTTTAACAAAAAGCGGATAAGCAATATCCTTTGCAATTTGTTTGATATAGCTATCACGTTTGGCCTGCCATTCTTTCTGTTTGATAGCAAGATAAGGTGCAACGTTAATGCCTGCTTCTCTAGCAAGACGCTTGGATACATCTTTATCCATATTGACAGCCGAAGATAAAACACCGCAGCCTACATAAGGCAAATCCGCCATTTCCAATAACCCTTGCAGCGTACCATCTTCACATAAGGTTCCATGCACAGCTGGAAATACCACATCAAATGGTGGGCCGCTTACAGGTTTAGTAACGCCATTTTTTATCCATTCGGGAGCAAACCAAGTATGACTTTCTAGTTTTTTTACTTCATTTTGTTCCAGACTATTAACAAAAACATCTTTGCCTAAAAACCAGTTACCTTGTTTATCAATACCCATGGGTATGACATCAAAACGAGAAGGATCTAAATGTTGGATGACATTCGCAGCAGACCGTAACGATACTTCATGCTCAGCAGACCGACCACCATATAATACTGCCACTCGGATTTTGTCGGATGTTTTCATGCGTTGCTCCACTGACTGACGAATTTTGAAACTATAACTGGTATTAAATGGAAAAGAAATCTCAAGTTTTTTATACATATTATCAACTCATTACAAGTATTGAACAAAAAAAATTCACTTCTTGCATTGACAAGTGGTATTAAAATGGTTAAAAATGTCGTCACAGTTCAATTATTGTTCATAAGATAACCTGAGTTAAATCTTTTGGAATCAATAACTTAAGCACCCTTTAAACAACAAGAGAACCTAATATGATGAAATTTAAACAGTTTTTATTTACAGTCGGCTTGTTAAGCCTATTCGGTTTTACCTGGCCTATCTTTCGTTCTTATCCTAATCATGAAACCGCTGGCACCAGACTCTGGATAGCCACTGAAATCCGCCTTCTTAAATCAGAAGCACGTGGCATTGATGATAAAGTATTGCGTTTAGCCGTGACAGCTTATGCCAATGCAGTGAAACATGGTTATGTTGGCAAACAAATATTAACCGTTATCGATTATTCCAAAAATTCATTAACCAAACGGTTATGGGTTTTTGACATGAAAAGAAATCGTACCTTATTTAACACCTGGGTATCCCACGGTAAAAATAGCGGTGGTGTGAATTCCACGTCTTTTTCCAATCACAATGGTAGTTTGAAATCCAGTGTTGGTGTATTCCAAACAGAATCCACTTATACCGGAAAAAATGGATATTCATTGAGACTGTATGGTTTAGAACACGGCATAAACGATGCTGCTTATTCACGCGCAATAGTCATGCACGGCGCACCTTATGTAAATGGAAATCGAGCAAAAAATAATACGGGATTGGGTCGTAGTTGGGGATGTCCAGCCGTTGATCCTCATTTAGCAAAACCCATTATCAATACGATTAAAGATAAATCCATTATTTTTGCTTACGGTAATGACAGAAGATGGCTTTCCAGTTCAAGATTTTTGTAGAATGGTGGCGCTTCATTTATCACTATCATTAAGGAATCTTCATGAAACCATGTCCAAAAACCGCATTAACAGCGGTTTTATTATTGGCTTGTGCCAACGCATTTTCGACTACCTTTACTGTTCCACCTGCTAATCAATCATTAATCGGTAATATTGAATATAAAGAAGTCGCATCAAAGGATTCACTGGTTAAGATACAACAACAATACGATATTGGATTTAATGCGATAGAAAAAGCTAATCCGCAATTAAATATGGCCAGTGCTGAAAAATCATTAGATAAGGGTATGATTAAACTACCCACTCAGCACTTGTTACCCAATCAATTACGGGAAGGCATTATTGTTAATTTACCTGAAATGCGTATGTATTATTTCATACCCGGTACGTCTAAAGTCGTAACCTATCCTATAGGCATAGGCAGAATTGGCAAAACGATTCCACTTGCGACAGCTATCATTACTAAAAAAGTAAAAGATCCGGCCTGGGTTCCAACACCAGATATTCGTGAATTTAATCTCACTCAAGGTGTGGTCTTACCACAAATCATGCCAGCAGGACCTGATAATCCTTTAGGTCCTTATGCGATTTACATGAGTGTGCCAACTTTTCTTATTCATAGTACGATTTTTCCAGAAAGTATTGGTAAACGAGCCAGTTTTGGTTGTATTCGTATGTATGAATCTGATATTCAAGATTTTTTTCCATCGATTACCAGTGGAATAGCGGTTTCAATTATTAATTCACCTATAAAAGTGGCTTGGCAAAATCATCGTTTATTAATGGAAGCGCATACTCCACTTGAAGAACATCACGAGGAATATAAAGCGACTTTACCGGGTACGGTTGCGCAAATTAATAGTCTTACTAAAAATCAAGATACATTAATTGATTGGCAAGCAGTGTCTTTTATAGAAAAAGAACGAGATGGTATACCGCATGAAATAGGCATCAAGATTTAACCCGCTGTTCGGCGGGTTTTTTTTGGCATGATTTTCCTCTTCCTATTAACAATATATCTTTTATTCTTTTAAAGATGATTTTTGTTATATAACAAGGTATTTTTTGTGGATTACTCATTTAAATGTATTATAAACATATACTTATAGAAAATATAACCTGTGGAAAACTCACGTATAAAAATGTTTTTAACGGGGACAAATAAAGGCTAAATGAAAGAATGAACGATATCACACACTTATACACAGGCTGTCAGGGGGTATAACCATGCACTTATCCACAGTTTCTGAATGGCTAGCCTTTATAAGCCGTTTACACAGTAAAGAAATCGATTTAAGTCTTGATAGGGTAAAAAAAGTCGCAAAACGATTAGATGTATTAACCAAAGGTTGCCCTGTGATTATCGTTGCTGGAACCAATGGCAAAGGTTCAACGGTAGCGGGACTAGAATCCATTTATAGAGCCGCTCATTATAAAACCGGTGCATTCACCTCTCCGTTTTTATTTCGTTATAACGAGCAAATTCGTATCAATGGGCAAATGATAGAAGATGAAACCTTATGTACAGCATTTAAAGCCGTAGAAGCAGCAAGAGAGGATGTATCACTTACCCCGTTTGAATTTGGTACGCTTGCTGCATTCGTTTTATTTAAACAACACGCATTAGATGTATGGATAATCGAAGTAGGATTAGGCGGACGTCTTGATGCAGTTAATATTTTGGATGCAGATGTTTCGGTTGTAACATCGATAGCCATTGATCATGTCGATTTTTTGGGCGATACCCGTGAGGAAATTGCCATTGAAAAAGCCGGTATTTTTCGTAAAGGAAAACCAGCGGTTTGTGGCGATAAAAATCCGCCAGTCACATTACGTGAGACAGCCAAAAATATTAGTGCTCCATTTTATCAATGTGGATTGGATTTTAATTATCAAGAATCGTCAGACAGTTGGTCTTTCACGAATGGGAATGATGCATACCATCACTTGCCACGTAATCATCTTGCAACACACAATATGGCTATCGTCTTAGAAGTGATTCATTTATTACAATTACGTTTACCCGTTAAACGCGATGCAATCGATAAGGGATTAAAACAAGTTGAATTACTAGGCCGTATTCAAACCATTACTGGCCCTGTGTTAGAAATCTATGATGTATCTCATAATCCCGCTGCAATAGAATGGTTATCAGATTATCTTTCACGACAATCTTGTTCCGGAAAAACTATCGCCGTATTTTCCATGTTAGAAGATAAAGATGTGGTAGCTAGTATTTTAACCATAAAAAATAAGATGGATGTTTGGCATGTCGCCCCTTTAACAGTAAAAAGAGCAGCGAATAAAGCGCATTTAGAAAATGCATTTAAAACAGCGGAAGTAATAGAAGTTGTATGGTTTGATTCTATTGACCAAGCTTATAAAGAGGCCATTAAAATAACAAAGCCAGGGGATAGAATCATTGTATTTGGATCGTTTCATACGGTAGCGGATGTGTTGAAAAATAAAGAAAAATAATTAAATTGTATGAGCTATACTTTTAATATAAAAAACAATAAATAAGGAATGGTAATGAATGCACGTGAATTATCAACTAGTAACATACGAGATAGTTTGACATTGGGCGATACCGTTTCAATGCTGTATCAATTTGTAAAAGATTTAACTTCTAGCCAATTTAAAGATACGGATGCGGTTAATCATATTGTAGAGAATAATTTTAGTAATGATATTGCCAATATGAATGCATCAGAAAAATGGATTATTATTAATAAAATGCATATGGTTTTGATTTATCTCCAATCAAAACAAAATCAATTAGATGAATTGATGCCGACAAAAGATTATTCATGGGAAGATAAACATGAGATAGAACAAGATTATTTGTTTATGCAGCAAATTGCACAAGCAATTAAAGTGCAATGTATTGGTAGCATTATTAACGATCATTATGAATATAATAAACTTGAAAATGATTTAGAAAAAACACATGCCTCATTTAAGAAAAAAACAGAATCAGAAAGTTTAAAGCAACAAGACATCAATAATATTTATTATTATATAAAAAACAACAAAGAGAAAGTGTATACACAACCATTCACTCTTGCTCGTGAAAAATTAAATACTATTTTAAAAAAAACTAGTAAGGTAAGTGGATTAATGCATTATATTTATGGCGAGGATAATAGAGGTTTTGTAAAAACAAAAGAAGGATTGGAAGTTGCTTCATTGCAAAAACGATTAGATGATATTGAAAATGGTAAAGAATCAGAAAAAGAAAAATTAATTAAAATGGAGCAGGCTGTATTAGATATTTATTGGCATGTAAGACAAAACCGCGGTGTATTGCCGAGTCAATTAGGAAACGCGCTTGAAGGATTTCTTAAAAATGAATTAGAGTTAGAAAAAAAATACGGATATTTAGCCAAGGTTCCGCATGATGTAAGAGGAATGGCTAGAGAAGCATTTCAATTAAACAAGATTAAGAAAGTACAAGGCCATAGTATTGAAAAAGAATTGGAACAGTTATATGTTTTATTAAGTCGAGATCATTTAAAAACAAATAGAAAAAATAGTATTACGGAATTAAAAATTGAAATTGATTTAATCGTATCTAATGAAAATCTCAGTGAGAATGAAAAAGAAAATAAAATGAAATTAGCCATTTGTAAAAAATACATGACAGTACAAAATAGCGCTAACCATAGATGGTTTTTTCATCAAAGCAATCTTGCTGATGCTTTAAAAGAGTATATGAAGCAGGTGTATGGTATGGACGTTGCTAAAATAAAAAAATATATTGAGAATAACGAGTCAAAAAATATAGAACTTAATAATATGGCTAATCTTAAATAGGTAAAAATCCTTTCAACGCCGCAGCCATTTTCATAGCCCTCGCACATACATCGACATTATGTACACGTATATAATCAACTGATTGTTGTGCGAGATAAAGCGCTGCGGTTAGTGTTTCTACATCACGCTCTTTAAAAGGCATATCAGTAAAGAGAGATAAAAACGATTTGCGTGAATGGCCGATTAAGATTCTTGCACCTAAGGATTGAAACTCGCTCACATGATTTAATATCTTCAATGATTGCTCCGCCATTTTTCCAAAACCAATACCAGGATCAATAATGATTCTGTCACGAGTTATACCCATTTTTTCTAATTCGATTAAGCGTTTTTCTATCCACGCATATACGGTTTTAACTGGGTCTTGATTTCTTGCTAAAACAATATCGCGTCTTTCAGGAATGGATAAATGATGCATGATCACACAATCTGACTTTCCATGGGCTATGATTTCTTGCATGGCAGGGTCATCTAATCCAGATACATCATTAATCCAGTCAACACCAATTTTTAATGCTTTTTCTGCTACTTCACTGTGTCTCGTGTCAATACTGATTTTAGGGGTGATGACGCCATTTTTTTGTTCTGCTTTAATCGCAGAAAGTACGGGTGCTAATCTTTCCCATTCTTCTTTAGCGGTAATAGGACTTGCAATCGGTGAAGTGGATTCTGCGCCTATATCAATGACTTCTGCGCCGGATTGAACCAGATAATGCATTTGTTTAATCGCATTATCTCTTTGTAAATAACGACCACCATCGGAATAAGAATCCGGTGTGACATTGATAATGCCAACGAGTTCGGGCGTATCGATGCGTTGCTGAATTTGTTTAGTATGAAAAGGCGCATCACCTGAAAATCGCGAACCCCAAATTTCTACCATTTCTGCAGCCGTTTTGCCGTGGTTTATACCCGGTAAAGGAAACGTCCATAACGGACAAACATCGGCTAGCGGCCATAAAGCAAACGGTCTTTCTTCTAGACTAGCATGTGGTACGTTCAAGTTTTCATGTTGAATAATACGATCATCCCACGCAAGAATGTCAATATCGATAACACGTGGGCCCCAGTGGCGCGCTGTTGGTTTTCGCCCTATGCTCCATTCAATATTTTTGATTTGATTTAATAGCTCGAGTGGTTTTGTGTGGGTTTTACAGCGTAAAGCCAGATTGAGATACGGCTTATCCCAATCGGGAGCAGCATTTTCCGGCATTAAGGCATCTGAAACATAAATAGGCGATACTTGTTCTATCACTAATCCTGATAGTTGTTTGAGTAAGCGATACGTCTTACGAAGATGGTCTAATCTATCACCTACATTAGAACCAAGACCTAAAATAATCATGATGATGCATTATCCCCGTATTCGAAACTTACTCCTTTTTGTAAACCAGCAATGTTTGGATATTTGGTAATGCGTACGGTTAAGCAAACTTCTTCCGGCAGGGTTTTTTTGGCAAGTTGATAAATATCAGCGCTTAAATGTTCTATCAATTTATACTGTTTTACAGCAGTTTTATCGCGTATTTCTTCTATGAGTTTTGCATAACACATCGTATCTTGCAGATTATCAGTCGTACAAGCTTTAGGTGGTTTTTTAAAGTGAATATCCATATCCAGCAAAATTGCTTGCGAAAGCGAACGTTCTTTGCTGCGCCAACCGAGATTGACGTTTAATTCCAAGCTGTGAATATGGAGTTTGCAGGGTAATTGGGTATTTGGCATGGGAATGGTGTCTCGTTGGAATTTTGCCGCCATATTATAGCAATCAAGGCTGGTTTTGTAGAAGGACATCAAACTTGTTGAGCCACCGTAAAATATGCTACTCTAGCGGGCTTTTCGTTTTCTATCCCAATTAAGCGAATAATAAGCAATACGGGGTGTTTTTTCATGGCCAATCAACTCATTAATGAAGTCGTCAATCAGCCATATCCTTATGGATTTGTGACTAACATTGAATCAGATTCTATTCCTAAGGGATTGAATGAAGACGTTATTCGCCTGATTTCTGCCAAGAAAAAAGAGCCTGCGTTTATGCTGGAATGGCGTTTGAACGCGTATAAACATTGGCTAACATTAACACCGCCTGATTGGGCACATTTGCATCACCCACCCATCGATTATCAAGAAATTATTTATTATTCCGCGCCTAAATCGGCAGAATCTGGCCCTAAAAGTCTGGATGAAGTCGACCCAAAACTGCTAGAAACCTATAAAAAATTAGGTATTCCTTTGCATGAGCAAGGTCGTTTGGCAGGCGTTGCGGTTGATGCCGTATTCGATAGTATTTCCGTTGCAACGACATTCAAATCCAAATTGGCTGAAGTCGGTGTGATTTTTTGTCCTTTTTCGGAAGCAGTACAGCAATACCCTGAATTAATCGAAAAATATTTGGGTACCGTTGTGCCTTATCGGGATAATTTTTTTGCTGCTTTAAACTCAGCGGTTTTTAGTGATGGATCATTTGTATTTATCCCTAAAGGTGTGCGTTGTCCTATGGAATTGTCTACGTATTTTCGTATTAATACGGCGAAAAGCGGACAGTTTGAACGCACGCTCATCATTGCAGAAGACAATAGTTACGTGAGTTATCTAGAAGGTTGTACGGCGCCTATGCGAGATGAAAATCAATTGCACGCAGCCGTTGTTGAGTTGATAGCATTGGATCATGCACAAATAAAATATTCTACGGTGCAAAACTGGTATCCCGGGGATGAACAAGGTCGAGGTGGTATTTATAATTTTGTGACTAAGCGCGGACAATGTCGTGGCAAGCAATCTAAAATTTCCTGGACTCAAATTGAAACGGGATCAGCGATTACCTGGAAATATCCCAGCGTGATATTGCAAGGTGATGAGTCTAAAGGTGAGTTTTATTCAGTTGCGCTCACTAATCATTATCAACAAGCAGATACCGGCACCAAAATGATACACATAGGAAAAAATACGAGTAGTACGATTATTTCAAAAGGGATATCAGCCGGCAAAGGTCAAAATACGTATCGTGGATTGGTGCGGGTATTGCCTTCTGCGCTCAATGCAAGAAATTATACTCAATGTGATTCGTTATTACTGTCTGCGACAGCTGGTGCCCATACTTTCCCCTACATAGAAGTGAAAAATAACAGCGCACGTGTAGAACATGAAGCATCTACCTCTAAAATTGGGGAAGACCAATTATTTTATTGTCGTCAGCGTGGATTAAAAACCGAAGATGCCATCAACATGATAGTGAATGGTTTTTGTAAACAAGTATTTAAAGAATTGCCCATGGAGTTTGCAGTTGAAGCACAGAAATTGTTAGAAGTGAGTTTAGAGGGGAGTGTTGGTTAATGTTAACGATAAAAAATTTACACGTATCGCTTCAAGATGAAAAGCAAACGATAAAACCTATATTACGCGGTGTGGATTTATCCATTAAACCGGGCGAAGTGCATGCCATTATGGGCCCTAATGGTTCTGGAAAAAGTACATTAGCGAATGTGCTTGCAGGACGTGAAGCGTATCAATTAATCGATGGTTCCATCACA
>Ga0207092_1005_pt1 | contig 61518 bp, 51 predicted proteins | sample Alteio_BWMinHeat_48_FD_153533 | JGI IMG/M metagenome (GOLD analysis project Ga0207092, IMG submission 153533) | Enriched cells from forest soil in Barre Woods Harvard Forest LTER site, Petersham, Massachusetts, United States -... | ecosystem: Environmental > Terrestrial > Soil > Temperate forest >... | reverse complement strand
TTGCGCATGGAATTAGGCCGGCAAAATGCCCTTTTTATTCACCTGACACTGTTGCCTTATATTCCTACAGCCGGTGAAATCAAGACCAAACCCACACAACATTCAGTCAAGGAATTGCGTTCCATTGGTATTCAACCGGATATTTTATTATGCCGTAGTGATAGACCCATATCAGATAGCGCCCGTTCCAAAATTGCATTATTCACTAACGTTGAAAAAGAAGCCGTTATTCCACTATTAGATGTTGATTTTATTTATCAATTACCGTTGGCTTTACATGAGCAAGGGTTAGATAGAATCGTCATTGATCATCTTGGTCTAGAAGCAAAGCCAGCAGATCTTAAGCAATGGGAGCAAGTGGTAGAAGCGTATCGTCATCCAACGGCGGAAGTGACCATTGGCATGGTAGGGAAATATATAGACTTGGCAGACTCTTATAAATCGTTATCAGAAGCATTAAAACATGCCGGTATTCAAACGCGTACTCAAGTGAATATTGAATATATCGATTCCGAGGAATTGGAGAGAGCTGGTGCAAGTGAAATGCTTGCTCATGTAGATGCGGTATTAGTGCCAGGTGGTTTTGGTAAACGTGGTATAGAAGGTAAAATATTGGCAGCACAATATGCGAGAGAGAACAAAATTCCTTACTTGGGTATTTGTCTTGGTATGCAAGTTGCACTCATTGAATATGCACGTCATGTTGCGAACATGCCTGCAGCGAATAGTACAGAATTTGATGCTGAAACACCGTTTCCTGTGGTTGCATTAGTGACGGAATGGATTACCCAAACTGGCGAACGTGAGAAACGCAATGAAAAATCGGATGTGGGCGGGACTATGCGTTTAGGCGGTCAAACCTGTCAGTTAACGCCGGATTCATTGGCACGTAAATTATATGGTAAAGAGATCATTGTTGAGCGTCATAGGCACCGATATGAAGTTAATAATGTGTTACTGCCCGCCATTGAAAAAGCAGGCTTGATTGTCTCTGGAAGATCGGCTCAGGATAATTTGGTTGAATTGATTGAGTTACCTCATCATCCATGGTTTGTTGCTTGTCAATTTCATCCTGAATTTACCTCAACGCCACGTGACGGCCATCCTTTATTCAGCGGATTTATTTTAGCGGCTAGAATTGCTGTTGAACAAAAATCATCAACAGACTCTGTCATTCGGAGATGAAATGAAATTATGTGGATTTAATGTCGGTCTTGATCAGCCTTTCTTTTTAATTGCAGGTCCTTGTGTAATAGAAAGTGAGCAGTTTGCCATAGATACTGCGAGTGAGTTAAAAGAAATAACGTCTGCTTTAGACATTCCATTTATTTATAAATCGTCGTTTGATAAAGCGAATAGAACATCTCTACATAGTTATCGCGGCCCGGGTGTGGAACAAGGTTTACGTATTTTAGACGCAGTAAAAAAACAAGTTGGTGTGCCGGTATTGACGGATGTGCATGAAGATACACCGTTAGAAGAAGTGGCAACCGTTGTTGATATTATGCAAACACCTGCTTTTTTATGCAGACAAACGAATTACATTCAGCGTGTGGCCCTGCAGCAGATTCCAGTTAATATTAAAAAAGGGCAGTTTCTTTCTCCCAGTGAAATGAAAAACGTTGTTGAGAAAGCGCGTGAAACGGGTAATCAACACATTATGGTGTGTGAGCGTGGCGCATCGTTTGGTTATAACAATTTAGTGTCTGATATGCGTTCACTGGCCATTATGCGTGAATCAAATTGTCCCGTTGTGTTTGATGCAACCCATTCTGTGCAATTACCAGGTGGTGGGGGTGATAAAACGTTAGGTCAGCGTCAATTTGTGCCTGTGCTTGCACGCGCTGCCATGGCTGTCGGTATTGCGGGTTTATTTATGGAAACGCATCCTGATCCAGATAACGCGCCTTCTGATGGGCCTAATATGTGGCCATTACATAAAATGAAAGTGTTGCTTGCTCAGTTGAAAGCATTGGATGTGTTAGTTAAGCAGCAAGCGATGGTTGATTAATCGGTGGGCGGTGTTAAATCTCATACGATCTTAACTCAACACCACTCTGATTATTTTTGTCATTCTTTTGAACTTTTTCCATTTCATCATATAACAATGTAATGATGCGGCTTAGTTCTGATTTGCAAAATAAGTTTGAAGCGATAATACAGGGTCGTTGGTAACTTGAAACAATCACAAAATCTGAGCATTCATCATCTGCATCTAATGATATATTATCATTACAAAATTTTTTATGATTTTTGCATTCATCAAATTGTTTTTGACATAAATTTGTATAGTCAGTGTATAACTGGGTAATGATGTCAAGATTAACTGTGCTCGAGTTATTGTCATTTTTATTTACTTCAACAAAAGTATTCACTTCAGCAGCGGTGATTAAAATGGCTGATAAGTTGATGTTTGACCAAGTCAATTTGTAAGTATGATTAACTAACCAATTTGCAATCGTGAATTTAATAATATTTAAACGAGTTATACCCGTACCGCTAGTGCCTAAATCAAATGAATTCGCTAATGCATATTGAAAATGGATTAAGGGCTTATTTTGAATGGGTAATGTTTCTTCCTGGTTTTCGATAATGGATTTATACAGATTATTAATGTGAATAGAAATGTCGTTTTGCAGCGCTAATTCAACCATCTCTTCGTTTTTATATTTTTTTAAGTGCTCTTCACATCTTTCTACGCTTTGTTGATAAGCACGAATGATGCGATCAAGAGAATTTGAATGCGAATTGAATTCAGATGCAACTTCATCCAGAACCGTTTGTGCAGCGCTCCATATTATAGCGATGATATTTTCTTTTGTAAGAGTTTGATTGAGTTTTTGATTTAACCATTTTGCGATACTGTAATGATTCACATCGCGTGTGGATATGCCAGTGCCTGCGATTTGATTCCATTTGCTTTCGTTATAACCAAAATAAAAGGAATCACTCTTTTGATCGAGATAGCCTTTTAATCTATCAAATTCTTGAGATTGATGGATGTGATCGTCTGATGCGTGATCAACTTTTTTATTAAAAAAAGAATAAGCATTTGAAAGCATAACGGTTTCCTTCGTTTTGTTTTTTAAGTTGTAGATAGACGTGAACGGTTATCTTATCGTTCGTGTTGGCGGATGATATCAAGGATTTTATCTTTCAACAATCCATTACCCATTACCTGTTTAATTTTAAATCATCTCGTCAGCGATTTCTGTTGCTATCATTGTTGAACATTTGACCCTATCTCGACCTGTATTTTTAGCTAAATAGAGCGCTTTGTCCGCTGCGTGAATGATAGTCTTGCTGGATGTTCCCTGCCTTGGTGCTTCTGCTATGCCAATGGAAACAGTGATGGATGGTAACAGTTGACCTCGAAAATAAACTTTTCCATTTTTAACGAGCTTACGAAAATGTTCTAACTTCATTTCAGCTGTAGCGATAGTCGTATTTTCTAATACGACAATAAATTCTTCGCCACCGTATCGACAACTGATATCACTTCCTCTAAATGTTTCTTGTAATAGTTCACCAATAAATCTCAGTAATTCATCCCCTGCATCATGACCATGTGTATCATTAAAATGTTTAAAGAAATCGATATCCAGCATGGCAATGCATAAGGATTGTTTTTCACGTGTGATGCGTTGTAATTCTCGTGACAACGTTTCATCGAGGTAGCGACGATTAAATAATCCAGTGAGTGAATCGTGAGTCGATTCTTCGTATAAAGTTTGAGAGGTTTCTAATAACTGATTATTCGATACGGATAATTTGTCTATCAATGAATCGTTTTCATGTTGTAAATTGAGTGCCGTAGTGAGTAGTTTATAACTGCGTATGGATGCTCCTAGCATGAATAGCATATAAGCGGTCATGGTAATGCCAAGTAAGAAATGGCTAAACGTATCTTGAGTAAAAAACCAAATGCAAAGTGGTGAAAGAATAATGGTGAGATAAGCAAGACACGATATGAGATTTGCATTTAATGTTTGAACGCCTCCTGATGTTACACCAGCAATAATCACAATGATAATCATCTGTTCGAGATTGTTATGCAAAGGCATAAGAATGGAATCAAGCGTTCCCCATAATGCTGCAGATAATACGACGCCTGAGATAAAAATAACGAGATGTAAGTGATTATACTTTGGGCAGTAATGATATAAACCAAAAGCCAGTAACCTCAGTATGGAGACAATCACCACGGCGGCAAACCAGGCTGATATTAAATGATTATGTGGATTTTGATGTAAGCTTATGAAAACAATGGATGCGCAAATGAAGTTGGCTGGAATACTGGCTAACAAATTATGGTGAAGTATTTCAATTTGTTCAGAAAATACTTTTTCTTGTTGTTCCAATGGCGACCTCCTTGATATTGGGGCCCTGATGTTAGGGTCAGGTGAGATGTGACCCTAATCCTTATTATACAATACTTAAATGTGAGTTAGGTAAGATGTTCAAGTGCTTTCAATTGATCTTCCAATTTTTTCATAGTGATAGACATTTCTGCTAATCTTGTCTTTTCTTTTGCGACTACGTCAGTGGGTGCTTTATCGACAAATTGTGGATTTTTTAATTTATTCTCCGTTAAGGTGAGATCTTTTTGTAATTTTGCTATCTCGCGATTCAAGCGCGCTGTTTCTTCCTCTTTATTGATAAAACCTGCCATGGGAATAAAAATTTCAAGCTCACCGAAAAAAGCCGTTGCAGATTCAGGCGGTGTTTCATTGTGAGCTAGCCAATGAACGGATGAGAGTTTTGCCAGTGAAAATAATAAATGTTGATGAAGATCGTAATATTGTTTATCAGTCGGTGTTCCTTTGCGTAATAAAATGGGAAGTAATTTAAGTGGCGCGATATTCATTTCACTGCGAATCGTGCGTATGGCAATGATAATATTTTTTATCCATTCCAATTCTTTTACAGCTATTTCATCTTGTTCTTTTGCATTCACTTCAGGATAAGGTTGTAACATAATGCTATCACCGGTTTTACCTGCAAGTGGTGCAAGGCGTTGCCAGATTTCTTCAGTGATGTATGGCGTGATGGGGTGTAGTAAACGCAATAATGTTTCTAACACTTCTACTAAAGTATGGCGTGTGCCGCGTAACATTTCTGATGTGCTGTCTTTAGCTGTTAAGATGGGTTTAGATAATTCGAGATACCAATCACAAAATTCATTCCAGGTAAAATCATATAAAGCTTGTGCATATAAATCGAAACGATATTGTTTGATTTGTTCATGGGCTTCGTTAATCGTCGTTTGTAAACGTGATAGTATCCAGCGATCAGGCAGTGATAAGGTCATGGGTTCGTTATGTAAACCGGTATCGTGTCCTTCAGTATTCATCATGACGTAACGTGAAGCATTCCATAATTTATTACAGAAATGACGATAACCGCCTAGTCTTTTTGTATCAAAACGAATGTCACGCGTGTAAGAGGCAACGGAACAGAAGGTAAAACGTAATGCATCTGTACCATAACTGGGTATGCCTTCTGGATATTCTTTACGCGTATCTTTTTCAATTTTTTCTGCCATTTCCGGCTGCATTAAACCATAAGTCCGTTTTTGTATTAATGCATCTAGACTAATGCCATCGATTAAATCGATAGGGTCCAGCACATTGCCTTTGGATTTAGACATTTTGTGGCCTTCTGCATCACGAATTAAACCCGTGATATATACTTCGCGGAAGGGAACTTTTCCTGTTAATTTCAAGCTCATCATTATCATTCTTGCTACCCAGAAAAAGATAATGTCGAATCCTGTGACTAATACATTGGTGGGGAAAAAGGTGTTTAAATCCTCAGTCTGAGTGGGCCAGCCTAATGAGGAAAACGGCCATAAAGCCGATGAAAACCAGGTGTCTAACACATCTTCATCTTGCGTTAGCAGTAAATCAGGGCTGAGGTGATTGCGTTTTCTAGCATCCGCTTCATCTTGGCCTACGTAAGCATTACCTTTATCGTCGTACCAAATAGGTATGCGATGTCCCCACCACAGTTGTCGACTGATGCACCAGTCTTCTATGTTATTCATCCATTGGAAATAGGTTTTGCTCCAATTTTCAGGAACAAATTTGACATCACCGTTTTGAACGGCATGAATAGCAGGCTCTGCTAATGGTTTAGATTTTACATACCATTGAAACGTGAGATACGGTTCTATCACAGCATTTGAGCGGTCACCACGCGGAACTTTGAGTAGGTGTTTATCAATTTTTTCCATGAGTTGCTGCGATTCTAAATCACGGACTATTTTTGCTCGCGCTTTAAATCTATCCATGCCTTGATAAATGTCGGGCGTATTTTCATTGAGATGGGCAGTAGGCGTAAAAATATTAATGGGTTCTAAACCATGACGCTTGCCGACTGCATAATCATTAAAATCATGGGCTGGTGTGATTTTGACGCAGCCTGTTCCAAAAGAGGGATCAACGTAATCATCTGCAATGATAGGAATGGTGCGATGGGTCAAAGGTAGTTTTACTTGTTTGCCAATGAGATGTTGATAGCGTTCATCATCTGGATGTACCGCAACGGCGACATCACCCAATAATGTTTCAGGACGTGTGGTTGCAACGATCATGAATGCATCGCTATCTACAATGGGATAACGAATATGCCAGAGTCTGCCTTCTTCTTCTTGGTTAATGACTTCAAGATCGGAAATAGCAGTTAATAAAACAGGATCCCAATTCACTAAACGTTTACCGCGATAAATCAATCCTTCTTCGTAGAGACGAATAAACACATCTCTTACTGCAATAGAAAGATCATCATCCATGGTAAAACGTTCACGTGACCAATCCATGGATGCGCCTAGTCTGCGTAATTGTCGTGTGATATTTCCGCCGGATTCTTCTTTCCATTCCCAGATTTTTTTTACAAAGGTTTCTCTGCCGAGATCGTGACGGTTTTTGCCTTCACGATTGAGTTTTCGCTCAACCACCATTTGCGTTGCAATACCGGCATGATCTGTTCCTGTTTGCCAGAGTGTGTTTTTGCCACACATGCGTTGATAACGAATCAAGACATCGATTAGGGTAAAACCAAAACCATGACCCATGTGTAAGCTGCCTGTCACGTTGGGCGGAGGTAGCATGATGGTATAAGGTTGGCCGTGGCCAGAAGGTGAAAAATAGCCTTTTTCTTCCCAGGTGTGGTACCAGTTTTGTTCCATGGTTTCAGGATGATAGGTTTTTTCGATTTCAGTCATGATTATCAACTTAATTTAATGGTGTTAATTTCAAGGCCGTGATCACGGTATTGTTTGTAACGATGCCGCGCTAATTGTTGCACATCGGTATTCGTAAAAACAATTTCTATTATGTGATTGAAAGCTTGAAAAAAAGGTGGAATGTCTTGATGAAGATTGAATAATACCGATGCATGAGATGGTGGTGTTTCGCCATGGGAGATTAGTATGGGCGGCATATTTTCCATGGTCTTAGTGTAGATTGCATGCGGTAAAAAACTATCGTCTCTGTAAGTCCATAATAATAAATCAAAATGTTCTGCTTGTTCCTGCGATTCAGTGTGTAGAAAAATAGAAGAGGCTTTCTCTGTGTAAAGTTTTTCTACCAATTCACAGGTAAAGTGATGTGCTTCTTCGATCTTATTGGTCGCCAGTATGTAAAAATCAATCTTCATTATTTCGTTCTATCGATTAAAAATTGCGTTAAAAGAGGAACCGGTCTACCGGTAGCAAGGCGCTCGCTGGTTCCACCCATGATGGCAGCGGTTCCTGCTACATCAAGATGGGCCCATGAAAACTTTTTCGTAAAGCGTGATAAAAAGCAGGCAGCGGTAATGGTTCCAGCACCACGGCCACCGGTGTTCGCAATATCGGCAAACGGGCTTTTGATTTGCTCTTGATATTCATCCCAGAGGGGTAGTGGCCACGCTCGGTCATTGCTTTCAAGGCCTGCTTTTAGCAAGTCTTGTGTTAATGATTCATCGTTGGATAATAAACCAGTTGCATGGGTGCCTAAGGCAATCACGACGGCGCCTGTTAAGGTTGCAATATCAATGACGACAGCGGGTTTGAAGCGCTCAGCATACGTTAAGGCGTCACATAAAATGAGCCTGCCTTCGGCATCGGTGCTAATCACTTCTATGGTCAATCCTGAAAGACTGGTTAAGATATCTTCTGGCTTGTAAGCTGTGCCACCGGGCATATTTTCAACGGCAGGAATAATACCAACAACATTGATAGGTAATTCTAAGTCACAAATGGCTTTAATGGTTCCAAGCACACTGGCAGCACCGCACATATCGTATTTCATGCCAACCATACTATCCGGTGTTTTCAATGAGTTACCGCCCGTATCGAAAGTAATACCTTTACCAACGAGGACGACAGGCGCTTCTTTTTTTTGGCCCGCCATTGTATTCGAGGCAAATTAATTTAGCGTCTTCAGCGCTGCCTTGTGAGACAGCGAGTAAGGCACCCATACCTAATTTTTGCATTTCTTTTTCTTCTAAGACGGTGACTTTTAGCGATGAATAGGTTTTACCTAAATCCTTTGCCTGTTCGGCCATAAAGGTAGGCGTGCAAATATTACTGGGTAAGTTGGCGAGATTCTTAGTAAGCGAACTGCCGCTTGCAATGGCGAGGCCTTGAGCGAGCGCTTCATCACAGGCTTTTTGTTGTTTGTTATCGGCAAGATGAATAATGAAGTCTTTAAGATGGACGGGTTTTTTTTCCGTTTTAAATAAATCAAAGCAATATAAGCCATCTACACACGCCTCTACAATCTGTCTAACTTTCCAGGAAAGCGGCTGGTTTGGCACATCGACTTCAGTGAGATAACAGGTTGCAGCTTGGGTTTTTGTAGTAGAAAGCGCTTTGGCTGCACCCACCATTATTTTACGAAAGCCAGTAGGTGAAAGTGATGAATGTTTACCGCAACCAATGAGAAGAATATGTTCAAATCCGGTGTTAGCTACGTGAAATAAAGGCAAGGTTTCGCCGGTTGTACCCTGGATGATACCTTGATGAAATAATTTACGGATAAAGCCGTGACCTTGTTTGTCAATTTCTTTGGCGGTAGGGGTTAATAAGCCATCTTCATAGACACCGAGCATGATGCAGGTTTTTTGTTGTTTTTGAGGTGAGGTGGCTTTAAGGCTTAGGTTCATGTGCGCTCCTGGTAGATTAATTTGTATTAAAGGTACGTCATTGTACAGTGGGACGTCGTTGCGAGGAGCGCTTTTTGCGACGAAGCAATCTATCCATGATTATAAGCTTAAGCAATTTAATGCCATGGATGGATTGCTTCGTCGCAAAAAGCGCTCCTCGCAACGACGTCCCACCGTGCAACGACGTCTCACTGTTACCTGTATTTCTGTTATGTACAAAACGATTTATTAGAGTGTATTCAAAAAAAATGATTTGTCACCCGAAGATTGCAGGTATAATTTACGCCAGCTTTTACAGAGGTTAAGTTACCCAGTGATTATTGCGCGTTATCTTGCCAGAGAAATTATTTATACGTTACTTGCAGTGACCACCGTATTGTTGCTCGCCTTTCTCACTCAGCAAATGGTTCGTTATCTGAATTTCATTGCTATTGGTAAAATTCCTACCAGTGTTTTATTGCAGCTTGTTAGCTTTGAAGCGCCTTACATATTATCTCTCTTGCTGCCGCTAGGATTGTATCTCGGTATTTTGCTCACTTACGGTAGGCTTTATGCCGATAATGAAATGTCTATTTTACAAATGGTCGGGTATGGCAATTATCGCATTATGCGTTTGACTGCATTGATAGCCTTATTCGTATCAGGCATCGTGCTTTTTTTAATGGTATGGGTGAATCCCTTGGTGTCATTGAAAAGACAACAAGTGATGGCCAGTGATGAAGCGACAGTGCATTTGGTGCAAACATTAATACCGGGGCGTTTTCAGGTGAGTCCCGATGGTAGACATGTGATGTATGTTGAAACACTGTCTCGTGATAGACAGCGTGCTGAAAATATTTTTCTGGCAGAACAAAAAAATAATGCGGATCAAGATGCCTGGATGTTAGTACTCGCGCGTCTTGGTTATCAGACTAAAGCCGTTCAATCCCAAGGACAATTTTTTGTAACAGAAGATGGTTATCGTTATGAAGGATCGCCAGGACAAAATGATTATAAAATTATTCGATTTAAAAAATATGCGGTGCGTATTCCCGAAAATGAAGCACACATTACGCATGAAGAAAATGAAACCTTGTCAGTTGCTGAACTCTGGAATGATTATTTACAACCAAAACGCGCGGCTGAATTGCAATGGCGTATTTCTCTCGCTATCAGTACGTTTATGTTAGCGCTTTTAGCAGTGCCCATGAGTACGGTGAGACCACGTCAAAGTCGATACGTATCACTCATACCGGCCGTATTAATTTACGTTATCTATGTTAATTTGCTTTATATCGCAAGACATTGGGTGGAGCGAGGTCTCGTTCCTGTTTCAGTGGGAATGTGGTGGGTGCACGGTGTGATGTTATTGTTTATTTTTTTCGTGATGATAGCTAGCCCACAGAAATGGTCATTTAAATCATGATAAAAATATTGGAACGATATATTGCAAAAACCATTCTGCAAGCGATAGCGGTAGCAGGCTTTATTATCGTCAGTATTTTATTTATTTTGTCTCTCATGGCCGAAGCCAAAAGTGTTGGTGTAGGCGATTATGGTTTTTTGCAATCCGTCATCTATGTATTGCTACGCTTGCCTTCTGAACTTTATCATTTTTTACCTTTACTCACTTTGATTGGCTGCATTGTCGGTTTAAGTATTTTATCGTCCCATCGTGAATTAGCCGTTATGCGTACGGCCGGATTTTCAGTGAACCGAATTATTTTTAGCGTATTGTCTGCGTCGTTATTATTGATTTTGGTGATCAGTGTGATGGGAGAATGGATAGGGCCTAGTCTAAGTTATAAAGCCATTATGCGCAAGGAGAATGCGCAACACGGTAGCGAAGCGGTTACAACTACAGCGGGTACGTGGTTACATATTGATAATAATTTTATTCACGTAAAAAGTATTGTGGATAAATATTATGTGAATGGCGTTACGCGTTATCAATTTGATCGTAATCATAAATTGCAAGCCGTCTATTACGCTAACACTTTAGTCATGCAAAATAGAGAATGGTTGCTTAAAGATGTGGTTAAAACCACTTTTTATCCTGATAGAACGAAAAGTGAAACGTATGCAACGTTGCCATTTGATTTACGGTTTAATACGAATTTATTGAACGCAGGTGTACTTCAACCCAGTGAATTGTCATTGCCAAAGCTTGCAAAATTTTCACGTTATCTGGAGCAAAACGGTTTGCAGTCTAGCGGGTACCGATTTAACTTTTGGCAGCGGTTGTTTCAGCCTTTTGCTTCACTGGTGATGATATTGCTAGCTATCCCATTTGTGTTATCGGCGTTTAATACCGCTAGCATGGGTTGGCGAATTGTGATGGGTATTTTAACGGGATTTGCATTTTTTATGTTGAATGAGTTGTTAGGGCAATTAAGCATTGTTTATCAAATCTCTCCTTTTATTGCTGCATTATTACCGCCGCTAGTGTTTGCGGTTTTAGGCGTGGGATTATTGAGACGTTTGATAGCGTAGGTTGGGTTAGGCGCTCTTTGCCGTAATCCAACAATGACGAATGATGTTGGGTTACGGCAAAAGGCGCCTAACCCAACCTACACCTACAACCAAACAGTCCTTGAATATTTCCCTTGCAGCATTATAGTAGCAACAACTTAAATAGAGGGTTCTCAAATGACATTAGATGCACATCAGGAAAAACTCAGTTTTCAAGCTGAAGTAAAACAATTATTACATATCGTTGTACATTCTCTTTACAGTAACAAAGAAATATTTTTGCGTGAGCTCATTTCAAACGCATCGGATGCGATAGACAAGTTGCGTTTTGAAGCCCTATCCGATCCAGCCTTATTTGAATCCGACCCTAATCTTGCCATCCGCATTCAGTTTGATACGACCGCTAGAACGATTACGGTTAGTGATAATGGTATAGGCATGAGTAGAGATGAAGTGGTTGATAATTTAGGAACTATAGCAAAATCCGGTACGCGTGAATTTTTATCTAAATTGACTGGCGATCAAAAGAAAGATGCGCATCTCATTGGTCAATTTGGTGTGGGTTTTTATTCATCGTTTATTATTGCTGATAAAGTCACTGTTGTTACCCGTAGAGCAGGACTTCTCAGTGAACACGGTGTGATGTGGGAATCAAAAGGCGATGGTGAGTATACGGTTGCCAATGTGAAAAAAGATTCACGTGGTACCGATGTGATTTTGCATTTAAAAGAAGGGGATGATGAATTTTTAAATGAATGGCGTTTACGTAATGTCGTCACAAAATATTCTGATCACTTAAATATTCCTATTCTCATGGTAAAGCGTACCGATGATGGTAAGGAAACAGCAGAATGGGAAACGGTTAATCGTGCAACGGCATTGTGGTCATTACCCAAAAGTGCAGTGACAGATGAGCAATACAAAGAATTTTATAAACACATTGCACATGATTTTGAAGATCCATTGATTTGGACGCATCATAAAATTGAAGGCGGTAATATTGATTATAATACCTTGTTATATTTGCCCGCTCATGCTCCCTTTGATTTGTGGCAGCGTGAAGCGCAACACGGTTTGAAGTTATACGTGCAACGTGTATTTATCATGGATCAAGTCGAACAATTTTTACCGCATTATTTACGTTTTGTGCGCGGTGTTTTAGATACAACGGCATTACCATTAAATATCTCACGTGAGATTTTGCAAGATCATCCATCCATCAGTAAATTGCGTTCCGCCTTAGTAAGACATGTGCTGGATTTGCTGGATAGAATGGCAAAAGATGAGCCGGAAAAATATGCAACCTTCTGGAAAGAATTCGGTAATGTGATTAAAGAAGGTCCTGCAGAAGATTTTGCTAACCGTGAACGCATAGGAAAATTGTTACGATTTGCAACGTCGCATACGGAAGGACAAACCTCATCGTTAGATGATTACATCAAACGCATGAAGCCAACGCAAAAGAAAATTTATTTTATTACGGCAGACAATGTGAATGCTGCAAAGTCTAGTCCACATCTAGAAATTTTCCGTAAAAACGATATTGAAGTATTACTGTTAACCGATCGTATAGACGAATGGGTGGTTGGACATTTACCGGAATATGAAGGTAAACCATTTCAATCCGTTGCCAAAGGTGATTTGCAATTAGATGAAATCACGGCAGAAGATGCTGAAGCGAAAAAAGAGGAAGAGAAAAAAGATCATGAACAGCAACAAGCATTCGATGGTTTGCTGAAAAAAATAAAAGACATTCTCAAAGATCAAATTACGGATGTTCGTTTATCGCATCGTTTGACGACTTCACCGGCTTGTTTAGTGCGTGGTCAAAATGATTTGGGTCCGCAAATGGAACGTATTTTAAAAGCAGCGGGACAAGCAGTAACAGAAGCAAAACCCATATTGGAAATGAATCCAGAACATACGTTAGTGAAAAAGATGCACGATGGATTGGACGATGCAAAACTCAGTGAGTGGTCGCATATTTTATTTGATCAGGCATTGTTAGCAGAAGGCGGTTCACTTTCAGATCCTGCAGCGTTTGTGCATAGATTGAATAAGCTGTGGCTGGAGTTGTATAAATAAGGAGAATCAAAAAATGTTAATCGGCATACCTAAGGAAATTAAAAATGCTGAATATCGAGTGGGTGCCGTTCCATCCAGCGTGAGAGAGTTTGTGGCGAATGGTCATCGCGTGATGGTGCAAAAAGGTGCGGGTGAAAAAATTGGTTTTCATGATGCGCTTTATCAGTCGGCGGGTGCTGAAATAGTCGAATCAGCAGAAGCGATTTTTAAACGTGCTGATATGATTATCAAAGTAAAAGAACCACAACCTAACGAATGTAAAATGTTGCGTGAAAATCAAGTGTTATTCACATATCTGCATTTAGCAGCGGATAAAACATTAGCAGCTTTGTTACAACAATCTGGTTGTATTGCGATTGCTTATGAAACCGTAACGAATGATCAAGGTGGCTTACCTTTATTAGCACCCATGAGTGAAGTAGCAGGACGTCTTTCCATTCAAGCAGGCGCGAACAGTCTTGAGATGATTCACGGCGGTCGCGGCATGTTATTAGGCGGTGTACCCGGTGTACCGCCTGCGAATGTGCTGGTATTAGGTGGTGGTATGGTTGGTACGAATGCGGTACGCATAGCCATGGGTATGGGCGCGAATGTGGTTGTTATGGATAAATCTCAGGAACGTTTATATCAACTGGATTTGCGTTTTGGTCCTGCGATTAAAACCATTTTTTCAACGATTCATGCGATTGAAGAATACATTCAAACTGCTGATTTAGTCATAGGCGCAGTGTTGATACCGGGTGCATCTGCACCTAAGTTAGTGAGTCAATCCATGTTAAAAACCATGTTGCCAGGTTCTGTCATTGTCGATGTGGCCATAGACCAAGGCGGTTGTTTTGAAACCTCTAAACCAACTACGCATGATCATCCAACGTATGTAGTCGATGGTATCGTGCATTATTGTGTGACTAACATGCCAGGCGCTGTGCCGCGCACATCAACCGTTGCGCTCAATAATGCAACCTTGCCGTTTGCATTATCACTCGCAAATGATGGTTATCAATTAGCCATGTTACGCAATCGTCATTTGTTAAATGGGTTGAATATTGCAAAAGGAAAAATTACTTATAAAGCGGTTGCTGATAGTTTAAATCAACTTTACACACCCGCAGAAGAAATCCTTGGAGAGTGAGATAGGAGAGTGAAATGCAGCGTACCTGTTTCAGTACGGAAAAGAATGATGCCATACCGATTAGTATTGTCACACCAGTAGATTATTTGGAATGGTTAAGTGCACAAACAGCGGTTACGAAAGCATGGCTTTCAAGTACACGGTTTCAAGCTGAAGCAGGCAATATACGTTTATTACCCGATGAAACGGGAAAAATAATACATGTTATTTGTTGTGTGGCGGATAGGGAAAATAGATGGGGAGTCGGTGGACTCGCTTATCAATTACCAGAAGGCTTGTATCAATTTGATGTAACAGACAAATATTATGTTGCGTATGCAATCGCTTTTGGATTAGGTGCGTATCAATTTACGCGATATAAAAAATCGGATCGTAAACCCGCACAATTATTTTTACCTCAGCATATTGTTTCATTCGTAGAAAATATCGTCTCATCTATTTATCTGGTACGGGATTGTATTAATACGCCGACAGATGACATGGGCCCGTCTGAATTGGCGACAGTTGTTGATCAATTAGCAAAACAATACGATGCGACGCTACATCAAATTATCGGTGAAGCATTATTAATTGAAAATTATCATTCGATTTATACCGTAGGGCGTGCGAGTGATGATGCACCGCGTTTATTGGATTTACGTTGGGGGAATACCACTCATCCTAAAGTAACATTAGTTGGCAAAGGTGTTTGTTTTGATTCAGGTGGATTGGATTTGAAATCATCTTCACACATGTTGTTGATGAAAAAAGACATGGGTGGTGCTGCACATGTATTAGGTCTTGCACGTATGATTATGCAAGCAAAATTGCCTGTTTGTTTGCGTGTGTTAATTCCAGCTGTTGAAAATGTCATATCAGGTAATGCGTATAGACCAGGCGATATTATAAAAAGTCGTAAAGGGTTGACGGTTGAAATTGGTAATACGGATGCAGAAGGTAGAGTGGTATTGTCAGATGCATTAACAGAAGCAGTCAGTGAAAAACCGGATGTGTTAATTGATATTGCAACGTTAACGGGGGCCGCGCGTGTTGCACTCGGTACAGAATTGCCGGCTGTATTTTCGAATAACGATGCGTTAGTGAATGATGTCATTCATCACGGCGAAAAAAATAATGATCTCATGTGGCGTTTACCTTTATTCGCTGCTTATCGTGAACAGTTAAACAGTACTATTGCTGATATCAATAATAATTCATCTGAACCATACGGCGGTGCTATTACCGCTGCATTATTTTTAAAAGAATTTGTGCCAGATGATATTCCATGGCTGCATTTTGATTTAATGGCATGGAATTTGCGTGCGCGACCCGGACGACCGCAAGGTGGCGAAGCCATGACATTGCAAGCCTTGTTTTCCTATTTACAAGCGAGATTTATTGGAAACAGGAATGAAAGTTAGTTATTTTATCTCAGCATTGTTTTTTATATATCAGTCAGCGTTTGCTGCGACTTGTCCTCCTGATTTTGTTGAAGACTTGCATGCACAGCTTAAATCAAACATTCCTGCTATCACATGGTTGGATATTAATCTAAAGCCAGAGGCTCACGGTTGTCAGTTTCATATTCGTTTTTATCCTTGCACTGCATCAACAAAAGTAGAGCTTGGTATTTTGCTGCCGGTGGCCATCTCCACAGTAAACAAGCAATGCTCGCTGATAGATAAAGGTAGGTGTGAGCATGAGCAGGGGTATTGTGTGTTGAAGAATGTTGGGGTGGGTTGTGAGGCTAGCTGAGATTGCTTTTCTTTAAAATATATATACAATATCCATCATTCTGGTTTAAATAAAAACTAAAACGAGGTCAATTCATGCATAGCGGACACTTAGTAAAGTCTTTGGTACCAAAGAAGATATCCAACAAATCGGTTATTTTGAATCTCATGATGATGCGTAAACAAAATAACAGTATTTTTTCTGCCATTCCTAAAGATATTACTAATTATATTATAGACTTACTGAGTCAACTGCCTACACATAATCTATTTGATGTATTGACGTCTGGCCTCATGGCAGTTTGTGAGGATTATAAAACGGATTATATTTTTTTTAAGAATCCTAATAACGAGCTTGCTTCTGAAGTACAAGAATTTACCAAGCTGCTCGTCATGGAAAAAGAGATAGATGAAAAACAAGCGTTTGTTTTCTTAACGATTTATTTATTTGAATTAATAGATGTACTGAATAATTTCATAAAAGAAAGGCTATTTCTTAATAAGATATATGCTTTTCTGAAACAAAATGATTGTCATGTCATTTATGATTTAGCTTGTGATAAAGTTATGTACAAACTATTTAATGGTGGTGGTTCTAGAGATGCTGTTATTTCAAGTACTAAAGCATACTCTATTCAATTTCAGAAAATGCTTAGTAATGCGCAACATTCTGGAACACATGTTTCATTACCGGATGTATTAAAAGGTTTATTATGTTATCTCAGTATGAGGGGAACTTTCACGGATGGTCGCTTAAATAATTATTTATTGAAATCACATAATTTTTCTATTCCATTTTGTGCGGATGAACGAATCAAGATATTAAATCATCTTAAAGAGCGTTATGAGACTATTATTAAGGGATGTGTGTTTTTTGATCAAGACAATCCAGGTTATTATTATATTAGCCGTGACTTTGCTTCCTTTTATGAGGAGAGATCTCTAAAGAATACAAATGCTCATAATAAGATTTATGAAGCATTACAATTTCATTTGAATCAACCGCTACCTGAGGATCAACTTTTATTATCACGGTGTAAGAAATAACTTTTTCAAACTAATAAATAATGCAAGGGTAGTTACAATCCATCTGCGCATAAATATTGATATCCTCATGGTTGTTGTAACAATAAGTATATTTTAAAAATCAATACATTATCATTTATTTATCAGTAAAAATAACACTATCAAAACTATGTTCTATACTATAGGAGAAAATATAAAAAAATTATTCATGTAAACAAGAGGGGTTTTATTATGAATAAACAAGAAGAATACGACATAGTCAAAGAAATTATTAATCACCCAGGTTGGGAAGGATTGGCTGCTACTAAGAAAGATGTTGTTAAAAATAAATTCGAAGGTTTTTTTGGGCAAAAAAAAAGTGGTTCCAGTGCACGTAATGTTCCTGCAGCGATAATAAAAATGAGGGCGTTGGTTAATGCTGAAGAAACGTCAGTTGATAAAATAAAAGATTTAGAAAAAATTAAAATGATGGCTGGATTAGCTTTAGAAAAAACGGATAAAAATAGAAAGGATATCACTTCACGATTTTATGTATTATTAGTGGGCAAGACAAATGCTGGCTCTTCTCCTCAACAAGCTATGGATCCTCTTGAAAAAACTGATTTTCAAGCAGAATATGCTACGGTGTTAAGTGTATTGGAAGCTCAGCATTCTCATCAGTATGATCGTGATATTCAAACGATAAAAAATAAAAATCTATAACCTCATATCCTTTCCCTAACATAATCTGTTTGATTTTCATACTTTATACGCTTATAATGATCAAATTATAACAAAATATACCCTAAAAATAATTGAACTGTCTAATAATTTATCTATTAATTTGCTCGAGGAATGTATGCTTAACCGCCAATCAACCACTGCTATTCTGATACAAAATCTGAAGGTGAATAAAGAAACCATTATTCCTGATTATTCGGAAGTATTAGGAGAGGGATTCACGGCTACTGTTTTCAAAGGACGTTTGGCGGGAAACGATCAACTATTAGCGATTAAAGAGATTAAACCTGAATATTTAGAACAAGCGGTAAATGAAATTTATATCATGGCGAGGTTAATAGAAACGCATGCACCCCATGTAATCACCTTGCATGGCTATTCCATCACGACTGAACCATACCAACTTTGTCTGGGTTTGGCTGAAAATGGGGTGTTAGGTCAGCAGTTACATCGTTTGGATAGACCACAACAAAATCAAATTATGGTGGAATTATCTGAAGCGGTTGGTCATCTTCATAGTATCAATATTATTGATACCGATATTAAGCCTGATAATGTGTTGTTAGGTGTAAATTATACGGTTAAGTTAGCTGATTTTGGATGTTCATATGTATTGAAAAAGGGCCAAGAAAAATTTTATGGTGGTACGCCTATTTTTCTTGCGCCTGAGTTATTGTTGGAAAAGGGTTATTTTAATCAAAAAACAGATGTATATAGTTTGAGTTTAACATTCTGGTGTATAGAGCATAAGGATAATGAACCTTATCGTGGTATGAAAAATATGAATGTCTTTACGCATAAAATAGCCATTAAAAAAGAAAGAGAAACTATCTCCCCATTGTGCTCGCCGCTTCTTGCAGAATTGATTACGCGTTGTTGGGCGGATAAACCATCTGATCGTCCGGATATGCCAGAAGTCCTTGAAACGGTTAAGCGAATGACTTGATTAATCTCAAGAATTGCCTGATTATGCTATGGAAGGAATGATAGCAAGGACTCTGGTAATTGCATTATTCCCAATTCAAAATAATCTTACCCGACTGCCCAGACTGCATGACATCAAATGCTTGTTTATAATCTTCTGCAGCAAACTCATGCGTAATGATAGGTGATAGATCAAGACCGCTTTGCAACATGGTAATCATTTTATACCAGGTATCATACATTTCACGGCCATAAATGCCTTTAATCGTTAAACCTTTGAAAATAAAATCGGTCCAATCAATGCCTGTATTTTTTGGCATAAAACCTAGCATGGCAATTTTTCCAGCATTATTCATGTGAGCAATCATGTCTTTAAATGCGTTTGGATGACCAGACATTTCAAGTCCTACATCAAAACCTTCTTGCATGTTTAATTGCTTCATGACATCGGTGAGTGAAATGTTGGATGAATCAATAGCAAGCGTTGCTCCCATTTTTTTAGCTAAGTTTAAGCGGTATGCGTTCACGTCGGTAATGACAACATGTCTTGCGCCTGCATGACGTGCAATGGCGGCTGCCATGATTCCCACAGGGCCTGCTCCTGTAATCAAAACATCTTCACCGACTAAATCAAACGATAAAGCAGTATGCGTTGAATTTCCAAAGGGATTTAAAATAGAGGCAACATTATCCGATATGTTATCCGGTATGGGGTAGGCATTGGTTGCAGGAATAGCGAGATATTCCGCAAAACAACCTTGGCGTGTTACGCCAACGCTAATATTTTTTCGACAAATATGCGCACGTCCCGCGCGGCAATTGCGACAATGTCCACAGGCAATATGATTTTCACCGGATACGCGATCACCTATTTTAAAAAATGATTGTACTTCTTTACCGGTTTCAACAATCTCACCATAAAATTCATGGCCTAAGACTAAAGGCAAGGTAATATTTTCCTTGGCCCATTCATCCCAATGATAAATATGCGCATCGGTTCCACAAAAAGAGGTTTTTTTAATTTTGATGAGTACATCATTCGGTCCTACTGCTGGAGTCGGAATATCTTGCAGGCAAATACCAACATCTGGTTTCGTTTTTACAAGTGCTTTCATTATTTTTCCTCAAAGTAAATTCAACGACAGCTTGTATTGTATTTTTTCATACTCAGTCGCAAAACATGTTTCCATTCCAGGTTTTGCTAAAGCGAACTCCTGTTCGCTTTCCTTCGTATGAAAAAATACAATACAAGCTGTCGTTGAATTTACTTTATAACTCCTAATTCACGGCCAACTTTTTCAAATGCATGAATCGCTTTATCCAAATGTTCTTTCTCATGACCGGCTGACATTTGCGTGCGTATGCGCGCTTTGCCTTGAGGGACAACGGGATAACAAAATCCAATCACATAAACACCTTCTTCTAACATTTTATCTGCCATCACTGTGGCCAATTTCGCATCGCCTAACATGACTGGAATGATAGGATGTTCACCTTGCACTAAATGAAAACCCAGTTTCTCCATTTCGTTGCGAAAATACGCGCTATTATCATGTACTTTTTGAATGAGAGGTTGATTCGTTTCCAATAATTCCAATACTTTGACAGAAGTTGCTGCAATGGTAGGTGCAAGTGTATTCGAAAAAAGATAAGGGCGTGAGCGTTGTCTTAACCATTCAATGATTTCTTTGCGTGAACTGGTATAGCCACCGGATGCACCGCCTAATGCTTTGCCTAAGGTGCCAGTAATAATATCGATACGTTTCATAACATGATGATATTCCGGTGTGCCGCGACCATGCTCACCCATAAATCCAACGGCGTGAGAATCATCTACCATGACTAATGCATTGTATTGATCAGCGAGATCACAAATAGCAGGTAGATTTGCAATAATGCCGTCCATGGAAAACACACCATCGGTTGCAATTAATTTAACGCGGCTATCGTTAGCTTCTTTTAATTTATTTTCTAAATCATGCATATCATTATTGTTGTAACGAAATCGTTTTGCTTTGCAAAGACGAATACCATCGATAATGCTTGCATGATTTAACGCATCACTGATGATGGCATCGTTTTCACCCAGTAAAGTTTCAAATAGCCCACCATTCGCATCGAAACATGAAGAATACAGAATGGTATCTTCCATGTTGAGAAAATGGCTGATTTTCGCTTCTAATTGTTTATGTATGGATTGTGTGCCGCAAATAAAACGAACGGACGACATACCATAACCGTATTCATCTAGCGATTGTTTTGCCGCTTGCACCAAGGCAGGGTGATCAGCAAGACCAAGATAATTATTAGCACATAAGTTGATAACGCTGCTGCCATCTTGCAGTTTAATCACGGCTTGTTGAGGGGATGTAATGACACGTTCTGCTTTAAATAAACCGGTTTCTTTTAATGTATTGGTTTCCTGATCGAGAAACTGTAGAAATGCTTGTTTGTTCATGTAAACTCCTTAATACCCTGGAAAATCCTCAACTTTAATATTGTCTTCATTGATATTCATTTCTGCTAATGTTTCTTGTAATGCAGTGACCATAGCAGGTGATCCGCAGATATAGTAAATCGGTGCATCAAGATCAGTAATATATTTTTTAATCATACTGTCTGTTATAAAACCGGTTTCACCTTGCCAGGATGAAGGTGGATTTACAAACGTTGGAATAAACGTGAAATGAGGATTGATGGTTTGTAATGTTTTTATTTCATTGAGATAAGCCGTATCGTTTTCTGTTTGATTGCCGTAAAACAAAATCAATTTTTGTGGTGATTGGTGATGGGTAGCCTGTTTGATCATGCTATAAAAAGGCGTAATACCAATACCGCCTGCAATGAAGACAGCCGGTTTGTTGTGATCTTGATGCAAGGTGAAATTGCCAGTCGGCCCTGCAAATTTAATTTCATCACCGATATTCAGTTTATTTAAAACACGTTTATACGCAGAACCTTGCATGCGTAATGTAATAGTAATATGTTCATCATCCGGTGTGCTAGAGAGTGAAAATCGTCTGGTGATGCCAGCTGCATCGGTTTCTTCTGGATTGATTAGCGTAAAGCCTGCGTATTGGCCTGGAAGAAAAGTGAGGGATGCTGGTTTTTCAAACGTGAATTCTATGGTCGAATGAGCAACGTCTCTGCGACTAAGCAGTTTAAGTTTATGGATAGGCATAAATTAGTGTCCTGTTACTTGCAAAATAGAGCCTCTGTTCATAGTTAGCTACAGCGCTTGTATTTGAGTACCAGATGCGTTGTCATCCCGCGCATGCTTTTGGCGCGGGACCCAGTGCCTTAAACCTAGCTTGTTGAATGTCGCTGGGTCCCGCGCCAAAAACGTGCGCGGGATGACACACCTGTGTATTAATTTAGGCGGTATCTTACAGGCTCTAACGTTTAGGTTCCATTTTATTTTTGATTTCTTCTTCACCAAAGAAAATAGAATAGACCCAATCATTCATATGAATGTGAGTGGGTTTTAATGAAGTGCAAAACAGTTTGAAATGCTTATTTTTATCTTGCATAATTTCGCGGGTCATACACACTATCTCAATAACTTTTTCTGCTGCCCAGTTATCATCAGTGTTAATGTTAGCCGTTTTATTTTTTAATAATAAAATTAATGCTTGCAGTTTTTGTTTGTTTTCAGGTGCAACTGTTGTTTTTTCAAGACTGGCTATGAGTTCCTGTAATCGTTGTTGCATAGGGTAATCTCTCGTATTTTTAAACAGTATAGCAATAAAATCTAAAGGTAATCTTAAATGAATGTCAATCAAATCGCTGAGTTACAGTGGGCTTGTAGGCGTGGCATGTTGGAACTCGATGTTTTATTGGGAAATTTTTTAAATGAAGCGTATGGGAACTTGTCTTTGCAAGATAAGCAGTATTTTGTTGAATTGTTGAGTTACCCCGATCCAGAGTTGTTTGATGCCTTGTTGGGGCGATCCATTTTAGAGGATATCAATATGGCAAGAATAGCGGAGCTGATACGTCAGCATGCAAGATCTCGAATTTAAGCTGCTTCCCTCAAAACAATATGGTTTGTTGATTTCCCTCTTTTTGTTAACGAGCATGGTAGTGGTTTTGAGCTTACCGGTGCATGTTGCCATCAAATGGAGTGGGAGTGTGTTGTTGCTGGTTTATGGAGTGTATGTTTTTTACAGGCATGTTTTGCTGGGTGGCAGAGATGCTATTACAAAATTAAGATGTGATGAGGATAGCTGGTTTATTTTTATTAATAATCAATGGGTTGATGTGGATTTGAGAGGGGATACCTTAGTGACCGGCAGGGTGTTAGTGTTGCGTTTTCGGGCCGTCCATCGCATACGGCCTTATTCGTGCGTGATTTTTAAGGACGGTTTGCCTAAGGGTTGTTACCGTGAATTATTGGTTGGTTGTAGGTTGGGTTAGGCGCTTTTTGCCGTAACCCAACATCACTCATCGTTAATTAGACAATGGATGATTAACCGGTTGTGGTTTGCCTGTTTCACTGATAGCCACAAACGTAAAAATACCTTCAGCCGATTTTTCAAACACATCATCCAGTGAGATGGTCCAGACTTCCATTTTAAACCGCATGGACGTCCTTCCCACTTTAACTAAATCGGCGTAACAGCAAACGGTATAGCCTACGCCTACGGGTTTGATAAAAACCAACGAGTCTATGGCAGCCGTCACGACCCGTGAGCGTGCGTATCGCCTTGCTGCAATGCCCGCCCCCATGTCCATGTTTGAAACTAGCCAGCCGCCAAAAATATCACCGTTTGCATTGGTATCAGCAGGCATGGCAACCACTTGAATGACTAATTTCCCGCTAGGTTTGCTTTGATCTTGCATGGCCTTAGTCCTTATTTCTTGTTGGGTTTATAAAAATACGTTACCATCATTCCCCTTATCGGGATACCTATAAAACATATGCAAAATATTCGTAATTTTTCTATTATTGCTCACATTGATCATGGTAAATCAACCTTGGCAGATTGCTTAATTCAGTTATGCGGTGGTTTAAGTCAGCGTGAAATGCAGGCTCAAGTATTAGACTCCATGGACCTTGAGAGGGAACGTGGTATTACCATTAAAGCGCATAGCGTGACCTTGTATTACAAAGCAAATAATGGTGAGACTTATCAACTGAACTTTATTGATACACCCGGACACGTGGATTTTTCCTATGAAGTGTCGCGTTCACTCGCAGCTTGTGAAGGCGCTTTGTTGGTCGTTGATGCGGGGCAAGGTGTAGAAGCGCAAACATTAGCTGTTTGTTATACCGCTTTAGACCAAGGTCTTGAAGTCGTCCCCGTGTTGAATAAAATTGATTTACCGCAAGCAGATCCCGATCGTGTCATACATGAAATTGAAGATATCATTGGCCTTGAAGCCCAAAATGCTTTGCGTATCAGCGCAAAAAATGGCATTGGTATTCCTGATTTGCTAGAGCGTTTAATCACGGATATTCCAGCCCCAGTCGGCGATAGAGACGCGCCTTTGCAAGCCTTAATTATAGACTCCTGGTTTGATGCCTATTTAGGCGTGGTTTCTCTGGTTCGTGTCAAAAATGGCACCTTGAAAACCGGTGAAAAAATGCAAGTCATGTCTACCGGTAGATCGTATGAAGTGGGTGGCATAGGCGTATTCACCCCTAAACGCACGCCTACCGATATTTTACGTGCGGGTGAAGTGGGTTACGTGATAGCTGGCATTAAAGATATTAATGGCGCACCCGTTGGTGATACTTTAACGCATGCGCATAAACCGGCTCTTTCAATGTTGCCTGGTTTTAAAACCGTTAAACCGCAAGTATATGCTGGTTTATTCCCCATTCACTCAGATGATTTTCCTGCATTACGTGAGGCATTAAGTAAACTGCGTTTGAATGATGCGGCTCTTTTTTTTGAACCCGAATCATCGGATGCATTAGGGTTTGGTTTTCGTTGCGGATTTCTTGGTATGTTGCACATGGAAATTGTGCAAGAGCGTCTAGAGCGAGAATATAATCTTGAATTGATTACCACGGCACCTACTGTTATTTATGAAGTGTTAACGACTAAAGGTGAAGTATTACACGTCGACAATCCATCACGATTGCCTATTATCAATAACATTGAAGAAATTCGTGAACCCATAGCCAAAGCAAATATTTTGGTACCACAAATGCATTTGGGTAGTGTGATTACCTTGTGCGTAGAAAAACGGGGTATACAAAAAAGCATGTTATTTCATGGTAATCAAGTATCCCTCGTGTATGAACTACCCATGGCTGAAATTGTCATGGATTTTTTCGATAGATTGAAATCTGTTAGCCGTGGTTATGCATCACTGGATTACAGTTTTGCGCATTTTCAAACAGCCGATTTGGTGAAACTGGATATCATGATTAATGGCGATAGGGTGGATGCGTTAGCAACGATAGTGCATAGAGAGCATTCACAATCGCGAGGCCGTTTAGTGACAGAAAAAATGCGGGAATTAATCCCGAGGCAAATGTTTGATGTGGCTATTCAAGCAGCGATTGGTGGCGCAATTATCGCAAGACAAACTGTAAAAGCCATGCGAAAAAATGTGACGGCTAAATGTTACGGCGGTGATATTTCACGTAAACGTAAATTGCTGGAAAAGCAAAAAGAAGGTAAAAAACGCATGAAACAAGTGGGTAACGTCGAAGTGCCACAAGAAGCGTTTTTAGCGGTATTAAAGATTGATGATAAAAAATAACGGAAGATAGGACGAGTTTTAATATGAATTTTAATTTTGAATTAATATTATTTTATGCAACAGTCATTACCGGATTGATTGCTTTATTTGATAGGATTTTTTTAGCAGGAAAACGAGGGCATTCAGAAGATGTGAAACTGCCTATTGTGATTGATTACGCACGTTCCTTTTTCCCGGTATTGTTAATCGTTTTTTTACTGCGTTCTTTTTTGTTTGAACCGTTTCGTATTCCATCAGGTTCACTGGAGCCGACCTTGTTTGCCGGCGACTTTATTATCGTAAACAAGTTTGATTACGGTATTCGCTTACCCGTGTTGCACAAGAAAATGGGGAATGTTCATGCTCCTAAGCGTGGCGATATTATGGTGTTTCGTTGGCCGCCCAATCCATCGTTTAACTTTATTAAGCGGGTGATTGGATTGCCGGGGGATAAAATCAGTTATATTAATAAAGAATTATATGTTAACGGTAATAAAATACCGCAGACGTTTGTTAAAAATAGCATGGCTCAAGATGAATCTGGCGGTGAATGGAAAGCAATAGAAAATCAGGAAGATTTACTAGGCGTTAAACACAACATTTTTATTGACTCAACCAAAAGCAGTGCTGATTTTCGGGATCGTTCTGTTCCAGAAGGCATGTATTTTGTGATGGGCGATAATCGTGATGACAGTGCAGACAGCCGTTATTGGGGTTTTGTTCCGGATGAAAATATTGTAGGTAAGGCTATATTGGTATGGCTTAGCTGGGATAATACCCATAATCGTTTGCGATTTAACCGTATGGGACAATTGATTAATTAAAAGATGAATGAAAACATGAGTGATGAACTATCCTTAAAATTAAAATATGAATTTCAAAATCCGGCATTTTTAAAAGCGGCGCTGACGCATAGAAGTAAAGGCAGTGATAATAATGAAAGGCTGGAATTTTTAGGGGATTCGGTGGTTAATTTTGTGATTGCAGAAACTTTATATCAGTTGTTTCCAAGCGCAACAGAAGGTGAGCTGAGCCGTTGGCGTGCAACCTTGGTTAACCGTGAAGCATTAGCGAATCTCGCAAAAGAATTTGATTTGGGACCGTATTTATTGCTAGGGCCCGGTGAATTAAGAAGTGGTGGTAGTGAAAGGCAATCCATATTATCTTGCGCTATGGAAGCCATCATAGGCGCGGTTTATTTAGATGGTGGGTTTGAAGTCGCGAGAGCGAAAATCAATGATTGGTATGAAACATTATTGCAATCATTATCGTCGGCAGCTAGTCATAAAGATCCTAAGACATTGTTGCAAGAATATTTGCAAAGTCGTCGTTTGCCTTTACCGGTTTATACAGTGGAAGACATTTACGGCGAAGCACATCAGCAAATCTTTAATGTAAGTTGTCGTGTAGAAGGGTTGCCGGAGTTTACTTTGGGCAAGGGAACAAGCAGACGTCGTGGTGAGCAAGAAGCAGCACAGGCTATGTTATTGTTGCTTAAGCAGTAGAGGCTAAATATGACTGAAGAAATAACCATTAAAAAATCAGGCTTTGTCGCGATTATCGGCAGACCCAATGTCGGTAAATCCACTTTGTTAAACGGTTTGATCGGTCAAAAAGTCAGTATTACTTCACCTAAACCTCAAACCACACGCTGGCAAACATTAGGGATTAAAATTGTAGATCATACTCAGATTATCTACATCGATACACCGGGTTTACACAAAGAAGAAAAGCGTGCGATGAATCGTTACATGAATCGTATTGCAAGTGCAGTCATACAAGATGCGGATGTGATTGTATTCATGATAGATGCAACCAGCTTTCGTCATGAAGATGAATTGGTGTTGAAGAAATTACACGATGCTGAAAAACCAGTGATTTTGGTTATCAATAAAATTGATTTGGTTAGCGATAAAAGTGAATTATTGCCGCTCATGAATAAGCTGAAAGATAAATATCACTTCGCGCACATCATACCTATTTCAGCCATGAATAAAGAGAATACGCATCATCTTGAAAAAGAAATTGCAGCTTTATTACCAGAAGGGCCGCAACTGTATCCTGAGACCCAAGTAACGGATAAAAATATACGTTTTCAAGTGGCAGAAATCATTCGTGAGAAATTAATTTATGCAACCGATGAAGAAGTACCTTATGCTACATCGATTGAGATAGAAGAATTTGAGCAAGAGGAAAAGCTCACGAAAATAGGCGCTGTGATTTGGGTGGAAAGACAAGGTCAAAAAATCATTATCATTGGCAAGAAAGGTGCAGGCTTGAAGCGAGTAGGCATACAAGCAAGACGTGATATTGAAAAATTAATCGGCCATAAAATATTTTTGCGTTTATGGGTAAAAGTAAAAGAAAATTGGACGGATGATGATAAGGCGTTACGCAGCCTTGGATACGAGTAATATGAAGCGCGTACTCCTTCAACCTGCTTATGTTCTCCATCGTCGTTCTTATCGTGAAACCAGTTATCTTGTAGAATTATTTACTCCGGAATATGGTCGTCTGACGGTTGTTGCAAGCGGTGTGCGCAGTCCTCGTTCTGCCATGCAAGGGTTATTGCAACCGTTTGTTCCCTTGTTGGTTTCATGGGTAGGCAAGGGTGAGCTCATGCGTTTGACGCAGGTGGATGTGAATGGCCTTATGCAGCATTTACAAGCAGATTGTTTGTTTGCAGGCTTTTATTTGAATGAATTGTTAATGGCGTTATTACAAAAATGGGATGCACATCCCGATTTGTATGCAGTTTATGAAAAAACGATAACAGCGTTGCAGTTTAGTACGTTAGAGCAAAAAACGTTACGTGTGTTTGAAAAAACCTTGTTGCAGGAATTGGGTTATGGATTGTTGGGAGCGTCAGATGTTTCGCTGCATCATGCTTTTTTGCCGGATAAATATTATCGATATATTCATGAACAGGGGTTTGTTGTTTGTGACGGAATGAATGAAGCCAATACAGGCAATATTTTTTCGGGAAAAAGTTTAATCGCCATTCTGAAAGAAGATTGGCAGCAGGAAGATTGTTTATTGGATGCTAAACGTTTGATGAGATTAGCGTTTGCGCCGTTGTTGGGGATGAAAGTGATTCATAGCAGACGTTTGTTTATGTAGGATAGTGGTGGAATAAAGAATGAAGCATAATCGTATTTTATTAGGTGTTAACATCGATCACGTTGCAACCTTGCGTCAAGCGAGAATGACGCGCTATCCCGATCCGGTTGAAGCCGTTTACGCTGCTGAATCGGGTGGTGCTGATGGTATTACAGTCCATTTACGTGAAGACCGTAGACATATTCAAGAACGTGATATAGAAATCATAAAAAAGATCATACAAACGCGTTTGAATCTGGAAATGGCAGTGACAGATGTTATGCTGAAATACGCAGAAACGGTGATGCCAGAACATTGCTGCCTCGTACCAGAAAAGCGTGAAGAGTTGACCACAGAAGGTGGTTTAGATGTTTTATCACAAGAAGCAAAAATGCATGAGGCAACCACTCATTTGAAAAAATGTGGTATGGAAGTTTCACTTTTTATTGATCCAGATATTCGACAGATTGAAGCAGCCTTAAGATGCGGCGCACCCGTTATTGAAATTCATACGGGTGCTTATGCCGATGCAACGACTACAAAAGAGCGTGATCATGAATTAAATCGTATTATTCAAGCAGTGGATTTTGCACATGAAGCGGGAATGATAGTCAATGCTGGACATGGGTTGAATTATCAAAACGTGCAAGCCATTGCTAGTATCCCTCAAATAAATGAATTAAATATTGGGCATGGTATTGTTGCCCGCGCACTTTTCACGGGCTTTTTATCCGCCGTCCGTGAAATGAAACGATTAATGCTGGAGGCAAGATGAAAGTACGTACACGATTTTCCCCAAGTCCAACAGGAATGATACATTTAGGTAATGCGCGCGCAGCATTATTTAGCGCGTTATATGCGAAAAAACATAATGGTACGTTTATTTTACGTATAGAAGATACAGATGCTTTACGCTCCGAATTAAAATACATTGATTCATTGCAAGATGATTTGCACTGGCTTAATGTAGACTGGCAAGAAGGTCCTGGCGTACACGGAGACTTCGGTCCTTATTGGCAATCACAACGTCAAGATATTTACGCAAGCTATTATAAAATATTAGAAGATAAAAAATTAATTTACCCGTGTTTTTGTACCGATCAAGAATTAATGCTGGCGCGCAAGTTGCAATTATCGCGTGGTGAAGCGCCGCGTTATCAAGGAACCTGTCGCCTTTTATTAGAGGCAGAAATTGAGAAACGTTTACAGGAAGGCAAGAAACCTGCGTGGCGTTTTTCTATACCTTTACATCAAACCATTGAATTTAACGATATCGTTAAAGGGTTGCAGCAATTTCGTAGCGATGACATGGGCGATTTTATTGTAAGACGTGCAGATGGGACGTCTCCTTTTTTATTTTGTAACGCCATTGATGATGCCATGATGCAAGTCACGCATGTGTTACGCGGAGAAGATCATCTGACGAATACGCCTAGACAAATCATGATATTGAATACACTGGAATTACCGATTCCCCAATACGGGCATTTATCATTAATCGTCGGTGATGATGGTGCGCCGCTCTCAAAACGACACGGTAGTTTTAGTGTGAATGATATACGTGAGCAAGGTTATTTAGCTATTGCTATCATTAATTATCTCACGCGTTTAGGTCATATTTGTGATACTCAGGATTTATTACCATTCAATGAATTGGCCAACCATTTTCATCTGGATAAATTAAGCCGATCGCCGGCACGATTTGATGTCGTGCAATTACTCTATTGGCAGAAATTAGCCGTGCAATCGTTAGATGTTCAAGGTGTATGGCGTTGGTTAGGCGAGCATATTCAAAATCAAGTACCAGAAGCTTCGCAAACATTGTTTGCTGAAATAATTAAAATGAATATTGAATTTCCTCGTGATGCAGCCTTATGGGCAAAAATATTTTTCCATGAAAATGTAACGCTAAGCGAAGTGGAATCCACTATTATTCGTGAAGCAGGCGAGCAATTTTTTGTGGAAGCAGAGCTTGCTGTTGATAAATATGGTCTTGATCTTACAGCCATATTAGCCGAGATGAAACAAACCTTAGGATTGCAAGGTAAAAAATTATTTATGCCGTTACGCGTTGCGCTGACTGGAAGAATGCACGGGCCTGAATTGGCACACGTTGCTGCATTATTAGGCGCAAAAAAAATGAAGCATAGATTTAGTCAGGCATTTAAATTAGCCAGCAACCCTCAAGAACCCGGGATAGAATAATGTTACACATTCACAATACGCTTACACGTCAAAAAGAAATATTTAAACCTTTATCTCCTCACAAAATTGGTATGTATGTTTGTGGTGTCACGGTATACGATTATTGCCATTTAGGTCATGGTCGTACGTATACGTCTGTCGATGTCATTGTTAGGTATTTGCGTTTTCGTGGTTATGAAGTGAATTATGTGAGAAACATTACGGACATAGACGATAAAATTATCAAGCGTGCAAATGAAAACAACGAAGCTTATGAAGTGCTTACAGAACGTTTTACGAAAGCCATGCATGAAGATTTTGAGGCGCTAGGATTAACGGCGCCTAACCATGAGCCCCGCGCTACCGATTATATTTCGCAAATGATTGAAATCATACAGAAAATCATTGCAAATGGTCATGCTTATGTTTCTGCTAACGGTGATGTGTATTTTGAAGTGCGTACGTTTCATCCTTACGGTTGTTTATCGCATCATGATATAGAGCAATTAGAAAGTGGTGCGCGCGTAGAAGTATCAGAAGTAAAACGGGATCCGCTGGATTTTGTTTTGTGGAAGTTAGCAAAACCTGGTGAGCCGTCCTGGGATTCGCCTTGGGGTAAGGGTAGACCGGGTTGGCATATTGAATGTTCAGCCATGGCCATGGATTTATTAGGCGAGCATTTTGATATTCACGCAGGCGGACGTGATCTTATTTTTCCACATCATGAAAATGAAAATGCACAATCTCAAGCTGCATTAAAAACACCGTTTGTAAACGTGTGGATGCATGCTGGCTTTTTGCAAATGGACAAAGATAAAATGTCTAAGTCTTTAGGAAATTTTATTACCATTCGTGAAATATTGCGTGATCATGATGCGGAAGTGTTGCGATTTTTTCTCTTGTCTAGTCATTACCGAAGTCCATTGATTTATACAGAAGAAGCGTTAATACAAGCGCGTCAATCATTAACGCGATTCTATACGGCCTTACGATTTTTACCGCAAGCTAAAAAATCAGAAAACACTACATATGAAAAACAATTTATAGCAGCCATGGACGATGATTTTAATACGCCGATTGCTATATCTATTCTGTTTGATCTTGCACATGAAATTCAGCGCATGCGTGAAAAAGATAGGGCTCACGCTAGCTCACTCGCTGCCTTGTTAAAATATTTAAGTGGTATTATAGGCATATTGCAAAGAGACCCAGAAATGTATTTTCAATCCGGCACATCCCTCGATGTTGAAAAAATCCAGCAACTGATTGCATCACGAGAGCAAGCACGGGCTCAAAAGGATTGGGCGAAAGCGGATAAGGTGCGTGATGAGTTAATGAGCATGAATGTGGCGATAGAAGATGGGGTAAAGGGCACGACGTGGAAGGTGGTGAAGTGAATTGGACATATAAGATGCGGGTAAGCGTTTACGAATAGCGACAGCGATAGTAACCTGCTGTCGTAGATGCGTTGTCATCCCGCGCATGCTTTTGGCGCGGGACCCAGTGGCTTATATTAAATAAATAATTGACTATTTACATTCTTAGCTTACAATTCGCAGAAATTTTACATATAAACGTTTGCGTAATGTCGCTGGGTCCCGCGCTAAAAACATGCGCGGGATGACACACCTGCGTAGCAGCAAGTTACTATCGCTGTCGCTATTCGTGAACACTTACTTTAACACCCATAAGAAAACTATAACATGAACACAACACGAGCAATATCCATCAAGCCTGACGATGCAATTAAATACCTCGACCAATTTATTAACGCTGTTGATCAATTCATAGCAGAAGAAAGCAAAGATAAAACCACTTTATTAACTCGATATGAAATCACCTTACGATTAATCAAATCTTTACATGATGATCACCCTGATTATTACAATGTTGTCGCATTATTGTTGCATTGTAACGTGTATAGAATAGACAAACAGGATGCCGTATTGAAACACATGTCTGATGGTGTTGCTGATTTGATACAGTCATTCAGGCAGTTGAAAGCGTATCCTGATGATAAGATGGTGGGGTTAATAGACCGATTAATAGGCGAATATTCTTATTTATATAATATTATTGCATTTTTTATGTTTGTTAACTTACATAAAATATTTCCGAATAATTACATGTCTGCGGGATATGCCAAATGCGCAGAAAATATCATATTAAGCCTATGTAAGTCAGATGATTTTCCTAAGCAATATCTCCCTTGGTCTCATTATATTGTAGCAATTATTAGTCATGTAACAGACGATGCGATTAGGAGGTTGACGTTTAATAAACTAGATGCTGACTTGCAATTAATTGATAATGCTCGCCAAGCTATTTTTAGAATAATAGAAGTTATAGGGTATAAAAACGAATTGATAGATCAATCTGCAAAAATATTAGCAGGTGGTTTATGCTATATTTATACGCTGATTGATAAGAAGTTAATAACCAATAATAAACATTCAACAAAAAGTAAATCAGTTAAAAAGTCGGAAGATGTCAGATTAAAAGAATTTTTAAATAGAAATTTATTTGATAACCTACATAAAGTGGTTAGTTTCCAGTTGTCAGTTATAGAAAATAAGACTACAGCTCAAGAGTGTTTGTTACAATGGTTTAGATTATCCCAACATAATATTTCATTTTTGAATGAATATCGTTTACAGAAAAAAACGACGACGCTAGAAAATATAATTGATAACCCTTATTTTTTTAATTTTTTTGATGATGTATATACTTATAACGATAAACTGATAGAACTATTCAATACAATATCTTCATCGCATTCGTTTAAAGACTATTTTCTCATTCCAAATTACCCATTTGGAGTGAATATGGTAAATGCGTTGTTAACTCAAACTAAAGTCTTGATTAAGGTCGCATCTCAGAAAATCGAAGCATTGTTGCATGGTTTGAATATAGATCAGATTGCTTCTGATTATCAGCATCATTTATGGGATAATTTATTCATTATAATGGGTGCTAAATTAAAATTACTACAGTTAAAGAGCGATGTTTATCATAATATTAATTTACCTCAAGATTTACAGATGATGATAGCTTATTTAAACGAAACAGAAACGGATATTGCTGAATACAATAAAACTAAATTATTACTTACCAAGATGGATAAAGTAAAAGAAAGCTATTTAGAAAAGTGTAATCCAGATGAATTAATTAGAATGGCGGAGCAGGAGAAAGTAAAGCGGTTAAATAAGTTAAGAGATAGACAAAAGCCGGTTGTTGTTAAAGAAATATTGCCGGATAAAGAGGTGCAAAATAAAAATAAAATAGATACGGTTAAGAGCTCATCCAATGAGGAATCCATCAGTTATCATGTTTATGATAGCGACAGTATTATTCATGTTAAGTTAAATAAGAGTATCGATTTATTAGCTAATGCCATCTCTAATAATGATTTACAAGAGCAAGCTTATCAACATTATTATATTTCCGACTTTTGTTGCATTCTTTCGGAGCGCACAGGAAGAATGGGTAATCTTGTTATAGATGAAATCATTGATTACCTTGAAAAGGCTGCATCGCATTTATCGCAGGTAATTAATATTATTCAACCATTCAAGCATAAAAATATAAAAATGAATGAAATAGCAGAATGGGCCAAAGTGGATCTTGAAAGAGTAGAGCGTTTGTTAAATTGTTGGCTGCAAAAGCAACAACGATTAAAAGAATCGCTTATCATGCAACGTGTTCATATTAAACAAGCTATGGGTCAAAAATGGTATGCTAATAAAAATGAAAAATCACAAGCTGCAAAATTTTATGAGTTAACCATGAAGCGAGTTGATAGACTGAACGCGATAGAGAAAGTATTGAATGACGTTAAAGTGATGAATAATCCTCCGGTAACTATTGTCACTCAACCTGCCTTTTTTTACCCACCGTTTGATATAAACCGACCACGTTGTGTGTCTATAAGTTCTGCTGAATCGATTAAAGATAATTCCGTTCGTAGTCGTAGTGCAAGTATTTAGCCCGAGATTTAGCTAAGTTGCGGTTTAAGCAACCTTGGATTAAGATGCGCTATCCATATACCTAAACGAGGCGATTCCATGAATAATAGGCTAAATTTCTATACATATGTTTTTACTGAATTTAGTAAGACTGAGCAGACGTTATCTAAAGAATCAAAAAAAGCAGTTCAATTATTAGATCATATTTTGGCTAATGTTACATTGAGCGAAGATGATGCAAAGTTTATTCTGGAGAAAAAAACAGATTATCAAATACTTGCTGAAAATGAAGACCCGTGGGGAAATATTATTCAGCTCACAGATGAGCCAACAATAAATCAATTTGTCATGATGTCTTACAACATCAATAGGGCGATTTCTGATGGTGAGCATCCAATCGTAGAACGATTATTTATTTGTATGAGGTTAACAAAAGATTACAACAGGTTATGTGAAATTTTTGATGAGCTACAGATGGCTAAGCGGTTGGGTGATAATATCGAACTTACTCTTCTATTTGCTCAGTATACTCAATACTTATCTCCTCCTATGCAGCGATTGCCAAGATATCTTTTAACGCTAAGTCAGTGTGTTACTCAATCTTTTTCGGATGGACAGGATGAAGACTGGAAGGATTTTGTCACTATTAATGCTAGTAACAATAGAAAGTTTCTTATAAGGTCTAAAGGTATTGATCAAGCTTTAAAATTGAAGGCGGTAGAAGAAAAACAAAAAGAAACCCAAATGTTGAATGAGTCTTTTTATCAGAAAACAATAAAATTATTCTCTACAATTGAAGTGAGCGAGTCTCTGGTAAATGATGATTTGCTTAGAACGATTCAAAAACAGTGTGTTCAAAATAGTTCAAGACTTCAATCTGTGAATATAAGTAAATATATGTCTAGCGAAATGAGTAATATTAAAAAAGCTGATTCTTTAAATCTATCTCAATTTGAAGGTTTAGATCAGGATAAAGAAGTAACGGTATCTGATGTGTTTTATGATGAGCTTCAGCAATTAGTGAAGGACAATGAGCCTGAGCAGGAAGCGGTAAAAGAAACGGAGGTTTTGAGTGAGGAGAAAAAGAAAGCGATTAAAGAAGAATTGCTAGAATCTATTAAAACAAAGGAAAAACGTGATGCTGAAATAATCATTGAGTCAGTATCGGATAGTGAAGATCAGATAGAAAATGTAATCTTAGAATCATCATCGTTAAATAATACTGAGGTGTTGGATCAGTTGCGTCAGCTTACTGATAGTGTTAGGTCAGGAAATTGCATTATAAATAATACCATTGAAACCCTTAATCAAATTAAAGCAAAAGTGAAAGATCTGAAGGAAGAGAAAATAGAATTAGTTTCAAATGATATTGAGCATGTAGACTTAGCTGGTAATGAAAATATTAATGAGGAAATTATTGAGATTGCTAAAAAGAATAATGACGAATCGTCAAACGACGACAGTGATATCGAGATAATACTCAAGGAAGTAGAAGTTAAGCAGACAAGAGAAGAAGAGTTGATTGAGAAAATTAAAAAAATCGGCGCAGCTTTTTCTATAGATTTTCATGACAAGTATTTTTATACTCCTCTTAATGAACTGATTGATATAAAATTAAATGATAACCCTGATATTTTAAAAAATTATCGTATTCCATTTAATGGAATTGATGGGGAAATTTATTTAAAAAACTTATTTGCAAAATACTTCGATAATGATATTGATAATAAACGATTGATTCAACTATTTGCTATGCTGCCTGATCATATTACGCATGTGAATACAATAAGTTATTATTTCAAAAACGTAGATGTGACGGAGAAAAGATTAGAGTCATTGTTAATTCATTTTCCATTCTTTATAAAAAATCTTACTGTTTCAATTGAGGGAAAGCGAACGGGAATTGACTTGGATGATTACCGCCGCAAACATTATTTCCCTGATACTTATTCAACGATGGCAAGTGAAGAAAGTAAACCTGTATTAGTAAAAGCAATGGCTATCTTGAATGATTATGTTGATAACGGTACGGGTGGCTTGGCTTTTTTTAAAGGTCACTGGAATAGACACCATTGTGAAGCAGTCTCTACAATTATGCAGGAAGCTAAGTGTTTTGATGATTTACTTGCTCGTCTTAAAGAGATACAAACTCATGAAGGATTTAACTCTATCGGTTCGTTGGCTAGACGTATACGGTATATTGAATTGTTGGTAGAGCAAGAGAAGAAGAGAAATGATATAGAAATTGAATTGAGGCCGATGTTTTGATGGTAATGTTCACTGCTTGCTACAACGATTGCGCTTGAATACCAGATGCGTTGTCATCCTGAGTGCGCTCTTTGCACGAAGGACCTCCTGCAAAGTTCTTGGTATTATCAGGAGGTCCTTCGTGCAAAGAGCGCACTCAGGATGACAACGCATCTGCAACAGTAAGTTATTATCGCTGTCGTTATTCGTGAACGTAGCAACAACGCCTCACTCATCATCTAGCCCCAACCATATTCCGCAATACATATTGCAATATCCCACCGTGTTTATAATATTCCACTTCATTTTGCGTATCGATGCGGCTTAATACAGTCGCCTCTGTTTCACTGCCATCGCTTCGTTTAATGCAAATCTTTATCTCATCATGAGGGAGTAAGCCATCGGTTAATCCTTGTATACTAATCACTTCGGTTCCATTTAATTCCCAGGTTTTTCTGTTTTCACCCGCTTTGAATTGTAACGGTAGAATGCCCATGCCGATTAAGTTGGAGCGGTGTATGCGTTCAAAACTTTCTGCAATGACCGCTTTTACTCCTTGTAATTTGGGTCCTTTAGCAGCCCAGTCACGCGATGAACCCGTACCGTATTCTTTACCCGCAACAATGATGAGCGCAATATTTTCTGCTTGATATTGCATGGCCGCATCGTAAATAGGCATGACTTCGCCACTCGGGTAATGTTTGGTAATGCCGCCTTCTATGCCCGCTACCATTTCATTTTTAATACGAATATTTGCAAACGTGCCACGCATCATGACTTCATGATTGCCGCGACGTGCACCGTAGGAATTAAAATCTTTTACGGCAACATTTTTAGATTGTAAATATTTCCCAGCAGGACTATCTGCTTTGATGGAACCGGCAGGCGAGATATGATCCGTCGTAATGCTGTCCCCAAACAAGGCTAAAATACGCGCGTTTTCTATAGGTTGAATGGCATCCGGTGTGATAGACATATCCGTAAAAAAAGGTGGATGTTGTATGTAAGTGGAATCCGCTTGCCAGTCATAGGTTTCATTTGCGGGTGTTTGAATGGCTTGCCATTCCTGATTACCAGCAAATACATCTTGGTATTGATCACTAAACATTTTGCTACTAACTTTCGCAACTTCCTCTGCGACTTCTGCATTAGAAGGCCAAATATCGCTTAAATAAACGGGTTTTCCGTCTTTGTCATCACCTATCGCATCTTTGGTTAAATCAATACACGTTGTTCCCGTTAAGCTAAACACGACGACGAGTGGTGGTGAAGCTAGCCAGTTAGCTTTGACTTCTGGATGTATGCGTCCTTCAAAATTGCGATTGCCGGATAAGACGGCTGAAACAATTAAATCATTATCTGTAATGGTTTTTGCCACGGATTCGGGTAAGGGGCCGGAGTTACCTATGCACGTGGTACAGCCGTATCCTACTAAATCAAACCCTAATTGATTGAGATAATCATCTAAACCAGCGGTACGTAAATATTGAGTGACGACTTGTGAACCCGGTGCAAGCGATGTCTTGACCCAAGGTTTACGTTGTAAGCCTTTTGCTAGCGCTTTTTTTGCGACTAATCCTGCTGCCATTAACACACTGGGATTCGATGTGTTAGTGCAACTCGTAATCGCTGCTATTACCACATCACCGTGATGCAATGTCATGCCATCTGCTGTTTGATAAGCTGTATTTTTTTCAGATTGACGATTTAAATCAGTCAGTAAGCTATCAAATGCAGAGCTTAATTGAGTGAGCTCTACTCTATCTTGTGGTCTTTTAGGGCCGGCTAAACTGGGTTGTACATCGGATAAATTAAGTAGAAGGCTGTCAGTGAAAAGTGGTTCCGGTGTATTTTCTTCATGCCACAACCCTTGTGCTTTTGCATACGCTTCAACGAGTGAGACGGTTTCTGCATCGCGACCGGTTAAGCGTAAGTAATCCAGTGTGGCATGATCAATGGGGAAAAAACCGCAGGTTGCGCCGTATTCAGGTGCCATGTTAGCAATGGTTGCACGATCAGCGACGGGTAGGTCTTTAAGTCCACTTCCAAAATATTCCACGAATTTTCCGACCACGCCTTTTTTACGTAAAAGTTGAGTGAGGGTAAGCACTAAGTCGGTCGCAGTGACGCCTTCACGTAATTTGCCAGTGAGTTTCACGCCTATGACTTCAGGAATTAACATGGATATGGGTTGGCCTAACATGGCAGCTTCTGCTTCAATGCCGCCTACGCCCCAACCGAGTACGCCTAATCCATTAATCATGGTGGTGTGACTATCGGTACCGACTAAGGTATCGGGATAGGCTATCTTTCTTCCATTTTTTTCATCCTGCCAGATGGTTTTAGCTAAAAATTCAAGATTAACTTGATGGCAAATACCGGTATCCGGTGGTACGACTCTGAAGTTAGCAAAGGCTTTTTGTCCCCAGCGTAAAAAAGCATAACGCTCGGCATTTCTTTCCATTTCTTTGTGTGAGTTGATAGTGATAGCATTTTTTGTTGCGAATGCATCGACTTGAATGGAATGATCGATTACAAGATCAACCGGTGAGAGTGGATTAATGCGTTCGGGGTTGCCACCCATTTTTCGAATGGCATCGCGCATGGCGCCAAGATCAACGACAGCGGGAACACCGGTAAAATCTTGCATGAGTACGCGTGCTGGACGATAAGCAATTTCGCGATGGGATTGTCTTTCTTGTAACCAGAGAGCAATGGCTTTTATATCATCACGTGTGACAGTTGCATTATCTTCATGGCGCAATAAATTTTCTAATAGAATTTTTAATGAACAAGGCAGTTGGGAGATGCCTTTCAAACCTGCGTTTTCTAGCGCGTTTAAGCTGAAATAATCGTATTTATGCTGATCAACAGTGAGTTCGCTTAAAGTGTTGAATGAGTTAATAGAGGCCATCTGGCTGGATCTCCGAAGTGGTTACAGTTAAAAATTTATCGCGTAGTATATACCTTTCTTGCGGAGATTCTAATGAAAGTGGCTAGTCATTCGGTAGAAGAAATAAAACAATTTTTATTAGATTTACAAAATCGCATTTGTTTTATGCTGGAACAAGAAGATGGTCTTGCGATATTCAAAGAAGATAAATGGGAGCACAAAGGCGGTGGCGGCGGATTAAGCCGAGTGCTTTCAGATGGCAATGTGATTGAGAAAGCCGGTGTGAATTTTTCACATGTGCAAGGTTTAGAATTGCCGCAAGCGGCTACAGTTCGTAGGCCAGAATTAATCAACTCTACGTTTGAGGCGCTAGGCATTTCTGTGGTCATTCATCCTTTAAACCCTTATATCCCTACGGCGCATTTTAATGTGCGTTTTATTTTGGTTGAAAAGAAAGAGCAAGACCCATTCTGGTGGTTTGGCGGTGGATTTGATTTAACGCCGTATTATGGTTTTGATGAAGATTGTATTCATTGGCATGAAATGGCAAAAAAAGCCTGTTTACCGTTTGGCGCAGAGGTTTATCCTAAATATAAAAAATGGGCTGACGATTATTTTTATTTGAAACATAGGAATGAACCGCGTGGTATTGGCGGCCTTTTTTATGATGATTTAAATGAATGGGGATTTATGTCATGTTTCGCGTTTATGCGTAGTGTAGGCGAGCATTTTATTAAAGCGTATCAACCTATCATAGCTAAGCGTAAACAATGGTCGTACGGGCAACAGGAACGGGAATTTCAATTATACAGACGTGGACGTTATGTTGAATTTAATTTGTTGTACGACAGAGGCACTTTGTTTGGCTTGCAATCGGGTGGACGTACGGAATCTATCTTGATGTCATTGCCGCCATTAGTCGCATGGCGGTATGACTTTTATCCTGCAAGCGGTTCGCTGGAAGAAAAATTGTATACGGATTATTTAAAGCCTAGAGAGTGGGTGGTTATTTAACCCCTTGAATCTCTGGTGTTAAATCCGATCCGCCGTTAAATATTCTATCCGAAGCCTTATCTGCTTGAGATTCGCAATACGTTTCCTTCAAGAAGATAGACAGGAATATACCAAATGCGACGCCAATTGGAATAATACTCAAGGCAAACGTGTAGTCGCTGGACGTGTAAGCGGGAATACCGTTGACATCGATAGGGCTATTGGTATGTAAATCGAGAAGCTTGCCCACAACGGGTTGAAAGATAGCGCCGCCTGCCATGATAAGCATATTGGTCACGGCAACCGCTGTACCAGACATTTGAATAGGATTGTTTTCTTTGCCTAATGCAAAACATAAGGAATGTGCACCACAGCAAAAACCTATCATGAAGAAGGTGGCATGTAATCCGGATAGTGTTAGGCCTGGTACGTAAAATACGATGCATAACAAGACTGCTGCAAAAAATCCGGTGAAGGTGAGCGGCATGCGTCTACGTTTAATTTTGTCTGAAAACGCGCCTATGACAGGGCCCGCTATAATCCATCCGTAAAAAGTGTAGCTTAAGATGACTACAGCTTGTTCCGCTGTCACATGATAAACCGCTTTGAGATAAGAAATGCCCCAGAGATCTAAAAAGATAGAAGAGGGAAGGTATAACAAGCAACCAATAATACCAATCAACCACATTTGTTTATTGGTAAAGATGACGTAAAGCGCATTCATCAGTTGATTCATATTAATAGGCGATTGCATTTCTCTTTCTGTTTGTTCGGAAATATCTTTAGGTCTATTTCTAACCAGCAACAAGATAATGGCACTTAAGACTATGCCAACAAATAATGCAGATCGTAATGATTCTTTGTAACCAATGAGTTCAACCACGTGAGCGAGATAGGTTTGAGCAAGCGCGCCTGAGGTCATGCCTATGGCGGTCGCAAGACCTGCGACAGTTGCAAAACGGTTGGTTGGCAGCCAGATGGAAGCAAGCTTGAGTGTGCCTATGTAAGCAAACGCAGAACCTAGCCCTATCATGAATCTACCTATGCATGCCGTTGTGTAATGGTCAGATGAAATGAATACGGTTAATCCGCTGACGGCCATGAGACAGGCGGCGCATAATACGAACCTCACTCCGAATTTGTCATATATCATGCCAGCTGGTATTTGCATGGGGGTATAGGCCCAATAATAAAAAGCAGCCAGAGTGCCAAATTGGGTAGCAGTCATATGGAAGGATTGGGTGAGTTCATTTTGCATAACGCTAGGAGAGACGCGGAGGAAATAGTTGTAACAATAGAAAAACATGCCGCAGGTGACAATCAGCCATGGATAGCACGATTTAAGCAAGGAAAACGACATAGCACGGTTGTTCGTCATCATGAAATGGTTTCCTTCAAATTACAGTCTTCAGTTAAGACTACAGTGTTGTTGAGTTGGAAGAAAGTAATTAACATGTTCCTCCGGTCGTTAGGTTGTTCTTAATTTAAGGGGAGCTTTATAACAAAACAGCTTGTGCTAAGTCAAATTGATAATCTTTTGACCAGCTTTAAGAGCGCTGGTAAAACTACAAAAGAATAGTAAATAAAATGGTTTAGTATTAAATTATCGCAAGTATTACTTTTAAACAGGAAGACATAATATGAAGATGAAATCATTTGCGATGTTGATGGTATCGGGATTGTGTGCTGCATCTCTTGCTTATATCGCACCTGCTATGGCTGATGATATGCAGCAACAATCTCCATCCGGCACTAGCTCCATGGACAGCGGCATGTCTCAAGGCAGTGGTATGGGTAGTGGTATGTCTCAAGGTAGTAGCAGCTCGGGCAGCAGTAATTCGAATAATGCTAGCCCTGATACCCCATCAGGCGATGATGATTATTAAGTAATATGAAACTGCATCTTGTTGGTTATGCTTCCGGTGTTGGGGGTGTAGATATCCATACCGGTGATGGCCCAACCGCCATCAAACAATCCCCTCATATGCTCACCTTGCAGGATTTTTATCAATGGGATGCGATGATTCATCCTCCCGTTCTACCTTCTCATTCTATTGCCGATAGGATTCATGATTTATCCATGAGATCAGCTAAAGTCGTTTCAGCATTAACGCATCAGCAACAGTTTTTTACCGTGATAGGCGGAGATCATACCTCAGCTATTGGAACCTGGAGCGGTGTTTACGATGCTTTGCATGATAAAGGTGATATAGGACTCATTTGGATAGATGCGCACATGGATAGTCATACACCGCATACATCAGCGACAGGACGCATTCATGGTATGCCTCTCGCTTGTTTACTGGGGCATGGTTATGATTCGTTAACGCAGATTCTTCATGCATCACCTAAAATAAAACCTGCAAACCTTTGTTTAATAGGAACTCGTAGCTATGAACAAGGGGAGGCTGAGCTATTAGCGCGGCTAAATGTACGTATTTATTTTATAGAAGAAGTGAGAGAGCGAGGTTTTGCAGCCGTTTTAAGAGAAGCCATTCAACACGTTAGCAAACATACGATAGGATATGGGGTATCGTTGGATATGGATGCCATTGATACGCTAGATGCCCCAGCAGTCGATGTGCCTGAGCCAGACGGCATAGAAGGTCAAGCAGTATTGGCTGGTTTAGCTGAAATGGCGCATGATGCAAAATTCGTAGGCATGGAGATGGTTGAATTCGATCCTTACAGGGATGATCATCAAACGACTGAAAAATTAATGGTGTCTTTTTTAGAAGCAGTTCGTATGAGTAGGAAAAAATGAGTTTGCTGACATTAGAAGTCGATATTGCTGCTCAGAAAATGCTTGTATGTCGTGATGGGCGAGCAATAAAAGAGTATTTAATTTCCACCGGTAAAAATGGCGCGGGTGAAGCCTGTGGCAGTGAGCAAACACCACGTGGTTTGCATATCATTCGTGGCAAATTCGGTGCAAATCAACCGGTTAATACGGTTTTTGTAGGGCGTAGAAGAACAGGTGAAATATTTACACCGGCATTGAGAGCCTCTTTTCCGGATAGAGACTGGATTTTAACGCGTATCCTGTGGTTAAGCGGTCTAGAAAAGCCTAAAAATCGCGATACCATGAGAAGGCATATTTATATTCACGGTACACCAGATGATATTTTGATGGGAATGCCAGGATCGCGTGGGTGTATACGTATGCGTAATCAGGAAATTATTGAATTATTTGAACAAGTAACCGTCGGTACACGCGTCTATATCCATGCCTGAATGTGTTATCATTAAAGATAATCCAATATAAAAAGAGGTAGCCATGACAGATAGAATTCATGAGCTCTTGGATGTTTGGTTTGGTAACCTCGGGTTTGCAGATTTGCCTACTAGTGATCGCACCACGTTGTGGTTTGGTGAAAATGATGAAGTAAGGCAAAAGTTGTTGCAAACGTTTCGCAGTGAATACGAGGCAGCGTCAACCGGTGCATTACATGAATGGGAAAATAGTCCGCGTGGTCGTCTTGCATTGATTATTCTGCTCGATCAATTTCCGCGTTACCTCTATCGTCGATCTTCACAAGCGTTTGTAAATGATGAAGCCGCACAACATTTGTGTGCGCAAGGGTTGATGGAAAAAATGGACCAATCCTTAACGTTAATCGAACGTGTATTTTTTTATATGCCGCTAGTGCATTCTGAGAGTGATAAAAATCAAGAGCAATCCATTCGTTTGTATCAAGACTTAGTATCATTATCCATGAGTGAGACGACGCAGATATATCAATTATTTCTTGCTTATGCTTACGCACATTTTCGTGTGATAAAAGAGTTTGGACGTTTTCCTCAGCGCAATAAAGTATTAGGTCGTCGCTCTACTGAGGCGGAGTTAGCCTTTCTAAAAAGTGCATAACCTAATATGCTCTTGACAGTTCTTGTCTTATCAATATAACGTGGTTTGAAAATTTCTTTTATGTGGATTCAACTATGTCTCGTTATCTAAAATTTGCATTATTTGCCTGTTCATTGTTGCCAGGGTTCGTGAATGCTACGCCAATGGGATTTTACATTGGGGGTGAATTCGTGGAGGCGAATACTAAAGTATCTCGTATAAATAGCAGTGAAGTCACACCTAGTATTTATTCTACGGTTGGCTCCATGACAGGTAATAGCGTATATGTGAATGGTGTCTCGTATAAAATCAATAATATTATGGTTGCTTCCATCGTTCCGGGAAGTGCTCAAACGAATGTTAAAGATAGGGTATCGGGTGCTCATATTTACTTGGGTTATCAAGTATTAAATCAATTAGCGTTTGAGTTAGGTTATTTATATTTGCGTGATCAAACATCAAATTACACAGCGAATACTATGGTGAATACCAGTGGCACGATTACCAATTCAGTGAATACGATATCTAATCTTAATTTTAATAGTGTTACTCGAACTAATACGTATAATGAAAAAGCGATAGACTTGAATATGAAAGCGATTGTTCCCATTAACCATTACTTTAATGTTTATGCAAAAATCGGTGGTGCTTATTTAAAGACAAGAAGTCAAAGTTCAACCTCAATTGCTAATCCTAATCATGTAGTGATTGGTGGTATTTCTTATCCTGTGACCCCTGTGTCATTTACTACTTCTACTTCTTCTACACCTTCTAAAATTTATCCCGGATTAGGAGTAGGTATCAGCTATCTCCTTTCAGATAACACAGAATTAAATGGTTCCTGGTATCGCATTATTTCGAAAGGCAATAACATTGGTAATATCGATATGCTGGCTCTGGGTTTGGAATATCACATTGGTTGTTTGGGGTCGTAGCTCAGCTGGGAGAGCGTCACGTTCGCAACGTGAAGGTCGGGAGTTCGATCCTCCTCGACTCCAGTAATGGAATCAATGAGTTATGCTGTCAATTAAAAGTAAAAATAATTTCTGAAGTGAAAATGAAGTGCAAAATGAGAGTTACAAGATGTATTTCTGTGAACAAGTGTGAGGAATGAGATAGTGTTAAAAGCCGCACTTATCTAAGCGCGGCTTTTTTGCTAGCCGGTGCGATGAATAATGTGCTGGAGTAACCAATTATCAAGATCTTCTTTAAGATAACGAATGGTTCGTCCAATTTTTAAAAATCGAGGACCTGCGGTTCTATTTTTTCGAATGCCATTCATGCGATCTTGTCGTAAAAAACTTCGGCTCATGCCAATGTATTTTGCGGCATCTATTTCTGTTAAAACTTCTATGGGTTCTGTAGCTGATGTTTTGTCCATGTTCATCCTTGTATCGTTGATTGATTTCGTTAAACTAGATGATGATACTATAAGTATGCTTATAGTCAATTAAATTTGTATACGATAAGTTAGTTTCGAAATCAATCAATAGAAGCCCATTTATCCAGGCTGTCGCAAAAATCTAAACATGTGTTACCATCGCCATCAAATTTTACAAGGATGTTTGCCCATATGCTTGATGCATTAAATACTGGAATGTTTCCTATTAAAATTAGCATTATCGAAGATAGCGCTATTCACCTAGAATGGATTAAAGCCGAATTCCATGAAGATGTAATGTTTGAAATCGTCAGCGCTGATCGTTTGGCGAGAAAAGGGCTTGAGTCTATCAAATCCATTCAGCCTAACTTAGTCATCGTTGATTTTCAGTTGGAAGACATGACGGGCCTTGAAGTGGCGAAAAGAATAAAAGCATACAGTGAACAGATAAAAGTATTCATGATCACTGCTCATACTGAAGCGACTATTGTTGAGCGGATTTATCAGGATAAAAATATCGATGCACTTGCAATTAAGGGTTCGCAATATTTCGGGCATAACTTAAAATCTGCGATTAAAGATGTGGCTGATGGTGGTGCTTATCTCGATCCATCACTTTTGAATAAGTTGAGAGAATCTAGCAAATCCAACGTCATTAGTGATTTAACAAAAAGAGAGTTTGAAATATTTATTCAATCCAATGCGGGTAAATCAGATATGAAAATCGCAGAGGATTTATGTGTGGAATTATCTTATATAAAAAATCTCAAGTCCAAGATAACCAAAAAAATGAAAGATGCCAATATGGATAGTTTGTTGAGAAAGCTGTGTGAAAATTCTTATCCTGACAATATTATATTATAGGAGTAATGATAGTATTATTATGATGATTGCCGATAAATTTCCTCATAATGTTATTTTAGCAAGAAATACACTCTTTGTTTGGTTGTTATTTGCAGGCTTATATTTCTTTTTTAAAAATTCACAAGATACCAGTATATATTCAACCTATTTAACATTAATAGGTGAAGTGGGATTGGATTTTGTGGCTGCTGTCTTAATTATTGGATTTTGGAGAAAATCCGAGAAACCTGCTAAAAATATTTTTCTAGTATTTTTTGTTTCTTTTATTTTCGCTATTGTGGCAGATGCAATATATAATATTGCATTGAATGTGTTTAATTACAATTACATAAATCCCGTAATAAATTTATTTTTTGAGATACCATTTGCATTATTTTTACTGGTGCAATTTGATGGATGGTTGAGCATTTTATTTTTAAATCAAAATGCAAATGATAAAAATAAAACATTTACTTATCTGCCATATGCAATTTTATTCATAATAACGGTTGATATATTTATATTTTGCGTCCGAATGAAGATTGATTACCACTCTTTAATGGGAATATTTCAAATAATTGATTCAACATTAGAGGTGGCAGGATTTGCCTTAGCAACTATTTGCTTAACAAGAGCGAGCACTAGCTTGATCAGGTTCATGGGGATAGGTTATTTGATGATAGTATCATCAGATTTTATTATCCGATATTATGTTATCTCAGGATTAATTCCTTACTTAAATTCATTTGAAATAACACGTGTTCTTGGACTTTTGTTGATTTGCATAGGATTTATTATAAGCAAAAATGAAAAGTTAGACGGATTATTTCAGTTACAACCAATAAGTAGTCTTCAGTCCCAGATTTGTATATGGTCACTGATTTTATGGTTATCATTGATATCGATTTTTATTATATTGGATTATACATTTTTTCAGCAATATGGTAGAAATATTCAAAATACAAAACATATTTTATCAATACTTGTGCCCATGTCAGTATTGGTCATTATCCTCAGTAGTTACCTATCTGTGAAAATTTCTACTCCATTGTCGAAATTGGAAGACACAATTAGCAGTGTTATTTCTTATAATCATCATGCAATTGTTGATTTAGAAAATAATGATATTAAAAATAAAAAATTTGAAATACATGAAGTTGAAAAATTAAGAAAATTTATTTTAAATGCAATGAATGATATTCAAAAGGCGAATCTTGTTAAATCAGAATTTTTGATGAATATGTCCCATGATTTCAGAACACCAGCAAGTGGTATTTTGCATATGTCGCGTTTGATTCATCATCGCATGCCTGATGACTATGGTTTGAAAAAATTGCAGAAAATGATTGTGGATTCGTCAGAACAGTTAATGACGTTTCTTGAAGACGTGCTTGATTACTCAAGACTTGGAAATGATAAACTTAAGGTAACGAGTCATCATTTCGATATGATCGTCTTAATAAATGAGTTGATAGGTTTCATGACGGCTAAGGCATACGAAAACAATACTGTCATTACCACGTATTATCCAAGTGAAAACATTTCATATTACGGTGATAGAGGAGTCATACAGCGGATTATATTAAATCTTTTATCAAATGCTATTAAATTTACCCAACATGGTAATGTTGATGTATCGGTTTCAACGGATGTGATTGATGAAAAAAAATGGCTATTAATAAAAATTGCCGATACGGGAGTGGGTATAGATAAAACTGATCATGAACTAATATTTGAGCCGTTTTACAGAGTGGAACCTGCTGATTCATCAAAATTTGCTGGCATTGGTTTAGGTTTGAGTAATGCTAATTTAATGGCTAAGAAAATTGGTGGCAGGATTTCAATTAAAAGTGAGATTGGTTTGGGTTCAAGTTTTACGATTTATCTTCCTGCATAAATGGTGATATTTTTAAATAACTCATTGTTTTTATTGATTATATTTTATTTATAAATGATGAATGACTATTTTTTGTTGCTTGATAAAATGCATTCCAAATGGAATATTCAATTTACCAAGGAGTCATCATGAATAGTGTTACGTCAGAAAATGTATTTGTTAAATCTCAATTCACCGATTTATTTTCTCTTTTTACATCTTGCGAAATACCAGCTCCTGATATGTCAATTCTCGCATACTCAACCGAAAATTTAAAAATCATGCGGCAAAATGCACGTTATGTTGTCGATGTGTTATTGAATGGTTTGCAGAATGTTGGTGCTTTTATTGCTGTGGTTGATCAGGTGGCAATGAATCATATTCCAATCGCAAACACTGGGCTGTTTGTATCAGCAATATCGAATTTAATCGATGCGCTTAATACATTTGCTATTGATGCGGGTTATGAATTGCGGCAAAGAGGGGTGGTGGATTATAAATAATGATTATAAATTAATCATTAACCTATATATAGCTAATATCTTACACAAATACTGGAGATGGCTTACAAAGAATTTGTAGGCCATATGAGATGATTGCTTTATGAAAAATCATTTTTCGATAAGAGTAATGAAAGTAACAGGTTTATCTTTTTAAAAGAATAGAGTGCATTCAAATAAAAAGAAATTTCAGGGCTCATTTCAGTAAGAATAATTAATGATTAGTCAGACAATTTTTGTCGAGTGACTCATATTATTCTACTTTATACATATCTCTGATATCTACAAATAGCATCATGAAATAGGAGCTTAACACCATTAATTTTTTAACATAGAGGTATTTAGCCATGATTAACAGAGCATATTCTAATGGTGACACTTTATTCATGAGTGACAGTCAAAAGATTACTACTAAAAAGTTTGAAGATGAAATCAGACAATTATACCGTAAAATATTATCTTACAGCACCATCCTTGATAAAAATATCAAAGATGAAGAAGGCAGTTATATTGTGTTTCAATATAAAATTGATCGTTGGAAGGATGAAAAAGCAGTGCTAGAAGTTGCAGGATTGTGTTTATTAGGTGAGAGGTTTCTTGCAGATCTTGATTCAGCAATACGAGATTATTCGCACTGCTTTGACAAAAACGGATGGCGTCAGGAGTGTGAAACGGAAATTCTTGTGAAGAAAGTAATAACATTATTAACCCAATATAATCCAACCCTATCATTCTTATTAGCATGCATGAGAAGCTATTTTGAACTGCTGCCATATGAAGTTCAGTTATTTTTTATGATTTGTCATCTGAATAGTACAGCAGATGTAATTCATTTCGCTATGACCTCCAAAAATAGTTACTACATTTTTCAGAATAATGTTGTTGTGACACTGTTACGTCATTCGTTAGATCATGTTGCTCTTGGCGAATATATTGCAGCGGAAAATATATATCTTAAAGATACAAATATTCTTAGAAAGAAAGGGACGACTTCTTATCATCCTGGCCGTTATCGATATGTGAATCAGACTCAATTTCAAATTGCTTTGAGAAATGAAGAGTATGATGAGGTTGAAAAGATGGAAGAATATTTAACTTACGAAGAAAAACAAAAACAATTTTATGAAGTATTTCCAGATGGTGAAATTAAAAGTTATGGCTGTGATTTTGAAACAGTAAAGCTTCTACTTGAAAACCTTGTTAATGTCATCAACGTGGATAAGGTTATTAATGAAAATAATCCCGATGAAATGACAAGCGAAACTAGAATTGCTTTACAAGAATTGCATAATGCTGTGAATCCAGAAAATTATCATGAATGCCAGATAGGATTGGTATTTGATGCGCGGATTTATTTGCAAGCGATAAATCTTATTCCTCAAATTTCCAATAGATATGGAACCTGGCATAGGACTACGTTCTGGCGTATACGGGTGCAAGAATTAATTGCATCGTGTCTTTCCACCAGTTATTTGAGTCGACATACTCATGGTGTTTATTACGCTATATATACTGGCGTATTTAAGAAAATGACAAGGAGAGGATGTAAGATATTAACGGATAATTCATCTTATTTTTCATTTCGTCGTTCGCCAGATTTTCGACCCGGGTTTCATTTTTACGTGAGTAGTACTGGTGATCGAGCCACACAGGATGGCAGCTATTATCATGCGATAGTTGGCCAAAGTGTGGAAAAATTATATCGAGAAAAAACAGCGAGTAGGAATGAGCTGATGCGAAAATATTCGCGGCCTGAAATATCTGCTAGTTACTCTTTCAAATAAGACGTTGCTATCATCTTAATTGATTATAAAATAGTCATAAATATAAATATAGCTAATATCCTACACAGATAGGGGAGATAGCTTACATGAAACTCGAAGATCATGTGAGATGATTAATTTGCGGACATATTCAAATTTTATGAAAGAATAATTTTCGATATGCGCAATAAAAGAAACAGATTGATCCTTTGATCAGCAACAGAGGGGTTTGTTATACCACCTCTTATTCCCTGTTATCTGAAAATAGAATTTTGAAGCAGGAATTTAACCACATTTATTTTTTAACATAAAGGTATTTAGTCATGATTAACAGTAGAGAAGATATTAATAGTAATATTTCCAGTAGTCAGAAGAGTGAATTTTATCAAGAGTTGATCAAATCTGCGCAATTATTTGGAGGCAATGTATTAGAGGATGATATATGGGAGCATATCCAGCAGGAAAAAAATCTTGATGGCGTTATATCTCAATCGGAAATTGATTTGCATAATAATGCAAGTAGATATGGTTACAAGTGTGAGAACGTGGCTGGTGATGGCAATTGTTTTTATCTAGCCATAGCGGTTCAATTGAATCAGGTCTTGTTACTGGGTCTTAATGTATATGAGATAAAGAAACTGGCAAACCGTTTACGGAAGTTTGTTTGCGAATATATAGAGTTACATATCGATTTATACAAAGATTTTATTGATGATTCATATAATTTCATCAATCAAAAAAATGATTCGGTTTGGGTAGAAGATCTCATTATTACTGCACTATGCCATGCTTTGAATGTGAATCTGGTTATACTTAGAAGTGATAATTATGGACATAATATCAAAAAACTTCCGGATGCTATTTGTACATTATTTCTTGGTTATCAAATTGGGCTGCATTATCAATCATTAAGCCCTCTTGATACTTATGCGGATAAAAACAATCAATTGCTATTGCAAAAGATATTAGATGATGCAAATTTTGATAAATTTAACGCTCCGGCCACTGTTGTTACACAGGAAAAGCTAATAATAAAGATGAATGACTTATTATCAGATAAAATTATTGATGGAAAATTGATTCCAAAAAATAAAGTTATTAAAGAGAATTTGATAAATTATTTATTCGATGTTCTTAATGATAAAAATAAAAAAGATTGTCAGGAAAATCACGATGCGATTAATTTGCTAAAACTATTTATTACAGGAAATAAACAGATTGCATACTGTGGGTTAAATGAATTTATATATGCTCAGAAAAAGAAGCATGCAATTGGTGAATTTAAATTATTTCATGTTTTAGAAGATAGCTTCATGTTGGATTCTGTTGTGAAAGGATTGAATGCAATCAGGAATAAATTAATTATTAAAATAGATTTAAATAATGATAATGATATAAGTTTGAAGGAGAATGATTTAAAACAATTGGTTGAAGACAGTGTAAATGAATGGAAAGAGGAAACAAATCATATATTCAAATCCAAGTGGATTGAAAAAATTAAAAATGATAGTAAAGGAGTATTATTCTTTGACGGGAATAAATATGAATTATTAATAGAAAACAGTGGAAAAATTGGCGTTCTTCATTCTGGAGAAGAATATGGGATAAAATTGTCCGATAACGATTATAAATGGTTTTCAGAGCAACATAATACACCGAGAAATTATAATGGTTTTTATAGTTTTAATAATAAAAAAAATATAGCAAAAATACTGGAGAAATCCATCTTGGATGAAGAAAATAGGAAAGTTCTCGCGCAAGATATTATGGATAGATTGAAGCAGTTTAATAAAGTAGCAGGCATATTGAATAAGCATGATAAACATTCCGCACAGCGTTTAGTGACAGATGAATGGTTGGATTTATACAATGAGCAAATAAAATATGAAGAAGAAAAGGTTGGGATTTTAACTCAAAAAGCTAACCTTGGAAAAATTGATGAACATGCAAGGGTGCAATGTGAGTTTTCAGATGAAGCTAGTTTCAGTACGGAAAATGACGGTTATGAGTTAATACAATTTTCTCAGGAATCACCTAAAATTAGTCAAAATAAAAAACTTTTGCAAGATATTGCAAGAGTAGAGGAATTATTGAAAGACGTGCAGGGTAGAATGTTGAGTTATTGCAGCTCATTTAAAATGGCTGAGAAATATATCGCAGAATATACATTAAACCCTTATTTTAATTTGGGTATCAATGCTGCAGGATTGTGTGCCAAGTTTCAGAATAAGTCTCTATTTATTGTTAAATCTGTTGGAAAAAATAAATCGCATGCTATTCCTTATGAATCCATCGGCCTAGATGACGTCAATAAAAATGAACCAGTCTATTTACGTTATCAGGAAGATGATTTTTCATTTTGTGAGATTAAACAAGGTGAGAAATTAAATGGTACTGATGAAATGGCAAATAAGACTAGAGGAATGAAAAAATATTATTTAAATGAAAAGTGGAGCTACTACCTTGAAATCATTAATCAGTTATTTCAGGAAATAGAATTTTCCATGAATGATTTGACTGAATATATGAAATTATTGGAAGAGAAAATTAAGATAGCAAAGGGAAATCTTGAAGAAATATCTGGAGCATATGATCAGATGAAAAATGATTATATAAATGATGAAAATGAACTGCAATCATTGAAAAATATTGAACAAGAAAAAACGCGGTGCTTCAATGAATTGACCGTTGAAATTCATGATTGCCTAAACACTAACATTTCGTGCGGAGAGAAAGCAGATAAGAATGAGTTATATAAAAATCTGATGAATTTTTCCATCTTACCTGATGAAGTGCGTGATAAAAATGGAGATACGTTGCTTCATGTGGCAGTTAGGTTGCTTCATGAAGTTTCTGAATCACGAAAGAAATATATGAATGATATTATCAAATTTTTACTTGATAATGGAGCTAGTGCTTTTGTGGAAAACAACCGCTGGTTCGGGCCCAGGATTTTTATCTTAAGTGAAGATATTGGAAATAATGAACGTGCGTTTTATGCTGATTCATATCTCATTCAAAAAGATAAAGAACGTCTTTATCAACTTTCTTACATGGATATGTCAAAAACTGTATATCCACTTATATTGGAACAGAATGAGTTTAAAAAGTTATTTAAAAGATTAAAGAAAAAGTGTTCGCACCTAAAAGCACTTATGCTTTTAAATGATATTGCTAGCAAGGAATTAATCAAGGAGTTCTGGCAGCTTATTATTTCAAGGAATCTAAAACATGTATCTAGCTTTCCAGTTAAAAATATTTATGAATATTATGAAACACCTTTATTGCTCGCTGCTAATCTCCATGGATTTGAAAAACATAATTCAGTCTATTTTCAGTTATTGAATCGTGCCCATAAGCAATTGTATGCAAAACCAAATGATTTTGCTATCACATACAAGTTGTTGCATGATTTATCCAACGAGATCATACCTGATTTTAAAAAAGTATTTGTAAGTTATCAGCTGGAACAGCAAGAGCGACTTGTTGGTATAATTCAGGGACTAGTTAGGGATTTTCTGCGTTTTTTAAAATGGCTTGTAGGGGCTGATTTTGATTTTTCCCATCAAAGAGCCGTGCAATTAGCGTTAGCTTATGACATTGTATTTTTTGGTGAAAATAAAGATAATCTTAATTATTTCAATATGCTGATTCAGCTAAAAGATTTATTAAATAACAAAGAGGAGAATATTTTTAATAGGAGTAAACTGTTTAAGGCGTTAAAGATATCAACAGATAAACTGGATAAGACTCTTGTAGTAAAGAGCAATGATTTTCATAAGGAAAGAGATCAATATATCAGTAGTCCATTAAATCAAAAATTACAGGAAATGACCAAGACACAACAGGTATCACAGGAAGAACAGAAATTACAGAAAGCAAAGCTACAAGAAGTTGAAGCAAAGATGCAGCAAGAGCGTGAAGCGCTAGAAGCAAAATTGCAGTGGGAGCATGAGCAGCGAATATTGGAGAGTGAAGCGCAAGCAAAGCTGAATCAGGAGTTAAAAGCAATATTGCAGCAGGAGCGTGAGGAACGAATACGGGAGCGTGAGGAGCGAATACAGGAGTGTGAAGCGCAAGAAGCAAGATTACAACGTGAGCGGGAGGAGAATAATAAAAAATTTGAGCAATTATTTGCGTTACTTCAAAACCAGCAGGGACAAAACTTGCAAAAGAATGAGGAAAATGTAATTTCTTCTTTGACCCAGACGTTTTTTACGAACAAGCGTGTGTAATAATCGAGCAAAATAATGGAAAATCATGATGATTTTTAGCATTCCAAGGATGGAATGGAGTAAACTCACTCGCTAAATATAACCGTACTATGAATAAGGTAATTGTATATGTTCAGTAAATCGAATAAACAAAACCGGAAGCAATGGCAGTTTGACAATACTACCAGAAACACATTTGTACAGGCGATTGAACGATCTCTTCGTGTTTTGAAGGACAAGTCAGTCAGTGTCTGGAAAGATGCGAAGTATTCGGTTTTTTTTGATCTGAGCGAAACAACAAGCATTAGCGCATCTCACCGGTTATCTATTCCTAATGCTGAATGGATGGAGCCCATACAACCATCAGAATTGGAATTGATCAGGATAAGCAACAAAGTTAAAAACTATAATGTGTTATCAAAACAGGAATTAAACGTGATCAGTCATCAGGTCAGAGAATATAAAGAAAAGAGTTTTTTGGGCAAGGTATGGTGGCGGCTCTTTAATGATGACCCAATTGATACTTACATACAGCTGGATGAAATCGCCGCTCTTCAACAAGTTAGAGAAATAGCCTTAACGGATGGAGTGGCTGGGATTGAGGCATACAAACGATCGGGGTTACCAGAGGAGGTAGGTTTCTGGGATAGATTAACAATGGGTTGGCGAGCAAACCTAGAAGATGCCTGTTCCGATGCTGAAAATAAAGCCCTGCAGCAGGCAATCAGTGAGATTGAACAATTTCATGCTAACTTTAAATGCACTTGCAGCTCCTTGCTGATGACAGTGTTTGATAATAGAGAAAAATTGCGAGATCCCGAAAACGATGGCTCTTTCTTTCAACCCAGTTTGCAACATTTGGTAGAAAAAAAAGAAATACTGGAAGAAAGCATGGCTAGAATAAGCAGACAATTCCAGCGATTTCTGGGTCAAAAGCACATCAATCAGATAGAGAGTTTAATTTCTTCAATTAGTCAGGACATGGAGACGGAGCAAGCGTTTTTTCAGACTTTCTGCGATCATAAAAATCTGAGTAACGACGCAGAAGAATGGAGACTGGACGAACTGGAAAAAACAACTTTCCTAGAAGTGCAACAGCATTTCAATGAAGTGGAAGCAGGCATGGAGATTATATTGAGAGAGAATAAAACTGCTCAGCAAAAATTAAATAATCTTGAAAAGATAGATATGTCAGGAGGCAGCTTATTTTATGATTATTTTAATAAGATGGATGCAAATTATTTAAATAAAAGTATGGCCAATCAATTGTTATGCATGCTTCGTTTACAAGAGATTAGATGTCATACTATTCAGCAGAAACATGAAAAGTATAAAAACCAATTAAGAGAGCAAATAGCAATGCAGATGGCCGAGCGCCGTCTTGTAATATGCGAAATACCACTTATTGAGATCAGCAATGATATGTTGGATAAAGCAACAAAAAATCCTCTGGAGATACCTCGGTTGATTGCTGAATTGAGTAAGCTGCTCGCTGATTCAGTGGATAGACATAGGAAGAGCAATACACGGTCTTTGGATGAGCATTCTTCCATTTACTTTAATCTGTTGAAGCTTGTGAAGCGCTGGTTGGAATATGTATTGTGGGTTCGAGGATATACAGAATTTACAAAGGAAAAGGAACAATCAGAAGAACAGATTAAAAAAGTCCATAATGATTTATTTAAAATATATCATCCGGATAAAAATAATCGTGATGATACTATGTCTAATTCGCTTAATGAACAAAAGAAGTGCTTTGAAGAAGCGGTTGCAGCGACTGTAGAGCAGACAATCTGTCCTAAATGGCTTTCGAGTTTCAGTACTAATTTGGAAACGCAATCATATCAAGTAGCAATGAATGAAATAGAAAAATTTGACGAGAAGATAAAAAAAGAAATTCAGGAATGTGGAAAACGACTACAGAAAATTGAAGCAGAAGTAGAACAATTATCTAAAGAAAGGATACAGGATCGCGAAGCGCGAGAAGCAATGTTGCAGCGGCATTTTGAAGTGCAAAAAAAGCTGGATGAGGAGTTCAAAGTAGAATTGGAGCAATTACGCGAGGAAAGGATACAGGAGCGTGAGGAACGAATACAGGAGCATGAAGCGCTAGAAGCAAGATTGCAGCAGGGGCGTGAGGAAAATAATAGAAAATTTGAGCAATTATTTGCACTGCTTCAAAACAAACAGGGTCAGAACTTACAAAAAAATGAGGAAAATGTGATTCCTTCTTCGACTCAGACCCAGACGTTTTTTACGAACAAGCAGTTGTAAGATGGAATACAGCCTAGTAAATGTTGTTGAATTAAATGCGCAGTAAACTTTATAAGTTGCACGGTTTTGTTGGAAGAGTGCTTACGAGAATGGTCATTAAACTGATCAGCTTTTCCATGACATTTTGACATGCGCTGGCAAAGAGGAGTGGGTTATGAATGTTAGGAAAACTCATTATGAAGTATTAGGTGTCACGCGTAATGCTTCTTCCAGTGAGATTAAGAAAGCTTATAAAAAACTAGCAAAGAAATGGCACCCTGATAAGAATAAATCGGAAAATGCTGTGGAAGTGATGAAGATCATTAATGCAGCGGATGATATTTTATCTGATTCTTCTGAAAGAAAAAAATATGATTTTTGGCTGGATTATGGCGGGTGGTCTAGAACCAATAATTATGCTGATACTTATCAAACAGAAGATGAAAAGCGAAAACAGCGTGAAAAAGATGAGAAACAAAAGAAATGGGAGGAAGAATATAATCGGAGTCGAGAAGAATGGTTCAAGGAAGAGCGAGAGAGAGCCAAAGAAAGAGCCAAAGAAAGAGCAAGGGAAGAGCATCAGAAACGTGAAAAATTATTAAAAACAAAAAGAAAATTTCACCCCAGATATTACTCCAGTCTGGATGAGTTTATGAATATAGAAAACTGGCTCGAATGGTTTTTTCAACTCAAAAAAGAAGATGGTAAAAATCTGAGTCAGGTAATAAGAGACGAATTTGTATTCTTGTTTGCAGAAGTATATTCTCCGGATAGTTATGATGTTGCCAGTAGTAAGTTTAATCAAGAATCAGTAGATGAAATCATACAGAGTGAAAAGTTTAGGAAACTATATCCGGATTTATCCAGGGATGCCGCAATAGGACAGGCATGCGAACTAATAAAAAATTATCGATGTCATTTCATCATTATCCTGACAACTTTTCTGGGGATACCTAATCAATTTGAATGGGATGAGGTGCCGACATGGGAAAAAATATGGGATAACCTGATTGGCATTCAACAAGGAAAAGATGAATTTCGTGAGAATTTAAATTCAAACCTAAAACCGTTAACCTTTACTAAAAATCTGCTGTATGCAGTGCTGAAATCACCTAAAAATATTCTCAAATTATTTACCGAATTCACGCCAGCTTTATTAGCCAGAATATTTACATTCTTAACTATGGTTGCTGGTGTTGCGAGTTTATACTTAGTTGGTGATTGTGTGAATCGCATTAACTCTTATTACTATCATAAAGAAAAAGGTGATGATGCATCTGAAATTAGAAATAGTATTGCAGTTACCATCTCTTTAGGTATTATCTCAATCCCATTATTCATTGTACTTGGTGCTACAGCTCTCGCTTTGCATTCGTTGCATATTATAGGCAGGGCTTTAACTTCCCCTGTGGATAATGTGTGTTTTGGTTGGAATGCTGGATTGACTATACGTGATTTTCTCATATTGGCTTGTGGTGAGGATTCGCATATTCCCGCAGTTGGTTATGCCATAGGTGCAATACTGGCAGGGTCTTCCATCTTGCTATCAGTAACCCTCTATATCTTGTGTTTCCCATTATTGCTTGCGATTGCTCCGGCTACGGGTGCGACGCTTACCAGTTTACTGGGGCCCTTGAATACAGCTTTTGCTTTTATAGGAACGAATATTGTATTGCCGGTTTTAGGTAAGGCTGGTTTATTACTTACTCCTGTGATTGCTGGACTTCTTGCCACAACAGGTATTGCTTCTCTGGGCATTGGTATCGGCATTGACAAGGCTTGGGATTATTTGAAAAATCTATGGAGAATAACAGGTAATTCAGACCCAGAAGCTCCCCACGAGGAAGAAGCAGGACAATATATACCAGAACCAAAGATACCCGAAGAAAACCCGAAACCGCGGTCACAGTCAGCAAAAAAACAGAACCCAAAAAATCCACCAAGGAATCAATCTGCTGGTGGCTTTGGTTTGTTTGCTGATGAACGAGCAGATGAGAATAGAAGTAAGTATTCTTATGCAGATGAATGCAGTCATAGAAAGGAACATGATATCAGGTTTTGGTAGGGTGATTGGGAATAGTGTGCGTTGTTTAATTAAATTTAATTTAATTAGTTGATGGTATCCGCAGTAAACTTTATAAGTTGTATGGTTTTGCAGGGATACATGTTAGGTAGGAGGTTTTGCAACTGGAAGGAGGCACTACGTGTCAGATAAAGTTTGAACCACCCCTTCTAGATGCTGCTGATATATAATTGCTTCCGATTGTATTTTTTATTTCATTCAATAATTTTTTAATTTCATTTACCTGACTTAACTCAATTTCACCTATATTCTTATAGATAGAATTAAGCTCATCATCGAAATAAGATGTCCATGTATCTAAAAAATTACTAAAAATTATCCAGTTATGATCTGATTTGCTTTTTAAAATCAGCAATATGCAGCGTAGTTGACCAATCATTTTTGGGTAACTGTCCAATATTATTGGCGTAAATTCATGGTTATTAATTTTATCTTTAACCTCATTAATATGGCTTGATATAAGCTGTAATATTTTGTTACGGAATGACAATATAAATCTATTTGTTTCTATTAAAATAGGAATATATTCTTTTTTAAGGAAAAGTATATTTTTGGATTTTGAATTGTTGATTGTATTTATAGTAATTTGGTTTTTATTGTATATGTTTTCTAATTTGTTTATGTATTCGATTTCATCATAAATAAACTGATTTGGTGGATTTTTCATGTTAGTTGATAATAACAATTCAATGTTAAGTATTTCATCTATCTTGTAATATTCTAATGATTCTTTTGCATTTCTGACTAGCTCATTACATTGGTTTCTATCTAGTTTTTGATGATGCTTATGATGCTTTTTTTTATAATTGTCTTTTTCATGTTTGTACTTCATGCTATTTTCAAGATCAGTTTTCTGATTTAATTCATCAATGTTCTTTTTTCTTGATGTTGTTATGGCTCTCATAAATATCTTCCAAAAATGAATGTATTATCAATTGATCTCATTATTTTGTTCTTAATGTTGGCTTATCAGGATTTTCATTATTATCTGATTTTTTTGTGTTATTTTGTTGCTGTACACTAACTGGTTTATTTAAAAGCTTATCATTTGATTCTTTTTTAGTATCAATTTCGTCTTGTTTAATGTTCATTTTACCAGGTGGAACTTTCTTAAATATAGTGGTTGTACTTAAGGATTCTGTAGGAATGCTACTTAATGAAAATTCTTTTTCATATTCATCGTCATCATCTACAGTAGAAGGTTTGTATGAATATGATTTCATTTCGTCTATAGATTCGTCGATATTATTATTTGATTTAGCAGAGATTGCGCTTAAATTAAATTCTTTTTCGTATTCGTCATCTTCATCGACATTAGGTATTTTTGATTCGTTAGGATGGTCACTGTCAATAGTAGGAACAGTATTTTTCGAATTAACAGTTTCATGTTCATGATTATTCGATGCTGACAAGTTAGGAGACATATTTAATTCTAATGATTGATAGTCTTTAAAAAAAGTTTTCAACTCATATATTTTCAA
>Ga0207092_1004_pt1 | contig 82143 bp, 83 predicted proteins | sample Alteio_BWMinHeat_48_FD_153533 | JGI IMG/M metagenome (GOLD analysis project Ga0207092, IMG submission 153533) | Enriched cells from forest soil in Barre Woods Harvard Forest LTER site, Petersham, Massachusetts, United States -... | ecosystem: Environmental > Terrestrial > Soil > Temperate forest >... | reverse complement strand
AATGTGATCAGCGTGGCTGCCACCGATACGCTGATGATCGCCTTCAACCGCATGCGCAGCGCCGACATATCGCAACTGCCGGTGATGCACGATGGACAGATTGTCGGCATCATCGACGAGTCCGACCTGCTGCTGAAAGTCGCCGGCGACGCCAAGCTATTCCATAGCCTGGTGCAGGACACCATGACGCGCCAGATAGAAACTCTGGCGCCGAACGCCGGCCTGGCCGAATTGAGAGCCATACTCAACCGCGGCCTGGTCGCCATCATCGCGGATCAGCCGCATTTTTACGGCCTGATCACCCGTTTCGACCTCCTCAACCATTTACGCAGGACTTTATCGTGAGCAAAAACCCCAAAGACAGCAGCAGGCAAGGCTTTGCCACCCGCGTGATCCACGCCGGCCAGTCGCCCGACCCATCGACCGGCGCGATCATGCCGCCCATCTATGCCACCTCCACCTTCGTGCAGGACAGCCCCGGCGTGCACAAGGGCCTGGATTACGGCCGCTCGCACAATCCCACCCGCTGGGCGCTGGAACGCTGCGTAGCCGACCTGGAAAGCGGTGCGCAGGCGTTCGCGTTTGCGTCCGGCCTGGCGGCGATCGCCACCGTGCTGGAACTGGCCGACAGCGGCGCCCACATCATCGCCGGCGACGACATGTACGGCGGCAGCTACCGCCTGTTCGAGCGCGTGCGCAAGCGCAGCGCCGGCCTGCATTTCAGCTACGTGGACATGACCGATCCCAAGAACCTGCTGGCCGCGATCCGCCCGGATACCAAAATGGTATGGGTGGAAACGCCGACCAACCCGATGCTGAAGCTGGCCGACTTGCGCGCCATCGCCGCAATCTGCCGCGAGCGCGGCATCATCGCGGTAGCCGACAACACCTTTGCAAGCCCGCGCGTGCAGCGCCCGCTGGAACTAGGCTTCGACATCGTTGTGCACTCGCTGACCAAGTACCTGAACGGCCACTCCGACATCATAGGCGGCATCGCGATTGTCGGCGGCGAGCCGCATCAGGCCGGCTGGCGCGAGCAGCTGGCCTTCCTGCAAAATTCGGTGGGCGCCATCGCCGGACCTTTCGACAGCTTCCTGGCGCTGCGCGGCGTGAAGACGCTGGATATCCGCATGGAACGCCATTGCAAGAGCGCACTGGAGCTGGCGACCTGGCTGCAACAGCAGCCGGAAATCGAGCGCGTGTACTACCCCGGCCTGCCCTCGCACCCGCAGCATGAACTGGCACGGCGCCAGATGGACGGCTTCGGCGGCATCATCTCGATAGAGCTGAAGACCGACCTGGCAGGCGCGCGGCGCTTCCTGGAGCGTTGCGACGTGTTTGCACTGGCGGAAAGCCTGGGCGGCGTGGAAAGCCTGATCGAACATCCGGCCATCATGACGCATGCGACCATTCCCGCGGAACAGCGTGCGACGCTGGGCATCACCGACGCGTTCATCCGTTTGTCGGTGGGGATAGAAGATGTGGAGGATTTGCGCGCGGACTTGCGCAGAGCGCTGGATGCGATCTGATATCCACCGTCGTTAACGTCAGAGGCAAACAGGGCTGGCGGCGGTATCGCCGCCAGCTCTCATTCGCTCACGATTCGATGTAAATTTTCGGAAATTGGATAGGACCCTACGATCCTGCCGAGAACGGCAACGATATCCGTGTTGCGGGCGGCAGAGATCAGCCATCGGCCATCGTGTTTGACAAATACCTGGATAAAGATTGCTAGCCCCGAGAGAGACCATCAGGATTCCCCCCCCTCCCCTCGCTTCGATGGTGGTGCGTTTATACGGGCCACATCGACACTCCCCACTAAAAAAGCCGGCAAAATATTTCGCCGATCGTAGGAATGATTTTCCTGGACGGAAGCGAGGCAATCATGCCGGGCATTCCCATGTTCGAGATGCCCGTACGAGGTGTCGGAATATTTTACACAATGAAATATTCTCGCAATACAATATCCCATAAGCAATTGATTATTATGAATTTATTTCACATGGCACAATTTCTGCTAAACAACGCTCCAAAGATTATTTTGGCTTATTTATTACATACTGGAGTTGACCATGTTGAAAAAATTGATCGGTGTTTGCTGCATTCTCGCCGGTGCGCTGGCGATGGATGCGAATGCCTCCTTCTATAACCCTTTCGGCCCGCAGCAGAATGTTTCGCAGTCTGTCATTACCAACGGCGGCTGGACTCAATGTTATGCAGGCACCATGAACCTTTATATCGGCAACAGCGCGGAAAACGTGTTATCACAATGCCAGGGCACCTATCTGATGATGGCCGGCCGCGCCACCGGCAGCGACGTATTCCAGCTGCTGGCGGAAACCACCTTCGCAGACGCCACCTTTAATACCGAGACCGGCACGCAAAATACGCACAACTCCAATGGTTCCGACTGGTACTTTGCCTCCAATTGGTCGTGGGGTTTTACCGGCGCAGGAGAAGCAGTAAATCTCAATCAGTGCGACGTCAGCGGCGGCGCGGATAAAATGTGTCTGCACACGATAAACGGTGCCGGCGGCTACCGTATCGGCGATAATATGGGGCTGAACGACTCAACCAGCTTTGAAAAAGTGTTCTTCGTATCGAACGGCGCGGTCGATTTGCCGGAACCGGCGACTCTGGCCATGCTGGGCCTGGGCCTGGCCGGCATCTGCGCGGCACGTCGCAAGGCGATCAAGTAACCGAATAAATCATCTCGCGCACTATGGGGTAAATCTGCTGGTTCCAGCGCCGGCCGCTGAATACCCCGTAGTGGCCGACTCCGGCCTGCATATGGTGCGACTTCAGGAATGGCGGGATGCTGCTGCACAGGTCGTGCGCTGCCATGGTCTGGCCTAGCGAGCAGATGTCATCATTCTCGCCTTCCACCGTCAGCAGCGCGGTGCGTCTGAGCGCAGCGGGATTCACGGTGCGGCCGCGCCATTTCAGCGTGCCTTGCGCTAAAGCATATTCCTGAAACACATATTTGACCGTCTCAAGATAGAATGCGGCGTCCATGTCCAGCACGGCAAAATATTCGTCATAAAAGGCGCGCGTGCTGTCGGCTCTTTCTACTTCGCCGGCGACCAAATCATTGTACATGCCATTGAACGCTCCCATATGGCGCTCCAGGTTCATGCTCATGAACGCGGACAACTGCAGAAAGCCCGGATAAACGCGGCGTAGCGCGCCCTTATGGCGTAACGGCACGGTACTGATCAAATTGTTCTCGAACCAGTCGATAGGCTTGCTGACCGCTAGCTGATTCACTTTGGTCGGATTAATGCGGCAGTCGATTGGCCCGGCCATCAATGTCAAGCTGCGCGGCTGGGCTGCATCGCGGTCTTCGGCCATCATCGCGGCGGCCGCTAGCGCGGGTACGCAGGGCTGACAGATCGCAACCAGATGCGACCCTGGCCCCATGATCTTCAGGAAATCCATCACGTATTCAGTGTATTCATCGAGCCCGAAGAGGCCGGCGGACAGGGGCACATCGCGCGCATTGTGCCAGTCCGTGATATAGACATCATGGTCCGATAGCATCGTTCTTACCGTCTCGCGCAGCAGCGTGGCGAAGTGGCCGGACATGGGGGCGACGATCAGCACGCGCGGCTGGTCGGCTATGCCTTCTTTCCTGAAGTGCAACAGGGTGGCAAACGGCGCCACATGCGCCGCTTCTTCATGCACGGCAACCTCGCGCGCAGCCGCCCCTTCGCCCGTCATCACCTTGACGATTTGAAAATCCGGCCGGCTGTGCGTCACCTTGCTTGCTAAAAACACCTCACAAGCCGCACTCAGCTTGCGCATTGCCTCGCAATGCGCAAGCGCCGGACTGGCCAGGGAGGTACGCGCCGCTTCGGCGAAAAACTGCATGGGCGACATCAGGTCGGCATAGGTCTGGTAGGCCAGATAATTCATTGATGCTCCCGTTTGAACTCTACTCCCTTGCCAACCCAAGCAACTTGCGCGCCATCGCTTCATTTGCGTTTCTGGCATGACCCTTGCGTTAGGTTGGATCAACCTGCCCCAGATAAGCAGCCGAAAGGAATCACGACATGACGAAAGCGACGCTGACGATCAGCAGCAAAAACTATTCATCCTGGTCGATGCGCGGCTGGCTTTTGGTCAAATTTGCCGGCCTGCCCTTTGAAGAGCTGGTAATCTCTCCCGACGATCCGGCGATGCGCGCCGAGATCCTGCTGCTGGCGCCATCCATGCTGGTGCCATGCCTGACGCACAACGGGGTAAAGGTATGGGATACCCTGGCAATCGCCGAATACCTCAATGAACTCAAACCCAAGGCAGGCATGATGCCGCCCGACAAGGCGGCGCGCGCCCATTGCCGCGCTATCTGCGGTGAAATGCACTCCGGGTTTTCGGCGCTGCGGTCGGCGTTGCCGATGAATCTCAAGGGCAAGTTCGACAATTTCAAGATATGGGCTCGCGCCCAGGCGGATATCGACCGCGTCCTGTTCATCTGGCACGACTGTCTGGAGAGTTACGGCGGCCCTTACCTGTTCGGCGACAAGCCGTGCATGGCCGACTTGATGTATGCGCCGGTCGTCACGCGCTTCCTGACCTATGGCGTGAGGCTAGACGCGCCCTGCGCCGCCTACTGCGAACGGATCATGGCGCTGCCCCATGTAAAGCAGTGGGTGGACGCGGCCAAGCTTGAGCATGACGACATCGACGAACTGGATGCCGAGTTCTAGGCGCTACTTCCAGGGTGTCGGGGCAGGCGTCTCGCAGACGGCGTCGACCTCGATGGTTTTGAAATTTGCCGGACTGACAATTTCCAGGTATTCCATGTCGGGCGAATAGTCGTACAGGTAGTGGCGAATGCCGGGGCGCTGATGCACCACGTCGCCGGCTTCGACCAAGGTCGCCTTATCTTCGTACATGAAACGCGCCCAGCCCTTGAGCATGATAACAATCTGGAAATCCGCCTCATGTCGGTGCCATCCGGTGCCCACTTCTGGTGCCTGATTCGCCCTTACAAGGTGCGCGATGACTTTTCCGTTGGTCGCGCCGGCGATACCCAGATCGCGATAAAGAAAGAAATCCCTTAATCCCCCGCTCTCGAAGGCGGTGTCAGCGGGTTTCACGTGAGAAAACTTGGTCTCAGTGCTGTTTGGCATGGCTGCTCCTAAGCAAGTTGACGGTTACTTATGCAGGGCAATAAGCGTTCCAAGCTGAGGCTGCCTCAAGAATTGAGTGTTGCGCGTTAACGCTTCGTGCACATTGCCATTTTAGCGGCTCAGCCGACGCGTTGATGATTTGATGCGGATAGCCAGGTACACATAAATCTTTTATAACGCGTTGATATCCGGCGTCTCCAGGATGGGTGCGGATGGGCCCCGCCCGCCCCCGCTGTTTTCCTCCGCCAGCCTGATCATCGCCCGCCCCACCTGCTCGGTCGTGGTAATGGAATTGGGAAACAGCTTCTTCAGCAAGGGCAGCAAGGGTGCAGTCACGCGGTAGATCGCGTCATACAGCCGGGTCTTGGACCTGATCCCATGCAGGGGCTGGATAGCGCCGGGGCGGAACATATACGCCGCCTTGAAAGGCAGGCGCAACAGAGCATTCTCGGTCTTGCCCTTGACCCTGGCCCACATGCTGCGGCCTGTTTCGCTGCTGTCTGTGCCGGTGCCGGACACGTAGATGAAAGTCATCGCCGGATTATTCGCCGCCAGCACATAGGCCGCCGCCAATGTGATGTCATAGGTTACGCGGTGATAGGCCTGTTCGCTCATGCCCGCAGATGACACGCCCAGACAGAAAAAACAGGTGTCATAGCCGGTCAGCTCGGCCTCGATAGCACTGAAGTCGAAGAAATTGCCATGCGCCAGTTCGCGCAGTTTGGCATGCTGCTGGCCGGTAGGCTTGCGCACTATCGACAAGATGCTTTCCACATTGGAGTCCAGCAGGCATTCGCGCAATACGCCCTGCCCTACCATGCCGCTGGCGCCAAATAAAATCACTTTCATCATGCCCCTCAATTGCAGATTTTTGCGCTGTCACCTGAACCGCATATAGAGCTGTGACAAATGCGCCCATCCGGCGATCACAAACACCCGCTCTCCACGCTGCAGTGCAGCTTTGGCCATGCGTTCAATATGGTCATCCCGGAAGGCTGCTGAATAGCTTTACATTCGATGTGCGTAGAGAGCATCGAAAAAACATTCCGATACCGACCGACATGATCGTTTCCGAACAGGTAGAGCCCCCTACCACACCCTCACCCTGGCCTGCGGCGCAAGATACAGCTCCTGCCCCGGTTTTACGTCGAATGCCGGATACCATGCGTCGATATTGCGCACAGTGGAAGCGCGATACGGGTCGGGCGCATGGCCATTGGTGATGATCTGCCTGCGCAACGCAGGCTCGCGCACTTTGTTGCGCCAACTCTGTGCAAACCCCAGGAAAAACTGCCGGTCCGCGCCCGGCTGCGGCTGCGCCGTAGCTGTCATGTGATAGGCATCATAGGCTGCCGCCAGTCCGGCCAGGTCGGCGATGTTTTCGCTGAGCGTCTGCTGGCCGTTGATCGCCAGGTCGCTGAAAGGCCGGTAGGCGGAATATTGCGCGACCAGCGCTGCGGACGAAGCCTTGAAGTGCGCCAGGTCCGATGCAGTCCACCAGTCGCGCAAGCGGCCCTGCGCGTCGAACTGGCTGCCGGTGTCGTCAAAGCTATGGCTGATTTCATGGCCTATCGTTGCACCGATGGCGCCATAATTGACGGCGTCAGCAGCTTCAGGGTCGAAGAAAGGCGGCTGCAGGATACCCGCCGGGAAATTCAGCGCATTTTGCAAAGGCATATTCACCGCATTGACGATCTGCGCCGGCATGCACCACTCTTTTTTGTCGACGGCATGCCCCAGTTTGGATCTTGCCATCTGATAGGCGAAGGCTTCGGCGCGGGCGACGTTGCCCAGCGCATCGTCAGGGTATACCTGCAGACGGCTATAGCTGCGCCACTTCTCCGGATAGCCTACTCCTACATACAGGGTTTTCAGCTTTTCCCTGGCCTGCGCCTTGGTGGCGGGCGCCATCCAGTCCAGCTGCTCTATCCTGCGGTCGAAGGCGCTGACGATATTGCCCACCATGCTCTGGATACGCGCCTTGGCTGCCGGCGGAAAATATTTTTCCACATACATGCGGCCGATTGCATCGCGCATCGCCGCATTGCTGGCCTCCAGCGCACGCCGAGATCGCGCCGCCTGTTGTGGCGTGCCCGTCAATACGGTGCCATAAAAGGAAAAATATTGTTCGGCAAAAGCTTTCGGCAAAATTGGCGAAAAGTGGTTCAGCAGGTGGTAGCTCAGATAGTCTTTCCAGACCGGCAAAGGCGTGCTTTCTACCAGCGCCGCAGTGCCCTTGACAGCGCCCGGATGCCAGACGATGTAAGAGCGCTGACGCTGCAGTCCTGCACCGGCAAAAAATTCGGCCCAGTCCAGCCCCGGTGCTTTTTCGCTGAAATCGCTGCGGCTCCACGAATTGTTGGCCTTTGCCACGTCTTGCGACTCTTCCTGGCTGGCATGGGTTTTCGCGATTTGGGTTTCCAGTTCAAAAATCTGCGCGGCGCGCTGCTCTGCATTGGCAAACCCGGCCAGCTTCAGCAAAGCCCCGATATGGATCAGGTATTTGGCGCGTTGCTCCGCCGTATTGGGATTGGCGGAAAGATAGTAGTCGCGGTCGGGCATGCCCAGGCCGCCTTGCAGCAGGTAGGGCTTGTAATGATCGGGCTCGGTCAGTCCTTGCGCTACCCATAGTCCAAACAAGTTCTCGGTATGGAAGTTGGTCGCATTCAGAGGGTCGACGTCGGCCCTCAGCGTACTGCCCAAAACCCGGGCCAGTTGCTGTTTGTCGGAGATGCCATTGATGCGGTCGAACCCCGATTGCAGCGGCGTCAGACCTTTGTTTTCTATACCAGCCTCATCCATATAGGCGGCGTAAAAATCGGCCGCCTTGCGCTCGTCGCGGCTGGGAGTCTCGTTGCTCTTGAGCACATGCTCCAGCAATTTTATAACGCGCTTATCCGTCTCTTCTGCCAGGATGCTGTCGGCACCCCAACTACTGCGGTCTTCCGGGATGGTGGTCCGGTCCAACCAGTTGCCATTGGCATACGTATAAAAATCATTGCCGGGCACCACGCTTTGCTTGATGCCGCTGGCGAGATTGATGCCATTGCTACTGACGCTTGCTTGCGCGGCAGCGATTGTGCAGGGCAACATCAGCAGCGCCGCGGACCCCAGCCCCCAAGCCACCATCCGCCTCACAGGGAGCGCAAGCGAATTGGTCGCGGGCTTGCTGATCGAAGGCGTGGGGCGGGAGAGTATGCGCATGGTTATCCTTTTATCTTGGCACTGTGCCGGCGACGTTTCCGCTATGCAGAACAGGAGCAATTGCGGGCATTGAATTGCAGAAAAGATTACACCGATGTAATGCTTTCTACAAGCCATTTCCGGCATGCAGCGCAACGAAGCAACCCAGGCTGGGCAACAGGAAGATCAGGAGAAATACGCCAGCTCACTGCCTGGCCGGCATACGCCAAGCCAGGCAGTAATAAGAGCGATATCGCTTGCGGACTTAGGGCAGTTCTTTAACCGAATGCGGATCGATCGAATAGGGGTAAATTTCACCCAGATACCTGTCCTGGGATTTGACCCGTCCTATCCACTGAAGGATATGCGGGTAATCCTGCAAAGGCAGGCCCCCTTGATCGGCCAGGTGCACATAAGCAAACAGCGAGATATCGGCGATCGTATAGCTGTCGGCCACCAGGAAGCGGCGCTCGCGCAATTCACGCTCCAGGATGCCCAGCACTTTCAGGGAACCGGCGCGTTTGGCGTGGACCAGGCTCTCGGCCCGACGGGCCAGCTTGCCGGTCATGGTCCAGTGCCGGATGGTCGCGACGGTGGCCTGCACATAATCGCCTTCGAACGACAGCCATTGCAAGACCTTGGCCAGCTCAAAACTGTCTTGTGGCAGATAGCGGCTGCCCTGGGCCAGGTAAAACAGGATGGCGTTCGATTCCGCCAGCACCCGCCCGTCTTCCAGCCTGATCGCCGGCACCGCGCCGGTGGGGTTGACCGCCAGGAATTCCGGCCGCTGGCCCTCCCCTTCAAAAATGCTGATCGTTTCCGTCTTATAGGCTTGCTGCAGCTGCTTTAGCAATAAACGGATTTTGTAGGCATTCTGGGATGGAAGATAATCGTAAAGCGTGATCATAGGTAACTCCTTGATAGTTGAAGAATAAAATATATGCCCCAACTACAATGACAACATCCCGATTCTTGCTTTTGAATTAAAAATTCATTGAATTCAAAAGCAAGAATCGAAGTTCAAGCGTATTGGAGGGCCGCTAATATGTATCCATCGACAGCTCACCAACAAGGGTGTACATCATGAACAAGATTGCCAAGACGACCAATATTGCCGGCTCGGCCACCAACGCCTATGCCACTGACGCCGCGCGCTGGGCCGCGGTACAAGCGAGGGATGCCGGCGCCGACGGCAAGTTTTATTACGCGGTGCGCACTACCGGCGTATATTGCCGGCCCTCCTGCGGTTCGCGTGCTGCACGACGCGAAAACATGGCGTTTTATGATAATTGTGCCGACGCAATAGCTGCCGGCTTCCGCCCCTGCAAGCGCTGCACACCGAACCAGGCAGCATTGAGCGAGCAGCATGCCGGCGCTGTCGCCCAGGCATGCCGGCTGATAGAAACCGCCGAGCAATTGCCCGGCTTGCAGCAGTTGGCCGACGCAGTAGGCATGAGCCGGTATCATTTTCACCGCGTATTCAAGGCCATTGCGGGCGTGACGCCGAAAGCCTACGCAGCGGCACACAGGGGGAAACGGGTACGTGAAGAACTGGCGCGCACCGGCACGGTAACCCAGGCCATCTATGACGCCGGCTTCAATTCCAATGGCCGTTTTTATGCCAGTTCCACCCAGGTACTGGGCATGACGCCGGGACGCTTCCGGGCCGGCGGCGTGGATACTGAAATCCGCTTTGCGCTGGGCGAATGCTCGCTGGGCTCCATCCTGGTGGCATCCACCGCTCAGGGAGTCTGCTCGATCCTATTGGGCGACGATCCCGATGCGCTGATTGCGGAGTTGCAAGACAGCTTTCCGCGCGCGTCGCTGGTCGGCGGCGATGCCGGGTTTGAGCAACTGGTGTCGCGTGTGGTCGGCTTTGTGGAAGCGCCTGCGCTGGGCCTGGACCTGCCGCTGGATGTGCGCGGCACGGCCTTTCAGCAAAGGGTATGGCAAGCGCTGCGCGACATCCCTGCCGGCTGCACCGTCAGCTACAGCGACATCGCCGCGCGTATAGGCTCGCCGAAAGCAATGCGCGCGGTAGCGCAAGCCTGCGCCGCCAACAAGATCGCGGTGGCGATACCCTGCCATCGCGTGGTGCGCAATGACGGCGCATTGTCCGGCTACCGCTGGGGCGTGGAACGCAAGCGCAGCTTGCTGGACAAGGAAACCGCCGGCCTGGAGAGCGCATGATGAGCGCAATACCAAAGGCCTACGACTCACAAGAAATCCAGGTGGTCGAACGGCTCCGGCAACTCGACTGGCAGGCTTTGACGCAGGAACTGGATACCCAGGGTTATGCCGTCATCCCGGCGCTGCTGGCGGCGGCGCAATGCCTGTCGCTAGCCGGGCGATACCCGGATGACGGACAATTTCGCAGCCGGGTGGTGATGGAACGGCACGGCTTCGGGCGCGGTGAATACAAATATTTCGGCTATCCGCTGCCGGCGCTGGTCGCGCACATGCGCAGTGCCCTGTATCCGCCGCTCAGTGAAATTGCCAATCGCTGGAATCAGGCCATGGGGATCGACGTGCGCTATCCGGCAAAGCATGAGGACTTCCTGCAGCGCTGCCACGCCGCCGGGCAGACCCGACCGACGCCGCTGCTGCTGCAATACGGCGCAGGCGACTACAACTGCCTGCACCAGGACTTATACGGCGAGCATGTATTCCCCTTGCAGGTCGCGATATTGCTGTCCGAGCCCGCCGCTGATTTTGAGGGCGGCGAGTTCGTGATCACCGAACAACGCCCGCGCATGCAGTCGCGCCCCGCCGTCGTGCCTTTGAAGCAAGGCGATGCGGTCGTGTTTGCGGTACATCACCGGCCGGTGCAAGGAACGCGCGGCGTCTACCGGGTCAATCTGCGGCATGGCGTCAGTGTGGTACGGCGCGGACACAGGCATACCCTGGGGCTGATCTTTCATGACGCGCAGTGAAGGCTCCACATCAAAAGCCGGGATTGAGTACAATCTTCCGTATTTATCAAAAAGCAAAAGCACTATGCGCAAAACCGCCCATCCCGCGACCACCTACCTGGCCAAAATTGATTCCGACTGGGCCGCGCTGGTCAAGCGTGTCGGCCCCTGCGGCTTGCAGACAATGCCCAAGCGCGAACCGTATGAGGCCTTGATACGCGCCATCGCCCACCAGCAATTGCACGGCAAGGCAGCGGAAGCGATACTGGGCCGCTTTGTCGCCATGTATCCCGGCGAAGCCTTTCCCTCGCCGGCCAGCATATTGAACACCGAACCGGAGCTGTTGCGCGCCTGCGGTTTCTCGTTCGCCAAGATTGCCAGCATACGCGGCATTGCCGAAGGCTCGGCGGCAGGCGTGGTCCCCACCGGCAAGGCATCGAAAAAGCTCAGCGATGAAGAACTGATCGAGCGATTGGTGACATTGAAGGGTGTGGGCCGCTGGACGGTGGAAATGCTGCTGATCCATACGCTGGAAAGGCCGGACATCCTGCCGGTGGACGATTTTGGCGTGCGCGAGGGCTGGCGCGTGTTGAAGTCCCTGCCGCAGCAGCCCAAGCCCAGGGAACTGGCCCGGATAGGACTGGACTGGAGCCCGCATCGTAGCGCGGCGGCCTGGTATTTGTGGCGGGCAGCGGAACAGGCGAAATTGCCGGCAGTGTGATGTAACAAGCCTTATCCCAGGGTCCTGCGCAGCGCGTTGAAGAAGAGCTCCGACTGCAGGCGCTCGCCCTGCGTTTGCTGTGCGACTCTTGCCGCCAGCTCCGGCGCAACCGCTTGCAACGCCTGTCCCGTCGAGCGCGCCAGCACCTGCACCGTGCAAGCCCGTTCCAGGTAATACAGGTCATCATACGCATGGTCTATGCGCTCGCCGCACACAACTACGCCGTGATTGCCGAGAAAAACGATATCCGCGCCGTTCATCGCAACGGCGATGCGCTCGCCTTCGCTGCCATCCAGCGCCAGCCCGTTATACTGATCGTCGATCGCGATCCTGCCGTGGTAACGCATCGCATTCTGCGACAAAGTGGTGTCCAATCCGCGCTCTGCGATTAGTGTCAGCGCTGTCGCATAGGGCATATGGGTGTGCAGCACGCAGTTCTTGCGGGCGATGCGATGGATGGCCGCGTGGATGAACATGGCGGTCGGCTCCACTTCGTGGCGGCCGGCAAGTTTGCGGCCCTCCGCATCGATCAGCACGATATCGTCGGCTTGAATTTCACTCCACAGCAAACCGCGCGGATTGAGCAGGAACACATCATCATAGTCCGGCAAAACCACGCTGAAATGATTGCAGATACCCTCGCCGAGGCCATGATGCGCCGCGGCGCGCAGTGCCAGCGCAAGGTCTGCCCTCAGCAGCGCAACGGCCGGCAAATTGAAGTAGTCTGCGGCAGATGATGGGGTCAGGCTCATCAATGGTCTCCTGGTGCGTTTTCTGTTCGCGAAGTTTCAGAAGCGCGGCCTCTTCGCAGCCAAGCGCTAGCACAACACTGTTCGATTGACATTTTAGCTCCGCATTCCATGTATACAAAATGAGGGTAAAGAAAACTACCTGCAGCCGATTATATCCGCCAGATAGGCATTCGCATTGAAGTTGTCAGAAGCTTTCACATCCAATAAGATACCGGAGCATAAATTCTCAACCAACCGCCGGCGCTGAAAGTATTTGCAGAGTGTTCAATTTCAAGTCTAATTAAAAAAATATGAAACCTTATAACACTATGTTTGCCGTCGGGTTGGCATTCGCTTCGTTTTCCGTTCATGCATTCGACAACTGCCAAGCCGTGCCAGCCATATTGGATCAAATGGCCAAAGAAGACCAATCCATCCGGTATAAGGCTGATCGCCTTAAGCCAGACGATTACTCCTTAAATCCTGAAATGGCACGCTTAAATCTGGCAAACACAACTAAGCTAAAAGAGATTGTAAAGCAATGTGGATGGCCCACGGTTGAAAAATACGGCTACGAGCCGGCACACAACGCTTGGCTTATCGCGCAACACTCGGATCAGGATATCCAGTTTCAAATAGATGTACGGGCGATATTAAGACCTCTCGCTATCAAAGGCGCTGCCAGTAGAAAGGAATTCGCCTATCTCAGCGACCGTATCGAATTGCAAAAATCGGGGAAGCAGAAGTATGGCTCTCAACTGATGTTTTTAGCAGACAGAGTCATTCTCCCCCCAGAGGAAATTGACAGTATTGAGGAAGTAAATAACAGGCGTGCGGAGATAGGATTGGATTCCATCGAGGAATATCTGCGCCAGGCCAATGAACGACAGGCAAAAATACGAAATGAAATAAATGCAGAGACAAACACCAAGGAAAACATTAGGTAATTCGCAACGAACACCCAGCCTCGCCCTTAATGCTGGCCGATGTGTTTCGTGCTCTACAGAATAAAAGTCTGGCCGAATTGAATCTATAAATTTAAACCGGACGGTGCAAATAACTGATCATGAATAGTGATTCTTCGATAGAAAGTTATCACTGCCAAACAGAGGGACGAGTTTAGCCTGCTTTCCAGCGTCCGTCTGACAAAATCATGGCACGCCAATACGCTCAAAATGGATTGCCCTTATCATCCGATATCGACCCATTATTCAGCAGGAATGCACATGATCCCCTTTTCCGTTTTAGACCTGTCGCCGATCAATCAGGGAGCTACCGCCGGCGACGCTTTTCGCAATACGCTGCGCCTGGCGCAGCAAGCGGAACAGTACGGCTACCGGCGCTTCTGGCTGGCGGAACATCATAATATGAAGGGCATCGCCAGCGCGGCGACGGCTATCGTGATTGCGCACGTGGCGGGCGGCACCAAAAGCATACGCGTAGGTTCCGGCGGCATCATGCTGCCCAACCATGCGCCGCTGGTGATCGCCGAGCAATTCGGCACGCTGGAGTCGCTGTTCCCGGGACGCATAGACCTGGGCCTGGGCCGCGCGCCCGGCACCGACCGTGCCACCATGCGGGCCTTGCGGCGCGACATGGCAGCCAGCGCCGACCAGTTTCCGCAAGACGTGCAAGAGTTGCAGGCCTACTTTGGGCCGGACGAACCGGGACAAGCGATACGCGCGGTGCCGGGAGCCGGCCTGCGCGTGCCCTTGTGGCTGCTGGGCTCCAGCCTGTTCAGCGCGCAGCTGGCGGCGATGCTGGGTCTGCCGTTTGCATTCGCGTCGCACTTCGCGCCTGACCAGATGATGCAGGCGCTGCACATCTACCGCAGCCGCTTTGAACCGTCGGAACAGTTGAAGAAACCGCACGCGATGCTGACCATCAACGTGCTGGCGGCGGATACAGACCAGGAAGCGCGCAAGCAGTTCACTTCGCAGCAGCAGGCCTTCGTCAATCATCAGCGCGGCACGCCGGGCCAGGTGCCGCCGCCGATCGCCGACTTTAGCAGCTATTGCTCGCCGGCGGAGAGAGCCGGGGTCGACCATACCCTGGGCCAGTCCATCGTCGGCTCGGCGGCTACCGTGGAAAGCGGATTGAGGGCCTTTCTTGACAGGACGCAGCCGGACGAATTGATGGTCACTGCGCATATTTACGATCAGCAGACGCGCTTGCATTCGCTGCAACTGATTGCCGAGATACGCGACCGCATCAATGCCGGAGCATCCGTTAGGGCAGCATTAAACCAGTTCTGAGAACACTCGAATTGCAGGTAAGCATGCTCACGCAGGCGCAGCGACGATGCCTCTGCGGCAACTGCGCGGCGAATTCCCATAAAAACGACCTGTATTCTATTGATGCCCCAGCATTGCCTGCGCGCCATCCCATAACTGATGGACGATCCCGGCAGCCGGCTCTGCCCGCGCCAATGCCGCCGCCTGTCCCGCCCAGGCCTGCATGCGCTGCACATCGCCTAGCTTCAGGGCTTCTGCGCGCATCGCCGCCGTCAGGCCGCGTTGCACCGGATACGGCGCCGGTGCAGGCGCTCCCGGCGCCGTGACGGCCTTCACATAGTCGGTGGCAATGCTGCGCCCGGCGCGGCCGCTGAATGCGCGGCTAAGCATGGTTTGTTCCGGTGCTGTATTTGCCAGCGCATCGGCCCAGGCCGGATGTATTTTTGCTTCGGGAGTGCGCAGGAAACCGGTGCCTATCTGCACCGCGCTGGCACCCAGCATCAGCGCGGCCGCCACGCCGCGCGCATCGGCGATGCCGCCGGTGGCGACCACCGGTATCTTTACCGCATCCGCCACTGCCGGCAACAGTGCAAACAGGCCCACCTGCTGCGCTTCCGCCTGGCTGGCGTCGAAGCAGCCGCGATGGCCGCCGGCTTCCATGCCCTGCGCCACCACCGCGTCTGCGCCTGCGGCCTCGGCCGCTTTTGCTTCGGCTACCGTGGAAATATTGGCGAACCAGCGTATACCCTGCACTTTCAGCTTTTGCACGAATGCAGGAGGGTATACGCCCATCACCGACGACACGATGGGCGGGTTGGCCGCCAGCAGCGCTTCGCACTGGGCGGCAAAATCCGGAGGCGCGCTGTCGGCAGCTTGCGGCGGCACAGCCGGTCCCCAGCCTTCCAGGAAATCGCGCAGCAGTGCTTCATGCGCGGCATTCCTTTGTGGCGCCGGGTCCGGTATCCACAGGTTGAGCTGGAATGCCCCTTGGGTATGGGCGCGCACTTCGGCCACCCAGGCGGCAATTTCTTCCGGTTGCATCAGCAACGCGCCGCAGGCGCCGAGGCCGCCGGCTTCGGCGACGGCTATCGACAATGACGGGGGACATGCGCCTGCCATCGGTCCCAACAGGATGGGCAGGCGGAGCTGGAAGCGCGCACAGAATTCTTGAACGCGGGATTGGAGCATGGTGGTCATGTTCGGGCCTGTACAGGAAAAATCGACCGTGCTAGTTTAGCATCATGCGAGTAATGGCGCTTTCAACCCCGCGGCGGCGGCGCCTTCGATAACTCGATGGCCTGCTCCACCGTGCGATCCGATACCACCACCTGCGCGCCTACGCCTACCCGCTCGAACAACTCGGCGACATCCGCAGAGCGCATGCGTATGCAGCCATAGCTGGCGGGATTACCCAGCAGGCTTTCCTGCGGCGTGCCGTGGATATAGATGAAGCGTTCGTAAGCGTGCCGGTTTTGCTCTTCCAGGCCGCGCAGCCACAGGATACGCGTGACCACCGGATCGCGCCCTGGGGAGTCGGGCGCGACCACTTCGCCGGTCGGCTTCCTGTTCTTGAATACGGTGCCGATTGCCGAGCCCGCGCCTATCTTCTCGGCAATTTCCATCCTGCCGCCAGGAGTTTGGTAGCTGTCAGGCACGTCGCCTATGCCTTTTTGAGCCGTGGAGACCGGATACCACGCAACCGGCACGCCCTTTTCCAGCAAGACCATTTTTTGCTCGGGCACGGACACGATCAGTTGATGGCTGGTATCCAGCGTGGTGCACGCAGTCTGCGTCAATACCAGTAGAGCCATGCCCAGGGACATCCAGGCGGCTTTTTTGATGGCGCGCTTCATTGGCGGCGATCTCCTCTATGTTTTATAGTGGCCTTAAGCGTAGACGTACCAGTAGCTTATGCCCAATAAATCTTCGCCAGTGTCGCATTACCCCAGGTTATGGGATGCAGACTAGCTTTCATTTGTCGGCATATGGTCTACCCTGTACATTATTCCGACAACACTAATGAGAAGTTTGTTGCGGCGGCGCTGGCCTAGCACACGGTTTGACTCCCCCGCAACCATCTTCCAGCACTTGCAGCCGGAGAATCCCCTATGTTAAATACAGAGAGTCCCAGTAGTCAGCATACCGATCTGGATCAATACACGGCAGAACAACTGGTAGACGCATTTGTCAGCGACCAGATCACCGCGGTCAACGCAGTGCGGGCAGCCGGCGTGCAAATCGCCGAGGCGGTCACCGCCGCCGTGCCGCGCATCAAACAAGGCGGGCGGCTAGTCTATGTGGGCGCCGGCACTTCAGGGCGACTGGGAGTGCTGGATAGCGTGGAACTGCTCCCCACCTTCTCCTGGCCCAAAGAGCGCGCGGTCGCCATGCTGGCCGGCGGCCAGACCGCCATGTTTGAAGCGGTGGAAGGCGCGGAGGACGACATCGGCCTCGGCCTGGCAGATGTCCAGGCGTTGAATGTGGGCCCGCTGGACGTGGTGCTGCTGCTGGCCGCCTCCGGCACCACTCCGTATGTGATGGGCGCCTTGTACGCGGCCAAATCTGCCGGTGCCTTGACGATAGGCTTTGCGAATAATCCCGGGGCACCGGTCAGCAGCGCGGCCGACATCGGCATCACGCTGGATACCGGCGCGGAGGTCATCTCCGGCAGCACGCGCCTGAAGGCGGGCACCTCGCAAAAAATCGCACTGAATACCTTTTCCAGCAGCCTGATGGTCAAGTTGAACAAGGTCTACGGCAACCTGATGGTGGACCTGAAGCCGACCAACGCCAAACTGCTGAAACGCGCCGTCGCACTGACCATGTTTGCCACCGGGGCGGACGAGCAAACCGCAGAGAGCACGCTGGCAGCCTGCGAGCACCATGTCAAGGTGGCGATTGTCGCAATCAAGAAGCAAATCGATGTGGAGCAAGCGAAGGCGCTGCTGGAGCAGGTCGAAGGCAACGTCCGCCTGGCTCTGCTCAAGTGAATTCGCAAAGCACGGCCCTTACCCACATAAAGTGTTAACAAGACTGTGGATAAGTCCGTGCCGGCCAGGCTAAACGATTGATATGCATCAGTTTTTTGCCATCGCCCAAATTTTAATCAACGCAGTAAACACATCAGCGCGCCACCGGCTGACAAGAGATGACGAGCCGGCCTCCCTTCCTGCTTGCATCCACAGCTTATTTACCCACATTTATTGTTAACAAAATTGTGGATAACCTCCGCATCAAACCGGCAGGTGCTTGATTTGTAAGGAAATTCTTTCCTTGATTAAAATTTAGGCAGAAAAACCGCTGCCGCCGCACCGTTCAAGCGTCCGAAGCGTTAAAATTGACAGCTTAAGCTGATAGCTCTTTGAATTATAGGTAAGCCAGAATGCGATTGCGTCACATAGAAGTCTTCCACGCCATCATGCAGGCAGGCACCATCAGCGGTGCCGCCCAATTGCTGAGTATCTCCCAACCCGCTGCCACCAAGGTCCTGCAACATTGCGAAATGCAATTGGGCCTGACCCTGTTTGAACGTATCAAGGGCAAGCTGCACCCGACCCCGGAGGCGCGCAAGCTGTTTACCGAAGTCGACCGGTTGAACCGCGACCTGCAATCGGTGCGCCGGCTGGCCAACAACCTGAAAAACCATCCCGACGAGGCCGTGCGCCTCGCCTCCACCCCGACCCTGTCGATCACCGTCGTGCCGTCGGCGCTGGCCGCATGGCGCAGCAAGTTTACCAACGTGCACTGCAACCTGGCGACGCACCACACCAGCGACATCGTCAATGCGCTGCTGCTGGGCGACGTCGATTTTGCGTTATCGCTGTATGACCCGCTGCACCCGAACATCGCCTCGGAATCCCTGGTGCAAGGCGGCATGACGACCATCGCGCCGTTAGGAACGTGGTCCTCCAAACTGGATCACACGCCGCTGTCAATCGCCGACCTGCCGAAAAATTTGATTGCCGTGGATATCGACGACCACCTGGTCAGCCGTGTGATGGACGCTTGCGAAGAACAGGGCCTGAGCTTCATCTCGCATACGGTAGTGCAAACCTATCTGCTGGCGAGAACCCTGGTGGAGAACGGCGCAGGCGCCGCAGTCATCGACCCCTTCACCGCCGCCACCGCAGACCAAAGCAAGGTACAGTGCCGCCCACTGGTGCCGGTGGTGCCGGTGAATTTGTACCTGTTGACGGTCAAGGCGACGCCTTTGTCGCGTTCGGCGCGGGCGTTTGTGCAGTGTATCCGGGAGTCGGCTGCGGAGTGCATTGCGAGGACGGCTGCGGCATAAGGCGTGCCGCTGGCACCTTGGTTTTTGCTGGGATTTTCGCTTAATAAATCGTTTTCGCTTCGTGGATACAAGCCGGGAGTGGCCCGGCAGCCACTTACCTTTTTTTGCTTCGCCAAAAAAAGGTAAGCCAAAAAAAGGCGACCGCAGACTTGCCCGTTGGGTGATGGCGCAAACGCCATCACATTTTGCGCATCCCAAAAAATGGGAAATGAACGAAACTCGCTACGCTCAGACAACGTTCATTTCTGATCCATTTTCTGTGAAGCACAAAATGCTGCGTCCCGAGCGGATTAACGTCAAAAACAACATCAACACCAACATCAACATCAACATCAACATCAATCGATCGCAACTTTGAAAGATAAGATTCTTCTGAAATTGGAGAATCTGGTTGCCGTTGTTTTTGACGTTGCTGTTGTCTTTGACCTTCATCCGCTTGGAGCCTCGCCGATTGTGCGGCACAGAAAATGGATCAGAAATGGCCGTTGTCTGAGCGTAGCGAGTTTCGGCCATTTCCCATTTTTTGTACCGCACAAGCGGGCACCCCGAAGGGGCGAGGCTTGCGGTCGCCTTTTGTTTGCTTACTTTATTTTGGCGAAGCAAAATAAAGTAAGTGGCTGCCGGGCCACCCCCGGCCTGCACCAACGAAGCGTAATCTAATCATCTCGCCAAAAAGCCTAGAAATCACTGGACCAAAATCGCCCCGCGATACAACCCATCCAACACCTGCTCCTCCCAAATATTCAAACTGGAATATTCCCCCCGATGTTTGTCAGGATCAGCCCCGACGCCGCCGATGATATAGATCATCCCATTGCGCCCAACTGGATCAAAGATAAACCCCGAATTCAAGCCATAGGCAAACCCCAGATGTCCATAGGCGCGAAAGCCGCCTCCCGCCACCACCCTGTCGCCAAAATGGACGGCGCTGACATCGCTGAACCGCTGCGCGCCCAATCCCCAAGCCTGGAACAGGCCCTGGTAGTTATCGCCGTTCTTGCGTGAAGAGTCATAGCGCCATTGCTCGCTCAGCATCGCGTTCACGCTTCCAGGGCTCAAAACCCTTACGCCATCCAGCTGACCGCCGTTCATCAACATCAGCATCAGGCGCGCGAGGCCGCCGGTGCTGATGCGCAGGCCGCCTTGCGGGCTGAACAGCGTGGCATTACTGCCTGGCACATAGCTTTCCAGGTCCTTGCGCCTGGCCGGCAGCTTGCCTCGGTAATCGTCGGTCTGCACGACCCAGGGGCCGGCTGTGTTCCAGACTTCGTCGCTGCCTTGCTTGCGATACAGCACCGCCAGGTTGGCGATGTCGGCTTGCGTCAGCTCCTCGGGATTGTAGCCGCCGGCAATCTTCAGCGGCCCCAATACGGCTTGCCGCATGTAGCGGTCAAAACGCTGGCCGCTGACGGCCTCTATGATGGAACCCAATACACCCCAGTTGAGGTTGCAGTATTCAAAATATTTGCCGGGCGCGCGCTCGCTGTCGCCGGAGGTATCTGCCCATTGCAAGCCCTTGCCGTAATGTGGTCCCGCCGGCAGCAGCACGCTGCGCAAGCTGACATCGGCAGGGAAGCTGTAGCCGCCTTCATCGCGCAGCGACGAGGTGTGGGTCAGCAACATGCGCGTGGTGATCGCCACATCCGGGAAATGCGGGTTGCGTACGGCGAATCCGAGATAATTGCCGATGTCGGCATCCAGGTCCAGCTTGCCCTGGTCCACCAAATGCAATACGCCTATGCCGGTGACCAGCTTGGACACCGACGCCACGCGATACAGGGTATGGTTATCTGCGGGCAGGCTGTTGCCGCCGCCTGCAGGGTCGATGGTGCGGTACCCGAAAGACTGCTGATAAACGATTTTTCCGTCCCGGATCGCCAGCGCCGACAGGCTGGCCAGCGGCTTGCTCTGGTCCGCCACAATGGCCTGCAGTTGCCGATCAAGTTGTAGCATGGGCTTGCCGGCAGCTTGGGCAGCAACCGGGCCAGCGGCAAACGCGGCGGCAAGGCCCAGGCCTATAGCGGCCGAGAATAAAGCAGCAAAAGCCCTGGTCATCAACGTGCCTCCGGAATATATGTTTTTATGCCGCGATAACTGCAGCTTATTCTATGCGCGTATAGGTCTGACGGATGATATCGGTATTGCCGAAATCGAAATGCCACCATTCGGTGCTGATGCCACGAAACCCGCTGCCCAGCATGGCCAGGCGCAGGATCAGGCGATGATTGACCTGGGCTTCCGTCAGGACACCTTTGGCGAAATAGCTATCCTCCAGCGCCGGATGGGACAAGTCGTTCATGTCGTCATAGGCAGTCCCCATATCCAGCAACCGGCCCTGGCTGTCGATCAGGCTGACGTCTATCGCCATGCCGAAGGAATGGATGGAGCCGCGGGCAGGGTCTGCCAGGTATTTGCGCAGGCTGGTGCTTTCCAGCTCTTCCCACAGCATGTTTTGCACGCGATGCGGCCGCAGCGCATCCAGTACGATCAGGCGATATTCCGGATGCTCTTTTGCCAGCCATTTTACGGCAGCGTCCAGACCCTTGGCGGCGTCCGTGTGCAGGTAGCGGCAATTCAGGTTGCCGTACAAGTTACGTCCCGCGAAATTGTTCTTGCTTGCGTAGCGCAAATCGATGGCGATGCCGTCTATGCTGTCCAGCGAACGGAACTCGGGATGGTCAGCGATGAATTCACAGCGCACGCGATTCTTTTCTGTCATCATTTGCAATTGATAAATGTCCATGTGAAACCAGTTCAGCAGACTAAGGCTGAACCTCAGCGGCGACAAATGAATGCTTGTGCTGACGGTATAACCGAAACGAATGGAATAAAAATGAGATTCCGGCGACCCGGAATCATGGGCTGAAAGAAACCCTGTCAATTGCGGCCAAGCCCCGGGACTCCGGTCTTCAATCTATGCGGAGATAGGTCTGGCGGACCACATTAGGATCGCCAAAATTGAAATGCCACCATTCGCTGTTAATGCCGCGAAATCCGCCGGCAAACATCGCCTGCCGCAGGATATTGCGGTTATCGGCCTGTGCCCGGCTCAAGCCGCCGTCAGCCAGGAACCTGGCCTCTAGCGCAGGATGGGATTTCTCGACCAGTTCGTCATAGGCGGTGCCCATGTCGATTTCCTTGCCTTGCGGGTCGAGTATCGTGACATCCACCGCCATGCCGAAAGAATGGACGGAGCCGCGCGCGGGATCGGCGACATACATGCGCAAAGGCGTGCCATCCAGATGCTGCCACAGCATTTCCTGTATGCGATGCGGGCGCAATGCGTCCAGCACCAGTATTTTATAGCCGGGGTAATGCTGGCGCAGCCACTGCACCGCGCTCGCCAGGCCGGCCGCCGCTTCGTGATGCAGCCAATTGCAATCCAGGCTGCCATACAGGTCGCGCCCGACAAAATTATTAATGCCTACATAACGCAACTCAATAACGATACCGTCTATGGATTGCAAACGCCGGAAATCAGGGTGATCCTTGATCAATTCACACAACATGTATTGCATCTCCATACCTGCTTTTAGAGGGCCGCCGCGCCATCCCTGCAAATCGCAACAGCTCTTTGTTGCTGTTTTGAAACGCCCCGAAAATGTGCTGTTTCTGTGGGCAAAATCAATAGGGTATCGGCGCAGCAGTCTATGCAGCCAGCATATTGGTTTGACAAGTCAAACCACAAATGAATCTTTACCGGTTAAGTATAACCCCAGGGTATGGCTTATTTGGTAGCCGCCTTCTCTGCATTATCCACGTCCAGATAGCGCCAGGTCGTGAAATCCACCGGATGCCGTTTATAGTTTTTCAACCACGGATGCCAGACGTCGGCCGACAACGGATGGATGCGCACGATCCACGGCGTATACGCATGCATTAGTTGCGCCATGTCGTGATACAGGCGTTGCCGCTCGGGGGAATCGCTCAACGCGCGCGACTCTTCATACAGCTTGTTAAAGGCCGGCAGATTGAAACGCGAATAATTGGCCCGGCCGCTATTCGGCCCATACAGCAACTGGTAAAAATTCTCGCCATCCGGGAAATCGGCAATCCAGTTGGCTTCGGTCATCTGCACCTTGCCCAGCCTTGCGGCCTTCAGGATTTCCGAATTCTTGTCGCTCTTGAAGCTGATCCTGATGCCGATCGCGTCCAGGTTCTTGCGCCAGGTTTCGTCACGCAGGCGCCCCTTCGTCGATGCCAGGCTATGCATGACCAGGCTCAGTGCCTGCCCGTCGGGCAGGCTACGATAACCATCGGCGCCTCGCCGGTAGCCGAACTTGTCCAGCAAGGCATTGGCCAGCCTGACGTCATGACTCAAAGGACTACGATAGCCCGGGTCGTAGCCCAGCACGTTGGGCGGCAAAGGTGTTTGCGCGGCAATCGCCAGGCCCTTTTCCATCAGGCTGATATCTTCCTTGCTGTCATAGCTGAGCGCAATCGCGCGACGCAGGGCGATCCTGTCCGGCGTATAGCCGCCGATGACGGGATCGTCCATATTCATCCATACATAGTAGGTCTGCAAGGTGGAGAACAGGTCGAGCTGCACGCCCTTTTTTTGGAGGTCGGGTTTCAGCCTGATATTCGTCCCGGGAATCAGCACCATTTCGGCCAGCGGCGGCGGCACCTGCTCCAGGTAGTCGAACTCATTGTTCAGAAAACCCAGTACTTGCGATTGAGCCTCCTCCATGATCTTGATCTCGACCCTGTCCACACGCGGCAGGCGCTTGCCCTGCAAGTCGCTGACGATCTTGCGGTCGCGCGCATCCTTGCCGCCCACCGAGGAAAACATGACGGAGCGATAGGTCGGATTGGCCAGCAGCTCGATCTGGAAGCTGCGCTGCCACTTGCCCATCATGAAGGGTCCGGTGCCGACAGGATGGCTGCCGGTCTGCTCTGCATACGCATCGGCCACCTCACGCGCCACCGCTCCGGTGGCCGGGGTTGCCAGTTGGAACAGGAAATTGGTATCCGGCGCTTGCAGGCGTATGCGCAGCGTGTAGCGGTCCAGCGCCTGCAAACCTTCGATGGACTGATTAATATCAAATTTGCCGGCGGCTTTCAGCTTTTCATCGCCGAGTATCTTGCCCTCAAACATGAACAGCCAGGGCGACTTCAGCGCCGGATCGTACAGCCGCTTGATGCTGTACAGATAGTCTTGCGCGGTCAGCTCACGCTGCTTGCCCTTGAAGGCGGGATCCGACGTGAAGAATGTGCCGGGCTGCACATGCATCGTATAGGTTTTCCCATTGTCGGTGATCTCGGGCATCGCCGTCAGCGTATTGGGCATCAGCCGGACCGGGCGCGCCAGGTAGTCGTAGCGCAGCATGGGGTCGAAAATGTTTTCATTGATGCTCAGCGACGCCAGATCGGACGCTACGGCCGGATCAAGCGCTGCTTCCTGCGTAGTCAGCATCACATGCAGGGTTCTGGGTGTTTTATCCGTAGCGGCCGCATCGGCGCCCGGCGCTGCGCTCAGCACCGACAGGGACAAACAAATTGCAACAGGCGTGCGGCAAAACGTGCGATAAAAATTCATGGGAAATCCGGTTTTGGGATGCTCCGCGCATCCACTTGAGAATCGGTCGCGGCAGGAAAGGTGGAAGGATATCACTTCACACTTGCGCTGACGCCGCGCCTGCAGCACTTCCAGGGCATCTTAGTGTAATGGCGCTATCTCCCTGCAACCAATGACAAACCAACACCTGCATATAACTTTTGGACATACCTGCCGCAAGTGGCATATGATCTTGCAGAAGGCTTGCATCGCCCTCTGGCAAACGTCGGCACGCAGGCCGTATACTTGCCTGTTATTTTAATCTTTCACCAAGATATAAGACCAATGACGATGAGCCGCCCCATGGCCTATGGCTGCCTGGCACTGAGCATGTCCCTTGTGGGCAGCTATGTGGCGTTGTCCAAGCCGCTGACGACCGCCCTGCCGGTGTTCCTGCTGGCATGGTTGCGCTTTGGCATTGCCGGCATTGCAATGTTGCACTGGCTAAAAAAGCCCGCCAATGAAGCCCCGATGAGCCGGCAAACCCGCTGGCTGGTATTCCTGGAATCTTTCATCGGGAATTTCATGTTTTCCATCTGCATGCTGTTTGGTGTCAGCATGACCAGCGCCGTGTCGGCCGGTGTGATCATGTCGGCCATTCCTGCCGCAGTGGCCATGCTGAGCTGGATATTTTTACGCGAACAGATTCCCTTGCGTGTATGGGGCGCCGTGGCCTGCGCCGTCGCCGGCATCGGCCTGCTGGCGTGGTCGCATATCGGCGCCGTAGACAGCGTGACCGGCGACAAGGCCTGGCTGGGTAACCTGCTGGTGTTTTGCGCCGTATTGTGCGAGGCCGCTTATGCGGTGATCGGCAAAAAATTGAGCGGCGTGCTGAGCCCGCGCCGCATCAGTTCGCTGATCAATTTATGGGGCTTTCTATTGATGACGCCGATGGGTATCTATTGGGCGCTCAGGTTTGATTTCGCGGCAGTGCACGGCGGTTCATGGCTGCTGCTGGTGTTTTATTCCCTGGCAGCCAGCGTCTGGACCGTGTGGCTGTGGATGACCGGCCTAAAGCGCGTGCCTGCCAATCTGGCCGGCGTGTTCACCGTGATGCTGCCGATTTCGGCAACGCTGGTAGGCGTGCTGGTGCTGGGCGAGACCTTGTCAGCGATGCAGCTGGCAGCGTTTGCGATCGCGACAGTCGGCGTCATGCTGGCGACAGCGCCGAGCAGACAGGCATTGAAGCGGCGCTACACAGACAGCTGAACGCCGCCAGTGGAACGACAGCGGTTTTCCCCGCTCACGGTTGCGATTGCTCGCCGAACCAGGTCACCCCCAGCAAAGCATGCGGGTCCATCAGCCTCTGCAGCCGGCCCGCCAGGCATTGTGAAGGCGATGTGATATAGCGGTGGTAATACATCTGGTTGTACGGCCCTACCCCATGCTCGGCGCTGAAGCTGCCGTGGTATTTATGCACCACGAGATCGTAAATTGCATCGCGCACCTGGCTTACCACGCCGGCATCATAATCCTGCGCGGAGCCCGGCGGCCATACCATATTGAAATGGGCGCCGCCGTCGCCCCAGTGACCAAAGTCCATCACCTTCAGCCATGGATACCGGCTGCCGATGATGTCCAATGCTTCGCTACGAAATGCCACCAATGCGGAACGCGGCATCGAGATATCGAATGCGATGATCTTGCCTTCTTGCCGCACCGCCTCGCTCACCGCATGGCGTATGCGCCATAAGTCCTTGCCGCGGCCGATGACGGCGTTTTCTATGACGTCGCCAAACAATTTTTCCAGGCTGGCGGTCAGCGCTTCCTCCAGCGACACGCCGATGGCCTGCTGGCTGGCGGCGCTGCTGAGCTCTATCAGCACGCAATAGTCAGGCAGAGCCTCCGGCGCAAACGGATTGCCGATATCCGGGATATGCCGCACCACCGCATCCAGCGCGGCGCCGGAGATGCCTTCGAAGGCGGTCAAGAACTCAGGGAAATCCTGCTCCAGCGTCTGCAGCAACTGCAACACGGCCGCCTGGTCGCGCGGCACCACCAGCGCCGTCGCAGTCTGGCGCGGGATGCGATGCACTTGCAGCACCGCGCTGGTGATCACGCCATAGGCGCCGCTGCTGCCGACAAACAATTGCTTCAGGTCGGGGCCGGTATTGTTCTTCCTGAGCGCCTGCTGCATATCCAGCACCTGGCCGGGAGGGTCCAGCAATACCGCCTGCAAACCCAGCAGGTTTTGCCGCACGTCGCCGTACTTGATCAGGCGCGCGCCGCCAGTATTGGCGGCGATCATGCCGCCTATGCTGGGATTGGCGCCCAGATCGATAGGAAAGCACAGGCCGTGCGGCTCCAGCGCGTCGTTCAGCTCCTGCAGCGTCACGCCGGCATCCACCGCCACCGAGCGGTTCACCGCATCGATCCGGATATTTTTTTTCATGCGCTCCAGGCTGAGCACCAGCAGGCGCCCCGACGCATCCGGCGTGCTGGCCGCCACCAGCCCGGTGTTTGCGCCCTGCAAGACCAGCGGCAGCCTATTCCGTGCACAATAGGCGACGATGGCGGCAACCTGGCCGGTATCGGTCGGACGCAGCACCGCCAGCGCCTGCCCTACCCCGTAGCGCGCGCCGGTAACGTAGTGCAGACAGGCTTCGGTATCAACCAGGATGCCGTGTTCATCGACCAGCGCTGCCAGTGCCGCCAAGTGTTCTTTATCTTGATTCGGCATGCTTCAGGAATTCGCCGTCATCTTGAAAATGCCTTGCGCATTGCCGGTGTCGAAGTTCAAGTCCAGTTGCTCCATGCCGGTGGCGGCATCGACAAAACGGTCGCGTGAGATGAATTCGTAAAAAGAGCCGGGCACGGTGCGCTCCACCACGCCGCCTTCGGTGCGAAATTGCCTTTGCACACTGTCGGCCCGGAACGCGGTCTGCCTTACCCTGCCGCTCCCGGATACTTCCACTGCGGGCTTGATTGCGCGTCCCAATGCCCTTTGCTGTTCGGCGGTCTGGTGCACATCCGGCACGCGGTCGGTCGCGTGGTTGAAGGCATTGCCCTCGGTGGCAATCCAGGCCATCTCAGCGGATTCCGCCAGCAGGATTTCATAGTCCGCCAGGCTGGGGATGTCATGCTGGCGCTCGAAGCAGCCGAGCAATACCGGCAGCAATTCTGCCGCCTGTTGCATATCCAGGCTGCCATCGCGCTCCAGTTCGTTTAACAAGGTAAACGCAGCCGGGGTCAAAGGATCGGCCGAATTGCCCAGCACCCGCGTAACAGCCTGCTGGAAGCCGCGACTGAAACGCTCCGGATGCAATTCGCTGACGAAAAATTGAGAGATGTTTTCAGCATCGTCGATGTGCGCATAAGAGCGACCGGTCATTTTCAGCTTGTCCAGCGGATAGTTGCCGTTCAGCCGGTAACCCAGCGGCTTCAGGATACGGGTCAGCGCGGTCTCGCCCGGCGGTAAAGCGCCGATGCCGAACCAGCGCACGGTACGCAAGGCACCGTGATCCAGGAATACCTTGCCGCTGCGCTCCGCCACATCGAGCGTGTAGGCTTTGCCGGTAGGCACCCGCTGCAAAATGCCGTCAAACAACAGCATGTTCAATACCTGGGCCAGCTCGGAACGCGATACCCGGCCCTCTTCCCACATCCTGAATTTGGGCGATACATGCAATAGATTCACTAATTCGGCTGTTTTACTGCTACCGACCTGGGTGCTTAACAAGCTGTGGATATTGGAATTGAGGGGCATTTTACTTTTTTGGCAAGATAATCGGTGCTGATTTAGCGGTTAAAGCCAGGCTTCTGGCAAACGGCTTCGTGGCTTATTCTGTATCATCGGCAATTCCGCCGCAAACGATATAAAATCACCACTTAGTGAGTTTTTTGCACCAATCTGACAAAAGCATGCGAAAAAAAATCCCCAGCCTGAATGCACTGACCATCTTTGAGGCGGCGGCGCGGCACCAAAGCTTTACCCGTGCGGCCGAAGAAATGGCGCTGACCCAAAGCGCGGTATGCCGCCAGATCGCCGGGCTGGAAGAATATCTGGGCCTGCCGCTGTTTGCCCGCATCAAGAAGCGCGTGATATTGACGCCGGCTGGCCGCCAGTATGCCGAACGCATACGTGTGCATATAGACAGGATAGAAAGGGATACTCTGGAACTGATGGCGCAACAGGACGGCGGCGGCGTGCTGGAACTGGCTGTCGTGCCCACCTTCGCCACGCAATGGCTGATCCCGCGCCTGGCAGAATTCAACCGGCAGAGGCCGGATATCACGGTCAACCTGCATACCAGGACCGACGCCTTCCTGTTTTCCGAATCCAGCTTCCATGCCGCCATTCACTCCGGCAACGTAGCGTGGCCCGGCACGGCCGGCGATTTCCTGCTCAACGAAGGCGATACGGTGCCGGTCTGCAGCCCTGCGTTGCTGCAGCGGTTCAAGCAGCAATCCGACAAAAACTTTAACGCGGAGAGCAGCAAAGTTAGCCCCCAGGATATCGCCGGCCTGCCTTTGCTGCACCTGACGACAAGGCTTAACGACTGGCGCTCCTGGTTTGAACTGCACGGCCATCGCAACGACGTCTCCGCAGTAAAAGGCGCGCGCTACGAGCTATTCACCATGCTGGTGAGCGCCGCCGTGGCGGGCCTGGGCATAGCGCTGATCCCGCGCTTCATGGTGCAGGCCGAACTGGCCGCAGGGGCGCTGGCAATTCCGCTGGAACTCAGCCTGTCCGGCACCGCCGGCTATTATCTGGCCTACCCGGAAGAACATGCCAGCTTTGCGCCTTTGACGGTATTCCGAGAGTGGCTGCTGGACCTTGCGCACCAGTGCTGAGGCAAGGTTGGACTCCCGCTGCGGCCCCTAGCTTTTGTCCTTGACCCCGGCCAGCAAAGCCAGTCCGCTCAGCACCAGCAAACCCGTCAACAGGTATAAGGCGCCATCCATGTTGCCCGTATTGGCCTTGATCTGGCCGATCACCCACGGACTGACGATGCCGCTGGTAATGCCCACACTGCTGATCAATGCGATACCGCCCGCGGCTGCATTGCCCGACAGATAACTGGGCGGCACCGCCCAAAAGATCGGCAACGCGGCAAAGATCAATACCGCGGCCAGCGACAGTATCGCCAGCATCAGGAACAGACTGGGCAGGTGCAATGTCAGCAAGGACATCGCAATGGCGCCGCCTATTGTGCAAAAGGCAAAGTGCCGGCGCCGCTCTGCCTTGCGGTCCGAGCGGCGCGCAATCAGGATTACGCCGATGGCGCCTATCGCATTGGGTATCGCAGTATACAAACTGATCTGCACCACATCCTTGACGCCGAAATCCCGGATCATCAGCGGCATCCAGAAATTCAGCGTGAGCGACGCGCAGGTCAGCGCAAAATAGATAAAGGCGAACAAATAGACTTTCGGATTGCGCAAGGCGCCCGCGAAAGAATGATTGGCGTGGCGCTGCATGCCGTCATTTTCGCCATCCAGCCTGGCTATCAACTGCGATTTTTCCCGGCTATTCAGCCACTTCGCATCTGCCGGGCTATCGTCCAGATAAAAATAGGCCGCACCGGCCAGGATGATGGCCGGTGCGCCTTCAATCGCAAACATCCACTGCCAGCCGAACATGCCGGCAACGCCTGCCATGTCGCGCATGATCCAGCCCGATATCAGTCCGCCAAGCACGCCCGCGATGGCCACACCGGCAAAAAAAACGGACATTACTGCGGCCCGCCGCGTCGCCGGATACCAGTAGGTCAGGTACAGCACGATGCCGGGAAAAAATCCCGCCTCGAACACGCCCAGCATGAAACGCAACGCATAAAACTGGTAGGGAGTCGACACCAGCATCATCCCTACCGAAGCAATGCCCCATAAGGACATGATGCGCACGAAGGTCTTGCGCGCACCGAATTTTGCCAGCAACAGATTGCTGGGCACTTCGCAGACGACATAGCCGATATAGAACACGGCGGCGCCGAGACCGTACATTGCATCGCTGAAGCCCAGGTCGTGCTTCATCTGCAGCTGCGCAAAACCGATGTTGATGCGATCCAGGAAGGAGATGACGTAGCAGAGAAACAGGAAGGGAATGATATGCCAGGAAACCTTGCGGTACAGCTTGTCGTCGCTATCGGCCTCCCCAGCCTGGCCCGATTGGCCGATATGCTCGCGGATGGGTGTTGCAATGGATGTGCTGCTCATGTTTGTCTCACTCCAAAATTGCGCGCCATCGGAACCATTCCGATAGCAGAATTGGCGGCCTCTGGCGTGCCTTGCGGGATTGCTGAAAACAGCCGTCCCCGGCGTTTATCCTTGGATAACGCTCTTGTGTATGTTTGATTTGATGCGCAGGCCCCTCGGATGCAGCCTCTAGCGCGATGCGATATGCAGGCCGGAGCCCCTATGTCGCCCCGATTTTACTCCCCATGCTTGCGGCACGGGCATAGTCCATCGCCTCGCACAAGGTGGCGTAGTCGCCGATATGATTGGCCAGCAGCAGGATTAACTGCGCATTGACGGCCTGGCTCTGCGCATCGTCCAGGCCTTGATGCATCTCTATCAGCGCCTCGTAAAAATCATCGGGACGCGCCAGGTTGGCGTGCGTATTGAGTGCCATGATTTTCCCCTATTAAGTGGCAGCATCCGCGCAAAGTGCGCGGCGCAATGCATCCCGCATGTCTGATCTATCAGGGTTACGCCAGCGCGCAACCACATGCTGATCCGGCCTGATCAGGTAACAGGTGCCGGGCTGTGCGTCATATCGCTTGGCGGCAACGCCGTCTGCATCGTGCAAAATTCTTACTCCAGGCACCGTAGTCAATACAGCGGCATCAGCCATGTCGCTCACTACAGCAACCAGCCTGACCGGCAACTCCGCTGCGGCGATGGCCTGCATGGCCTTGTCGATACAGGGATGCAGGTTCTTCGCATCGCAAAACAGCAAGGCGGTAAATTCCTGGCCCAGCTGCGGCAATAGCCAGCCGGGCTCCGCATTCTCCTGCAGCGGCGCATCCACACAGGGAGCGCCCGGCACCATATTCCCGGAAAAATCATCCCGGTCCGGCGTGTTCAGCGCAGAGTCGTGCAGCACCGCCGGCACGGATAGCCGTCCGCTATTGACCAGTTGCCGCGCAAACGGGTGCTGCGCCGCCAGCCTCAGCACGGCATCGCGAAACACTCGGCTGATGGCGCTTTTTGGGGTAATGAAATCGGTGGAGCGAGTTGAATTGCGGATGTTTTCGTCAGCGGCATATTCACGCTCCTGCGCGTAGCTGTCCAGCAAGGCATCCGGCGCCTGGCCTTTGAGTACAGCGGCCAATTTCCATGCCAGATTCTCTGCATCCTGTATGCCGCTATTGGCGCCGCGTGCGCCGAAAGGCGATACGCCGTGCGCCGAGTCGCCGGCAAACAATACGCTGCCGTGACGGAACTTATCCATGCGCAGGCAGGAGAAGGTATACACGCTGACCCACTCCAGCTCAAATTTGGCATCGCGCCCAAGCAGAGCCTGCACCCGGGGAATGACGCGCTCCGGCGTTTTTTCCAGCACGGGATCGGCGTCCCAGCCCAATTGAAAGTCGATGCGCCAGACGTTGTCGGGCTGCCGGTGCAGCAAAACCGATTGGTTAGGATGAAACGGCGGATCGAACCAGAACCAGCGTTCGGTGGGGAACTCCGCCTCCATCTTCACATCGGCGATCAGGAAACGGTCCTTGAAAATACGGCCCTTGCTGTCCAGCCCCATCAGATTGCGGACCGGGCTGCGCGAGCCGTCGGCGGCAACCACATAGCGCGCCCTGAGGGTATATGTGCCGTCCGGGGTATCAATCGTCAGGCTCACGCCGTCGCTGTCCTGCTCCAAGCCGACGACCTTGTTCTTCCAGCGTATCTCCAGGTTCGGCAACTGCAATGCGCGGTCCAGCAAAAACCCCTCTACATAGTATTGCTGCAGATTGATGAATGCCGGCCTTTGATGGCCGCTTTCAGGCAGCAAATCAAAGCTGTACACCATGTTATCCTGCAGAAAGACCTTGCCCACATTCCAGCGCACGCCCTTGTCCACCATGCGCTGGCCGCAACCGAGGCGGTCAAAAATATCCAGCGAGCGCTTGGAAAAGCATATCGCCCGCGAGCCGCTGGACAAGATGCAGTCGTCATCGACCAGCACTACTTCGATGCCCTGCTGCGCCAGATCGATCGCCGTCGCCAGGCCGACCGGCCCGGCGCCGACCACGACCACCGGATGCGTGATCCCCGGCTGCTCCTGCGACTCCTGCTGCTCATTGCAGCGTTGGTATTCAAAGCTCAGAGATTGGTAATCTGTGCCCATGTTTTTGTCTCCTTCAACCACACTATGGCGCCTGCAATTTACCTACGTTCAAACTCAGTCTTGCAAAGCGGCCCACATTTCCTGATCGCGTTGCGCAGTCCAGATACGTGGGTGCTTGATGCCGCTGGCTTCGTCGTAAGCGCGCGACACGTCGAACGGCAGGCAGTGCTCGTAGATGAAGACATGCCCGAATTTGGGGTCCATCGCCTTGCGGGTATGCGCCATCGCGCCTTTCAAGTCCAGCTTTTGCTCTACCGCTTCACGCCCTTGTTGCAGCAGCGTCGTAACAAAATCCCTGGTGTAGTCCAGACCCTGGTTCACTTCGGCAGGGTTCAGCAAAGCCGGGCCGCGGCCGGGCACCAGCTTGTCGGCATCCAATGCGCGCAAGGCTTCCAGCGTTGCCGGCCATTGTTCCAGTTGGGCGTCGCCGCAGTAGCAGGCGGCGTCATACTCGACCAGGTCGCCGGAGAACAAGACTTTTTGCGACGGCAGCCATACCACCGTATCGCCCTTGGTGTGGCCGGAACCCAGGTGCATGATCTTCACTTCCAGCTTGCCGAGGAACAGGGTGATTTCTTTTTCAAACACCAGCGTAGGCCAGGTCAGGCCGGGCACGGTCTCGACGCCGGCGAACAGGCGCGGGAAGCGCTCTATTTCTGACTTCATGTCCGCTTCGCCGCGCTCGACGATCATTTCGTAGGTGCCGCGACTGGCGATGACTTGCTGCGCGCCTTCTTCAAAATAAGCCGAGGCGCCCAGCACGCGCACGGCATGGTAGTGCGACAGCACCACGTGCTTGATGGGCTTGTCCGTCACGGCACGTATCCTGGCGATCAGGTCTTGCGCCATGGCGGGCGTAGCGGTGGTGTCAACGATCAGCACGCTGTCGTCGCCGATGATCACGCCGGAGTTGGGATCGCCTTCAGCCGTGTAGGCCCAGGCGTTTTCGGATAATTGTATGAAACTGATTTTTTTCTGTTCCAGATCTGCCTGGGATGCAAATGCCTTGGCCATGCTGTTCTCCTGATGTGAGGAGGCATAGCTTGCCTCCTGTAAAGTCTTTTATCGGCGTATTCGCGTTGTGCAAAACGCGATGGACACATCATAAACCTGCGTTTTTATATTTGTCAATGACAAATTAATTTGCCCATGTATAATTTATATGAAAAACAAAACACGAAGTCCTTAGGCATCTTCCTGCCCATCCTTTATCATGTTGCTTTGACTATAGATGATCGTGCATTCGCTGTGAGCAAATCCCCTATTCCCGAGAGCATGCCGGAAACTGCCAAAGACAAGCCGCAACGTGGCATCCAGAGCGTGGATGTCAGCGGCAGGCTACTGCAGGCGCTGGCCAATGCGCGGCAACCTTTGGGCCTAAGCGAACTTGCCGCCGACGCAGCACTGACGCCGGCCCAGGCCTTCACCTACCTGGTCAGCCTGGTGAAACTGGGTTTGATCAAACGCGACTATCTATCCGGCAACTACGCGCCGGGGCCGCTATCCTTGCGCCTGGGCCTATTGCACCTGGAACATCAGCCGGCCTATCGCATCGCCATTCCCTACACGGCAAAACTGGCCGAGGACCTGGGCCACAGCGTCGCCATCTGCACACCGGGGCCGCAAGGGCCGACAATAGTGCGCTATGAGCACGGCGGTTTTCCCTTGCATGTGAATCTGCATATAGGAACGGTGATGTCCTTGCAGCTGACGGCAACCGGGCGCGTGTTTTGCGCATACTCGGAGACAGAAGTCTTGCAGTTGATGCTGACGCAACAGTCGGGCAATCGCGGCACCCATCCGGCCCCGTCGCACGCAGCCGAGGTGCAGGACAGCACTTTCCAGAAGAACCTGTCGGCAATCCAGCAGCGCGGCATGGAGCGCGGCATCAACGCCCCCAGCCCCGGCATCAGCAGCCTGTGCGCGCCGGTATTCGACGCCACAAAGAAGCTGTGCCTGACCCTGACGGTAATCGGCTCCTCCGGCGATATTGACGTAGCCTGGGATGGCAAGACCGCCGCCGCATTGCGCGAGGCCAGCCATGCCATTAGCCAAAAACTGGCCGCACACCACGGGGCGGCGGTATGAGCAAAGACACCGCACCGGTAGAGACGAAACAACAGCGCGGCATACAATCGCTGGACAGCAGCGGCGTGATATTGAATGCGCTGGTTGCCGCCGGACGACCCTTGTCCCTGAAAGACTTGGCCGGGGCCGCCAACATGCCTACCGCGAAAGCCTTTCCGCACCTGGTGAGCTTGTTGAAGACCGGCATGTTAAGCCGCGATGCGGACGGTTGCTTTGCACCGGGGCCGCTCAGCCTGCAGCTTGGCCTGTTGGCATTGCAAGGTTTGTCCCCGACCCGAGAAGCCGAGCAGGAAATTCTGCACATGTCGAATGCAACAGGGATGAGCGTGGCGATGGCGGTACTCGGCCCGCTGGGGCCTACGATACTGAGACTGGAAGAATCTGCAAGGCCGCAACATATCAGCTTGCGCCTGGGCACAGTGATGTCGCTGGTCAATACTGCGATAGGCCGGGTATTCGCCGCCTATCTGCCCAATGATGTACTGGACGGATTGTTGGCGCAAGATGCCATTCGCATGGCGGGTCAGGTCGCAAGCGGCGGCAAGGCGGCACAAGACTATCGCCTGCATCTACAACGTATCGCCAGGGACGGGATCGATAGCGCGCTGGATGCGCCGGTGCCCGGCATCCATACGCTGGCGGCACCGGTATTCGACCATACCGGCAGCATCTGCATGGTGATCGCCCTGATAGGCGCGGCCGGAAGTTTTGATGCCAACCATGCAGGAGATGTTGCGCAAATTTTGCAGCAGGCCGCACAAGGATTGTCCATCCGTCTGGGACATGCCGGCAAGACGGGAACTAGCCGCTCTGCATAGCAAGCTCTCCTTATCAACCTACCATATCGCGATAAACCAATGAGCGTCAGCACCGAATTCACTGCCTATATCAAGGAAAAATTTGAGCTACTTGGAGGAGTAAGCTTCTCCCGGTTTTTCGGCGGGCTCGGCATTTCCTACAACGACGTGCAATTTGCGATGGTGATAGGCAACACGCTGTATTTCTGCGTTGACGACAATAGCCGCGAAGACTATCGCCAGATCGGCATGCAGCCATTTTCCTATGCGAGCAAGAAAAAGACTATCCTGATCAACAAATATTATTCAGTGCCGGAAGATGTGCTGGACAATCCCGACAGTTTAAGGGAGTGGGCGCAGGCGGCAATCAAGGCCGCCCACGCCACATCAAAAAAGAAACCGGCTCGTTAGCTCAAGATACCCGTGAACTGGCCTTGGTCAGGTAAAACCACTCTTCGCCTGCGTGCGCATTGGTATCCGGAAAAATGATGCGGCCGTCGATTTCGGCAAAGACCGGTGTGCCGTCATTGCGCGTGCCTATCAGGTCGCCCTTCTTCAATTCGTCAAAACTGGACCAGGGGCGGCTGAAGCGGTCGTCCTTGTGCACTTTGTCCACCACATCATAGATGCGCAAGGCCTCCATGTTCCTTACCGGCTCGGGATCGCCGCCGGCGATCAGGCCCAGGTGCGCCAAGGTATTGACGATGGCGCGATACGCAACCTCCGGCGCACGCGGATCCTGATGCTGGCCGCACTCCAGCGTCATCGCATAGCCGCCGACCGAGCGCATGTATTCCGTCGTGCCTACGCCAAATTGCGGATCGGCATTTAATAGCTGGGCCGCATCGGCCTTGTCGCCCAAAGTAGCAAGGTGCTGCCGGCGCCTTTCCACGCCGCGCGCATACGTGCTGAGCCAGCCGTCGATAAAACGGTTAACGCCAAGGCGCAGCGCCATGGCTTTTTCCTGGGCCGCGAATTTGAACGGTTCTACGGCGCCCTCATTGTTTTCCGGGCCCACCATGACAAAGGCCTCGCCTTCGCCACGGAAAGAGTGCAGATCCAGCAAGACTTCATGCTGCGCCATCAACGGGCACAGCCAGTTGGCAACATAGTCTTCAAACTCTTCAGGCTCCGCCGTCGGCTGCAGCTTGCGGTTGAGATTGCGCTCGCCGCTGCGTTCGCCGCGTTGGTACGCCAATGGATTGGCAATCGGCACAAAGGTCACGCTGCCGGCAACGATATTCAGGTTACCCGCCTCTATTTCTTCCATGACCCGGCGTATGCCCTTGGTGCCGCAAGTCTCGTTGCCGTGCACGGCGCCGGTGACCAGCAAGCGCGGCCCCGCCTGCGGCGACGAATACGAAATACTCTTAAAGTGAAGTGAAGGTGATTCTGCAGGAGAAAACATATCGCTACCTTGATGCTTGCTTATCAATTCAAACAACTGTAAAAATTCGTTGACCAAATGCTGACCGGTGCAACCGGAGATGCTGCGGTTCTGCGGCAGCCCTAACTCTTCTTGCGGCCGAATTTCGGGTCCACCTGGATCAGTGCAGTAATGCCCAGGCTGGGGATCGCTGCAATACAGATCCACACAAAAAAGTGGGCGTATCCCAACTGCGCCTGTATCCAGCCGCTAAACATGCCAGGCAACATCATTCCCAGTGCCATGAAGCCGCTGCAAATTGCATAGTGCGCGGTCTTGTGCTCGCCGTCGGCCACCATGATCATATACATAATAAACGCAGTAAAACCAAAACCATAGCCCAATTGCTCTATCGCCACCGCCGCCGCCACTACGTAAATATTTTCCGGTTGGACGAAGGCCAGGTACACATAGGCCAGATGCGGCACATTGATAGCCAACGCCATGGGCCACAACCAGCGCTTCAAGCCATGCCTGGAAACCAGATAGCCGCTGACCAACCCTCCAATGGTCAGCGCCAGCATGCCCATCGTTCCATAGACGACGCCGACGGCTTGCGTGGACAGGCCCAAGCCGCCTTTGTCAACGCCATCCAGCAGGAAGGGCGGAGCCATCTTGACCAATTGCGACTCGCCGAATCGATAGAGCAGCAGAAAACCGAGCGTCAGCGCTATATTTTTCTTTTGCAGGAATTTGGCGAAGATGGAGAAAAAAGTCTTGGCGACATGGCCTGGCTCGCCGCGCGGCTGATCGCTGTCCGGTCGGGGCAGCACCAGCTTATGATAAATGAACAGCAAAATAAACATCGCCGACAACACAAAGAACACAACGGACCAGGCAAACGCGGGCTTGCCGGTCAAATCCGTCAGGCTGCCCGCCAGATAAACCAGGGCTCCCTGCCCGGTGATCATCGACATGCGGAAGAACATGCTGCGTATGCCGACAAAGGCCGCCTGCTGATGCTGTTCCAGCGCCAGCATGTAAAAACCGTCGGAACTGATATCGTGCGTAGCCGCGCTAAAGGCCAGCAGCCAGAATCCGGCCAGAGTCAGCTGGAAATAATCGGGCATCGGTATCGTCAGCGCTACCAGCGCGAACAGCACGCCGATCAGCAGTTCCAGCGCAATGATCCATAGCCGCTTGGTCTTGAACATATCGACAAACGGCGACCACAGCGGCTTGATCACAAACGGCAGGTACAGCCAACTCGTATAGAGGGCGATGTCGGAGTTGGATACACCCATTTTTTTGTACATGATGACCGACATTGTCATCACGATCACATAAGGTATCCCCTGACTGAAATACAGGGAAGGAATCCAGCGCCAAAGCTTGTTTGATTCTGCTGCGGTCTTGTTCATGCTCAGGTTTCGGATACTCGATGAATACTTATAGGATTTGGCTACTTATCTTCCCAGCAATCCCTAGGCAAGGCGACTGAAATTTTGCCACGGGCACATATAAAAAAGTTATAGTCTGGCGCGTTTTGAACATCTTGCCGGAAAAAAGTTCTTGTATTCGCTCCATCCGTTCTCCCTTTTGAGATGAGCTCCAAAATAAAAGGTATTCCAAAAAGTCATACCCTCGCCTTATCTTTTCATTGGCAGGCAGCCAACCCGAATCATATGATAAAACCCGCCAGAGCTAGCCGGCAATGCGAACATGCTGTACATGCGCTACCGCCTCCACCGATGAAAAACAAGAAATGACGCCAGCCACAGTTATCCCTGAAAGCCTGTCCGCCACCCCCAAACCCGGCAGAAAACTTGGACTGGGCATCGATGCGGGAGGCACGCAAACCCGCTGGGCATTGGCAAACGATGCCGGCCAGATCATTGCAGACGGCTTTGTCGACGGCTTCAGCGCCTTGCAAATTGGCACGCCGGCCGGACGCCGGAGTGTACAGGAAATATTCCATCAACTGGTGCAGGCGGCGACCGCCTATGGCCACCCCGTCAGGGTGCGCGCCGGCCTGACGGGCTTTGGCGGCCAACTGGAAACAGCGGACGAGTTGCGCAGCATGCTGGCGCTGCCGTTGAACCTGTCGCCGCAGGACATCATCCTCAGCAACGATATAGAGCTGGCCTATCTGGATAATTTCTGCCCTGGCGAGGGCTACCTGGTGTATTCGGGCACCGGCTCGATTGCCGCCTTTATCGACGCCGACGGCAGTTTTCATCGTGCTGGCGGTCATGGAGGCGTGTTGGACGACGCCGGCGGAGGTTTCTGGATCGCCCGCGAGGCCTTGCGGCATATATGGCGCACAGAAGATGAACAACCCGGCAGTTGGCACAAATCTGCGATGGCGCTCAGGGTTTTTGAATATATAGGGGGCAACGATTGGTCGTCGTCGCGCCAATTCATCTATAACGGCACCCGCGGCCAGGTTGGCATGCTGGCCTTGGCCGTGGCGGCCGCGGCTGACACCGACATGGTTGCCTATGGCATCTTGAAGGAGGCAGGACGCGAGTTGGCCAGGCTGGGCGCTGCTTTGTGCGCACGCTACGGCATCAAACCGATCATTCTGGCCGGACGCGTGCAGGAACTGCATCCGGTCATTGCGCAGAGCATGCGCGCCAGCCTGCCTGCCGGCTACAGCCTGCGGCAAAGCACCAGCCAGCCGCATTTTGCGGCTGCGCGGATAGCATCGAATTATGGCAGGCAAAGGGCGTGAATCGCCTGCTGTATCTTTTTTCATAATCAAGCATAATTCCCCAATCACTCCTGCAATGAAAAAATTTCTTACCCTGATTGCCATGACCGCCCTTCTCACAGGCTGCGCCAATACATTGAATATAGATAAAACCTATGCCGGAAAAATGCAGGACAGCCGGGCCCGCTTCCTGGTGATTCACTACACGGTCTCCAATCTGGAACGCTCCATCATGCTGCTGACCGGCGATAATGTCAGCGTGCACTATCTGGTCACCGACGAGGCGCAACCCCGCATCTACGGCATGGTGGAAGAAAGCAAACGCGCCTGGCATGCCGGCAAGAGCGAATGGAAAGACTATAAAAGCCTGGGCGCCAGCTCCATCGGCATAGAGATCGTCAACCCGGGCTATGCCGATACGCCGCAAGGCCGCGTGTATGCGCCCTTCCCGCAAAAACAGATCGATGTGCTCATGCCGCTGATCAAGGACATCGTCGCCCGCAACCAGATCGCACCTGAAAACATCCTCGGCCATAGCGATATCGCGCCGCAACGCAAACAGGATCCGGGTCCGATGTTCCCTTGGAAGCAACTGGCCGACGCCGGCCTGATCATCTGGCCGAATGCAGAGCAGGTAAAACTGAAACAGGCCGGCTTTGAGGGCAGCGTCCCTGATGCCGCGTGGTTCCAGAAAAAACTGCATGCACATGGATTTACCGTGCCGCAAACCGGAGTACTGGACGCCGCCACGCAAAACGTGATCAGCGCCTTCCAGATGAAATACCGGCCAGCCAATATCGACGGCAAGCCGGATGCGGAGACAGCGGCAGTACTGGAAGTGCTGACGACCGCGCCGTCGACAATAGGCACGCCGTTTCTGGAACAAACAGCTCAAACGCAAAAATAGGAAAACGAAATGAAATTACTGCAAATGAAATCATGGCTGGCACTGCTGATCGCTATTGCCGTATTGAGCGGCTGCGCCACCGGCCTGAAGCTGGACACCAGCAAGACCGCCGTCAGCCAGGAAAGCCGGGTCAAATTCCTGATCATCCATTACACCGCGCTGGACATGCCGACGTCGTTGCGCGTGCTGACCCAGCAGGAAGTCAGCGCCCATTACCTGGTCGGGGACGACAACCCGACGACGGTCTATCGCTTGGTGGATGAGAGCCAGACCGCATATCAAGCCGGGCTCAGCGACTGGAAAGGCTTCAGCCGCCTCAATCCCAGCTCTATCGGCATAGAAATTGTAAACCTGGGTTACCAGGACGGCCCGAACGGCCGCACCTATCAACCCTTCCCGCAATACCAGATAGACCGGCTGATTCCCCTGATCAAAGACATCGTGGCGCGGCATCACATCAAGCCGGAAAATATTCTCGGCCACCAGGAAATCGCGCCGCAGCGCAAACCCGATCCAGGCCCGCTGTTTCCGTGGAAGCAGCTGGCCGATGCTGGTTTGATCCCTTGGCCAGATGCCGGTCAAGTCGCCACCTTGCAAGCCGGATATGAGCAGCAATTGCCGGATATCGCCTGGTTCCAGAAAAAACTGGCCCAGCACGGTTACTCGACGCCGCAAACCGGTGTGCTGGACGACGCAACCCGTAGCGTGCTGATCGCCTTCCAGGCCCGCTACCGCCCCGCCAAATTTGACGGCTATCCGGACGCCGAATCGGCCGCCATCCTGGAGGTGCTGACGACTACGGCCAAAACCATCAATAAGCCGCAATAATGAACCTTATGCTTGAACAATTAGGCATACGGCAAAGCTTGCTGGATGCACGGGGCTTCGTCGTACAGGAAGAGGCCCAGCGTTTGCAAGTGGCTGAGATAGATGAAGATGGCCGCGAATTTTTATTGACGCCAGCCACTACGGCCGCCTGGCACAGCATGAAAATCGCTGCGCAGCAGGATGGCGTCACGCTGGTGATGGTATCGGCCTTCAGAAGCGTGCAAAGGCAGGTGGAAATCGTCCGCGGCAAACTGGAAGCGGGACAGGCGATCGCCGACATCCTCACCATCGTTGCGCCTCCGGGATATAGCGAGCACCATACCGGCCGCGCAATAGATATAGGCAGCGATGAAGATACACCTGAGCTGGAAGTGGAATTTGAAACCACTGCGGCATTTACATGGTTGACGCAGCATGCAAATGCATTCGGCTTTTCCATGTCTTACCCCAGAGGGAATTCCTCAGGCTTTCAGTATGAACCCTGGCACTGGTGCCATACGGCATAGAGTCCGGAGCGCCACGCGCCCCGTCTCAAACGACCGGCTGCCTACAATGGGAACTTGCGCACCACTGCCGTTACTACACCCCAGATTTGTGGATCATCGGCTTTTTTGCAGATCACGGAATCCACATCCGGGTGTTCCGATTTCAGTACCAGCATGCCGTGCGAGCCATACAGGCGCATCAATACATATTCATTATCGAGAATGGCAATCACCATCTGGCCATTCTCGGCATGCACGGACCGGTCAACCAGCAATTTATCGCCTTCGCAGATTCCCGAACTGGACCAGCTGTCATCCTGCACATCAAAAAAGAAGGATGTGCCTTTGTTCGTAATGACGTAGGAGTTCAGGTCCAGCGTGGTTTCGGCATAGCCGGATACCAGAGGCGAGAAATCCGGCGGCAGGTTGCGGCTTAATTCTGGCAAACGGCACAAGGGAGATTCCTGATCCGGTGCAACCGGGAGCTGGTTAAGCGTTTTACATCGGGCTTGGGATGGAAGAAAAGCTCTTACTGTTGCCATATTGATCATATTCGCACCTTTTTACTGTATTTATATACAGTATATCGTAAACTTCCCCAAGCTCAAGCTGCCCCCGATTTTTTATCGGTCGGATATGACATTGTGTTTTTAAGATTTGCCTGCAGGAAATTTGAAATGGCGTTAAGCTATTGAAATATAAGAGAGTTTTATTTAATTTTCGACAATAATACTTATCCAAGAGAACGGAATCAGCGTGTCTATCCCTGCACTCAATAGCGGCCTCTCCGGTTTGCAAGCCTTTCAGCGCGGCCTGGATACTTCGGCCAACAATATTGCCAATACGCAGACTAACGGTTACAAACCTCAGCAAGCCTCTTTCAAGGAGGGGGTAAGCGGTGGCGTCACCGCGGCGGTCAGCGGCAATGGCAGCAACGGGACTTCCGCAACATCCACGGAAGCCAGCGGCACCGACCTAGCCACCGAAACGGTCGACTCCCTGGTCTATAAGGCGGGGTTTGATGCATCGGCCAAGGTAGTCAAAACTGCCGACCAGATGCTGGGAACACTGATCGACATACAGGCCTGAAACTGAGGTTTTATCGTAGCAGGACTCACTCCCCTCCGTCGGAATACATCCCGTTCAGCCGGATAAATTGCTGCGTTGCCCTGCAATTGGCCACTATCGTGTCGGCCTCCTGCATCAAATCCTGAAGATTTCGCTCAAGCGCCGGTGGAAGTGCAATGGCGGCGGCAACGGCTGCATTGCCTCCTGCGGTGCTTGCGGTTTCGGTGGCGGTGGCAGCTCCATGACAGACACTGGCAGGGAGGCGCAAGCCTGGAGCATTGCCACGGCTGCGGCCATAAGCAGCGCGGATTTGACTGATTTCATTGTTGATGCCCTTTCTGATGCGCAGCTGGTCCAGCGCCTGCTGTTCTGCGATACGTTCATTATTTTTGATGCGCGTCAGCAGCGCCGATTTCTCTGCTTCCGCACGCTCTCGCTTTTCCTTATCCCATTTGGCCCGCACTTCTGCCCGCCCCTGGACTAGCCCGCGTTGTTGCGAACCCCACAGGCCGGCGATCAGCAGGGCCAGCAAAACCAGCACAGCGATTATTTTGGCGTACAGGCTCATCCCAGCCCCCTCAGACATAGTTCTTGCTCAGCCGCGCGTCGCTTGACCAGGCCTGGCAAGATTTTTCCTCCCGCATACACCCATCGCGGCAACTCATTACACGCGCCGGCATAATCACCGGCGTTCAGCTTGCGCACCATCGTGATAATGATCGCCCTGCCTGAACCAAATTTCATCCACCATGATCTCGCCACTTTCAATTCTTTAAAAATTTCTGGCAAAAAAAACCCAAACTGAATTATCTGGGTCGGCCCGTCCTGGGTGAGGAAGTGGCATATCTATGTTCGATGTGAACGCACTTCCCCTACCCACAATAATAAAGAAGTCAAACTTTGCACTCAACTGTACAGGTGTTATTCAAAAAAACTATTTCGATTGCCCGTCTTACCCTCTGTTGCAGTTCGACGCCACGCTGCGCCAATCCCCTTGCTTACGCCTTATTCATTGCTCTCTATTCTGGGCTCTTTCCTGCCGCACGCTGAAGCCTTCTGCAGTACTCAGGCTGAGAGGAAGCGCGCTGAAGACCTCTTATGAAAAGAGTGCGCTGCGTGACATAATCGGGCTGTATCACGAGAAATTTTTCCAACATGTCACCGGCAGCAATTGCATATGCGCGCTTAGAAAAGAAGAAGGAGACCAATGGAAACAAATATCATGCAGATAACGGGGGCTGTTATTTTTGCCCTGGCGCTATTGCATACCTTCACCTCAAAATATTTTGAAGTTTTGGCCATCAGGCATCCCCTACACGCCGGCTTGTTTCACTTGCTGGGAGAAATCGAAGTCGTATTCGGCTTCTGGGCATGAAACTCGTCGCTGGTGAACAGGTCGCTTAAAGATTTATTATGAATCAATCACTTGAGATATGTCTCTTAAGAGGGCGCGGCATGCTGCGCAAAACCCCTGCCCCGTTGCCAGCGCCTTTTCTGGTCGCCCGGCGTAGGAGGCTAACGCATCTCACTGGTATTTATGAAATGAGTTCTAGGCTCACTGATAGCGGAAATTCCCCACGAATCAAAATACCTGTTACTGGCCGATGCAGTTGCCGGCGGCGGCCTGACCGTCATCGCCAATGCGCCCAATCCGGCGGGCGCAGCATTGTTGAGACGCGGTTTCCGGCATGAGCCAGTCGGTGCTCTTGGCTTGCTGCTGGGCGCTGCCTTGCCGACCATGGTGGCAATATCTTCTTTATACCTGCTGCCGTAAAATTTGCTAAAACCTCGTTTCACGCGCGGCCCGCAGAAATTTGTCCAGAATAGGTGTGCAGTCCAGCAAATCCTGGCTGCCGGCCCGATGGAACTCAGGGTGCCATTGCAGGCCCATCACAAATTTGGCCTTCTTGTAGCGTATCGCCTCTACAATCTGGTCTGAGTGGGACACCGCCTCCACCACCAGATCCCGCCCCAGTGTCTTGACCGCCTGGTGATGAATGGAATTGACCAGCGCGGTAGGTTGAGATCCGAACAATTTGCTCAGGGTGGAACCCTGGGTGAACTGGATCTCATGATAATTCCTGTCATACATATCGCTCACATGAGAAATCGCGGTCGGCACATTGCTGGCAATATCCTGAAACAAGGTGCCGCCAAAGCCGACGTTGATCAACTGGCAGCCGCGGCATATGCCCAACACCGGCTTGTCCGCTTCGATAAATTCGTGCAGCAACTCCAGTTCATACATATCGCGCGCCCGGTCGCCGTTCCATTCCGGACGAGTCACCTCCTCGGCATAGCTTTGGGGCGACACATCCGCTCCGCCCTGCAACACCAGGCCATCCAGGTGCTTTGCGTAGTCGCGCAGGCGTATGTTGCTGGGATGGAGCAAGCCGTTGGTATTCACCGTAGGGATCATGAACACCAGTACGTCGCGGGACATCACCCATTGGGCAATTGACTCCTCCAGGTACTGCAAGTTCTTGCTGCGCAGCCCTGTACCGCCGGCTTCAGGATGGAAGATCCGGGCCGATACGCCTATCTTCAGCGTCCTTTGCGTGATCCGCCTTAACGCCTGGTCCGACATCGACCTAAAACGCGCAGACAGTAAATTCCAGGTATGCATCCACAGAGATACATCGCTAGCCTGATAGCGAGGCAAGGCATGATCCTGAGTTGCCTTATTTTCTAATGTTGGCTCAATAGCCGGCGTGGCCGCCGCTTCAATCGGAGCCGCGGTGGCGGGCGGCACCGCACTTGCATCGGGCGGCGTCGGCACGGGTTCATTCGTCGTAGACATAATCTTTACTCTATCTCTTAGGACCTACTGCGTTGCCATCCACATCTGGCTCTGCTGCCGGACCACCTCACTCAGCGACCCGCTCTGACAATAGGTATTACGCAACCAGTCGGCATCGGACTGGCGTTCCAGCAGCCGGTTGGTCAGTAATCTCAGCGCGTCGACCGTGCCAAGCTCCTGCGCAGTCTCGGCAAGCATCATCAATGTCTGAAAAATATCCTCCTTGATCGTGACCTGGGCAGTTTCACTCAGCGGATTGATCAAATTGCCTTTCAAGCCAAAACGGCAAGACTGGAAACGATTATACGTATATGTCAGATAGACGTCCTGGTTCGGCGCCAGCTCCCGATGGTCCAGCAAATACTTGCACAGGGTTTGCGCATAGGCAGCCAAAGCCACGGCAGTCTCTATCTCCAAAGGAGTATCGCAGACGCGTATCTCTATCGTGCCGAACTCAGGCTTGGGCCGGATATCCCAGTAAAAATCCTTCATGCTGGCGACGATACCCAGGTCCTTCATGGTTTTAAAATAGCGATTGAAAGCCTCCCAGTCATTCACAAACGGCATATAGCCGCTCAGAGGAAAAGCATTGATGCTGGTCAGCCTGGAAGACTGGAAGCTGGTGTCCACGCCCTGATAAAACGGCGATGACGCAGACAGGGCAATGAAATGCGGAATATAGCGTGCCAGCAAATGCACCAGCCGGATTCCCTCATCGCCGTTAATGCAGCCGATATGTATGTGCTGGCCGTACACGGTAAATTGCTTGGCCAGGTAACCGTATAGTTCCGATACCAGCTCATAACGCTCGGACGGATAGATGCGCTGGTCATCCCAGTGCTGGAAAGGGTGGGCACCGCCGCCGGCCAGCCCAAGATTCGCCTTTTCCGCAGCCGATACCAGCAGGCTGCGCATGGTTTTCAGTTCCGCCAGCATCTCCTGGTGGTCACTATGCACCGAGGTGGCAATCTCTATCATGCTCTCGGTGATCTCCGGTTTGATGTCATAGCCATGCGGCTTCTTGTTGATCAAGGCCAGCAGATCGCTGGAACCTCGAGTCAGGTTGAAGTCGCGGCGATTTACGATCTGGAGTTCCAGTTCCACTCCCATCGTCAACGGTGTCGATGATTTAAAATCCAGCACAGGCGGCTCCTCTATTTTTTTGCTTCGCCAGAAAGTATCAAGGCGAACCGGACGCAGACAGGCCCGGCAATTTCCAACACGGCAAGCACCGACAACAATAATGCCGACAGCAATGCGCCAAACTCGGGATACAGTGCGGTGGCACTTTTTGCCAACACCATTGCCACGCCGGACATCGGCAGCAGGCTCAGCCCGAGTAAAGCCCCTTTGCGCACCGTCAATCCGTTCATCGGTGCCAGCGACGCGCCAAAAAACACGCTCACGACCAGGCGCACGCCGACAAAACCGGCAACCAGCAGCCAGTACTCGCGCAGGTGCAACAGTTGCAACTGGGCTCCGGCGCTGACAAACAGGATCGCATACAGCAAACCACTGAACTGGCTGAAGTCGGGCTCAACGATCGCATAGCCCCGGTCCCTGTGCCTGCTCGTGATACCGAACACCAGCAAGGCAATCATCGACGACAAATTAAACATGCTCGCCGCACCGACTGTTGCTGCAATCAGCGCAAACAGGATGATGCGCTGGCTCTGATGCTCACGCCCCAGCCACTCGCTGATATAGATTACCAGCCTGCCCGCCACCCAGCCCAGCAAGCCGGAACCGAGCACCAGGAACAAGGGGTGAAAAACCAGTATGCGCCAGTCGCTGCGATATTCCAGGTGCAAGGCTGACAAACTCATCGTAAAAACGATAAATGCCAGCGAGTTGTTGATGGCGGTAATGTTCAGCATACGCTCGCTGACCTGGCCCTCCGCCTTCAACTCATGCACGATATTCAGCGCCACAGCCGGAGAGCTCGCCATGCCTATCGCTGCCGCCATGCTCGCCACCAGATGGTGCACACCCAAACTGCTCAACAACAGATACAAGGCAAAAAAGATTGCCACGCTCATGGCAATGCCGGTCACCAGCAGCCATCTCTCCTTGACCAGCCACTTATAGTCAATCCTGCGCCCGAGTTCAAATACCACCAGGCCGAGGGTTAAATCGATCAATGGAGCCAGGCTATCCAGCGCGGCTGAGTTAAACAAGTTGAGTCCGGTCGGGCCTATCAACAATCCGGTCAGCACATAACTGGTAATGGTAGGGACCGGCAATAGCCGCGTCATCAGGCGTGCGCCCAGAATGCCGGCAACGAGGATAAATCCTATCGCCGTCAAGGTATTCAATGCTTCGGGCATGACAGGGAAAATTGTGTGTGGAATCATTTTTTGCCACCGATAATGTAGGCAACCGTAAATGGAAATCGCAAAATGGCCCGTACCCCTTATAGAATATTGTGATCCAGGATAGCTTCGGCAAGACTACTGGAAGTATCCTAGCAAGAATATCAATTGTCGATTGATATTGTATGTGCGGTGACTAACAACGCCGTTTTCAGAGTGTATCGGGGCGAATAGAGAGCTTTCGTCACAATTCGCCCGCCCCTGTGCGGCTTGCCTGGGATGCCAGCCGGCACTATTGGCCGTCGGCTGAGGAAAAGATTTACCTGGCAGCGCCCGTGTAGACAATATCGGCGCGGCGATTTTCCGCCCATGAGGCCTCATCGCTGCCGGTCGCTTTCGGCTTTTCCTTGCCAAAAGAAACTGCTTCCATTTGCTGATCCGAAACGCCCAACAATATCAGGGATTTGCGGACGGCTTCGGCACGTTTCTGGCCGAGCGCCAAATTGTATTCGCTACCGCCGCGCTCATCCGTATTACCCTGGATGACAATTTTGCGTTGCGTATTTTTTCCCAGGTATTTGGAATGCGCACTGACGACAGGAGCAAACTCCGGCTTGACCACATAACTGTCAAAATCAAAATACACGCTACGCTTCGCCAAGGGACCGTTTGGATCGTTTAATGGATCAATTGCGGCATCGACGGCGGCAACGGTGCGGGTATCCACCGGAGCCGGCATTGCAGGCTTGGCCTGCGCCACAGGTACAACCGGCGTTTCAGGCTTAGGCGTGGTTGAGCATGCGGTAACAAAGAGTGCGGAAGTCGCCAGCAATGTCAGGTTTTTCAGAGCGTTCATGTAATACTCCCGTTTAAAGTTGATCTATTGTTCCGATGGCAGGCGCAGCATCGGAGGCGCTTAGTATTATTAGTCAGGTTGAGTTCATTTTTTGTCTTCGAAATGTTCACTCCCTTTATCCGTTGAAGCGCCGGCATAGTCGTCACTTGGCTCTGCCTGAACCGGTTTCTCCGCTGCGTGAAAGCGCTCCGGCAATGGAATGAATTTTTTGGACAGCGCATGATATAAAGCCGTAGGGCAAATCAATTTTGACGCGCCGCTGGCGATCACCGACGCTGCCATCAGTGGCAACAGCATCTGGTGGCTGTCCGTCATTTCCATCATGATGATGAAAGAGGTCACCGGCGCCCGCGTCACGCCCGATAGATAAGAAGCCATCACCAGCAATACCAGCGCGCTATGCGTTGCCAGCATAGGAAACAGATCGGCAAGATTGTCGCCAAGACCTGCTCCCACAGCCAGCGACGGCGCGAAGATCCCGCCGACGATGCCGCTCATTGAAGTCGCCAATGTAGCCAGCAACTTTGCCAGGCCGAAGTACCACGGCAAGACGCCACTATTCTCCAGCGTCAGCCGGGTAGGCTCGTAGCCGGTACCAAAAATCAAGCCATTGGTGCAAACACCAAGAGCCGCCACTGCCAGGCCGCACAGCGCGGCATACAAGACCCGGCGATCTTTAGTCAATGCGGCAACACGCGGCGGCAGGTGAAAACTGCTGGCGATCAATAGCCGGCTGAATACCCCGCCGGCCGAACCGCCGACCACGCCGCATAGCAATATCGCCGTCAGACCGGTATGCCAGTCCAGGAAAGCGCCACTCGATCCAAAATAAGTATAGTTACCCAGCAAGGAAAGGGAAATCAAACCGGACACTATCACCGTCACCAGGGTAGAGCTGTTCGCATTGAACACATGCTTCTTGCTCAGTTCCTCTATTGCAAACATGATGCCCGCCAGCGGCGTATTGAATGCCGCCGCAATGCCTGCCGCGCCGCCGGCAAGTATCAGGATGCGCCGCGTCGCCGCAGTTTGAAACGGGCCACGGCCACAAAACATATGCATGATGGAGGCGCCGATCTGCACCGTCGGTCCTTCTCGGCCTATAGAGGCACCTATGCACAGGCCACCCAGCGTAGATACTATCTTGCCGATCGCAATCCGCGCCGACAGCAGTTTGCTTTGCTTTTTATCGCCGGGGACATCCATCGCAGCAATGGTCTGCGGAATACCGCTGCCCTGCGATCCTGGGAAAAAACGATCGCAGCAATAAGCCAGCAGTGCAAATCCGGCAGGCATAAACAGCAATGGCGACCACGGAGCAACGCCTATGACCAGGCGATTGAGCTTGTTTGCATACTCGCTGCCCATCGCCAGCCCTACCGCCGCCAAACCGACCAATACCGGGCCAAGAAACCAGGCCGCCCCTCTATGCCAAAAATGGACTATTTTTGAGCGAAATGTATGGCTAGGCGGTAAACTGCGCGCAGTCTGATCGTTCTTTGATGTTGACATTGAATGACGATGGCCGGTGATCTGCAGGCAAAGGCAGGGCCAAGTAATTATTAAGAATATTGCAATTTTTCGACGCTTGGCCAATATATTCCAGCAAATTATATTTCATCAAACTATATTTGTACAAATTTAATTGTGCTAGCATGGTTTGCGTAAGGTAAAGATAATGGTAAAAAAGAAATCTCTAACGGAACCCGGCGCCTTGAAGCAAGATGCGGATGAAATCCCTTCGCGCCTTGAAATCTTGAAGAAATTGCGGGTCGTCATACGCGCCGCACAGAGGCATTCACTATGGATAGAAAAGCAGTGCGGCGTCAGTGGCGCGCAGCTGTGGATCATGCAGGAACTGCATGAAAACAGCGGTTTGCGGGTTGGCGAGTTAGCCCGGAAACTGGCCATCCACCAAACCACCACCAGCAATTTACTGGATGCCCTGGAAAAACGCGGCTATGTGGTCAAGGCCAGGGATGCGCAGGACCAACGAGTAGTGAAAGTAAAACTCACCAAGGAAGGCACCCAGACCTTGCTGAGTGCGCCAACCCCCGCGCGCGGCTTGTTGCCGGAGGCGTTGATGCAAATGGACGAAGCCAGCCTGGCCCGGCTTGACCAGGGACTGCAAGGATTATTGGATAGTATAGACGTATTGGATGAAGGCTTCGGCATGCTGCCCCTGCCCTTTACGATGTAGATTGCGCGAGTGAATAGCTCGGCAAGAGCAAGGCCTTCAACGGCTTTCCAGCCCTTCAACCCGGAGGGCTTTTTTTTTGTCCGCACATCAAAAAAGATGACAAGTAGACAAATTTCTGACAAAATTATTTGCAGAATAGTAATTAATCCCCGTTTCAGGATATTGTCCAACCCCTCCAAGGAAGCAACGATGCTACAACACTTGAATGCAATCAAACAAATTTTCAGCGACAAGAATGCTTTGGAATTGATGCAGCTGAATCCGGGCGCCAGCGAAGAAGAGCTGCTGGAACTGGAACGGCATCTTGGGGTAACCCTGCCCGCGGATTTCAAGGAATATCTTTCCGTACACAATGGACAACAAGGGCAAGACGGAATGATCTTCAACGAGCCCTTGCTCAGCATCGAGCAAATCAAGGATGAATGGACTACGTGGTATGAAATCGGCGAGGACGGCACGATGAATGACGACTGCGCCGAATTCATGTCCGCAAACCCCGTAGGCCACGTCAAACCCATGTATACCAATCCGAAATGGATACCTTTTACCCACGATGGCGGCGGCAACCACATCGGAATAGATCTTGATCCCGACGTCAAGGGCACCCTGGGCCAAGTGATCATCTTCGGCCGGGACGAAGATGAAAAATCTGTCATGGCAACATCGTTCACCGAATTTCTAGCGACGGTTGTGCACCATTTAAAAAATCAAGTGGATGGTTAAGCAAGATGGCAGGAGCTTCACCGAAGTTGAAGCAGCCTACTGTTATCACGACTGCATCAGGGCATTGCAGGAGCAAGCGGCTTAACCTCATGCCGCCGGGCCCTAAAAGTGAAACTCATAGGCTGTGTCGCGGTTAAGCGGCAATCATGCAATTCTAAAATGCGCTGCAGCGAATCGGTGCCGCGGCGGCGTAATTTGTTAAACTACTCCTTTATTCCGCTGCTCAGGCGATAAACGGAGAGTCATTTGTTCAAGAAGTTGATCCAGGCCGTTGCCGGCAAAGCCCGGCCCGCAACGGCCCCTGCCCCATCCGCTACGGCCACCCCGACGGAGCCGGCCATGCAATTTGCAGTGCGCCCCTTGTCCAGCACCGATGCCGCCAACCCCTTCACCGTCGACGGCTTTGACTGCCTGTCCTTCGTGCGCGCCATGAAGGCCGGCGCTGCGGACCCCGCCGTGGCGCAAAGATTCGGCGAACTCAGGAAAATCACCGGCAGCAGCTATGCCGGCCAATTGCCGCAGGACCCGGTGGAAATCGGCAGCAAGCTGGAATATCCGGGCGAACAGGTACGCGACGGCATGCTGTACAAGGCCGAAAAAATGGAGCAGAAGTGGGACATCTACTTGTACCAGCAGCACCTGTACTTCTGCCGCAGCTGGACCGGCAACCTGGTGTATGTGGCCGCGTTTGCCATGGCAAACGGCAAAATCAGCGTCGACACCATCTGGGCCGCAAGAGAAGCCCTGTCGGATGAGCCCAGTTTCGCCATCCGCGAAGTGGACTACCTGATCAAGAGCCATGTGATGCAAGCGCGCGTGCCGCATCCCTTGCCACCGGATTTGCCAAAAGATGCAGAAGCCATCGGCCAGTATTCTTTCGGCCAATACGGCAGCATGTGCTGCTTTGGCACCTATGCCGACACCTTGCCGGCAAACCTGGTCAAACCGGAAAGGATCAAGGCAGCACTGGAGCAAAACAAGACCGGCGCATCCTGATTCCTGGTTGGCATCTATTATCTGTATCGCATGTCCACTCTTAAAACAGCATTTCGATTTTTCAGCATCACCATGTATTTTGTGCTGATGGGTCCCGTGTTCGCACTATGCACGCTGATTGCCGAAGATGCGCTGCTGCGTATGGCTGCGCAAGGCGCCCTGCCCCATTTCAGCGATTATGTTTTTGTGCTGACCATGTATTGGCCCGCCACCTTCATTACCTGCCTCATGCCGGGCACCGTTGTCGGCTATGCTTATGCCTGGTACCTGTACGGCATGCGAGAAAACAGGCAATCGAACATGCGGAAGGCAGTCAGTGCGGCAGCCCTGTTCGGCCTAATTGGCGGCGCAGCCATGGGCAGCTCATTCCATATGCGGTTGGACGCTGCGGTTGCCGGCTGTCTTGCCGCTGTTGCATGCTCCGGCATGCTATGGATACTAGGCATAGGCCGGCCCGTATCAGCTTAACAAAAATATCCGTCAACGCACATCACCGGGACCACATGAATATCACTCTGCATACTTTGTCGACCTTCCCGCAACAACTGGAAGCCCAGTTCCGCGCCATACCGGAACGCTACTGGCAATGGATACCCGATTCCTGGGATGGCGTGCCCAGCGAATCGCTGAACGCGCTTGAGCAAATTTGCCATGTGCGCGACATCGAAATAGACGGTTACCAGTTACGTTTTCGGCGCCTGTTGCAAGAGGATCATCCACTGTTGCTCTCCATAGATACCTATCAATTGATCACCGAACGCGATTACGCGCACGCGAATCCCTCCAGCGTATTCGCTGCAATCCATGAAGCAAGGGCGCACACTGTGAAAATGCTGGCCGAGTTAACTCCCTTGCAATGGGTGCGCGCCGGCAGCTTCGAGGGGTACGGGGAGGTTACGGTGCAGGGCCTGGCGCACTTCCTGTGCAGCCACGACCAACAGCATCTGGCGGGACTGCAATGGCTGAGGGGAAAGATGGCGGAGCCCAATCGGTACGCTTAGGAATATGCGGCCACGGCGGCTGCATGCTAAATTCGGTGATAAGCGCTGTCCATGATATGCTACGCACCTTAATTAACCGTTTGCTGTTTTGTCAATGAATACGAAAGAAACCAGTACTGCTCCGAGCCCTGTGCATCTTGCCCGCGCGCTGTTAAAACAATTGCAAAGCGATTTTGTCGCGTTTCGCGATACTTTGCCGCTGGCGATAGGTATAGACAAGCAAATCCTGGCAAAACTGCCTGAACTGGATCGCAAGACCTTGCGTATCGCACTGGGTTTGCATACCAAATCGCCGCGCTACATGCATGTGATGGCCAAGGCTACCACCAGGTTTGACCTGGAAGGCAATTCAGGCGAGGCCGTGACCGAAGAGCATCGCAACCATGCCGTGCTGATGCTGAAGGAGCGCGCAAAGAAAGAAGCAGAATTGCGCAAAGCCAGGTTCGCAGAACAAAAAGCCAAGGCAAATGCGGAACGTAAAGCCAAGGAAGAAGAAGACGCCGAACGCAAGCGCAGCGACAAGCTGCAGCAGCTCGCCGCCAAATTCGCCCGCAAATAAGCCTCCTGTCTGCGCCGGCCTGCCGCTCCACCTCAGGAAATCAAATCCCAAGCCTGCACACTAGTACTAGTTTACTGGGAAGCAGGCGTAGGGACCGCTACCGGCGGCGGCGCCGGGATCACCTCGCGATATTCCCTGAGTATTCCGCCGGCGGCAACACTCCCGGAAATTTCGCCCTCGCCGCGCATGCGTCGCTCGCAAGCCTCCCTATCATCGGCTTGCACTTGCCGCTGGCAACGCAGAAGGGCATTGCGCTGATAATCGCTGCGGTCGACTTCATACAAGCGCCCATTTTTTGCATCCGCCAATGCTGCTCCCGCCTCTTTCAGGCAAGTTGCCTTATCCTGATTGGATTGTCCGCTCAGGCATGCCGCCCGTTCGCGCTGGTAATCAGCCCGCGCATCCGCCAGCTTGCCCGATGCTGGTGCTGCAGCTGCAGCCGCCGCGGCTAGTAGCAGCACTACTAACAACACTATGCCCCACAACAGATTTGCATGGGGATGAGATGGTATTTGCAGCCCTCGCTGCCTGTCCAGATGTCGCATGATATTTCCTTTGCCTTTTTGCATCAATAGCAAAAGTTTATCGAATGCGTCTAAAAAGCTTTGTTCGGTAGCCAACTTATAAGCATATTATTACCGGACTCTGTGCCGACCTCATGACAACCGAAGGACTGCGGATGCCGCCAGCGCAAGAACATGATCGCCTGCATGGATGCTTTCGCACTGCGACATTCTCCTCCGCCAGGGCGATAAATTTATTTTTCAATAATAAATAGAGCAGCAAAAACAGGCAAACTATCTGCTTTGAGGAGTTGATGAATTATATGCATTCGCTTTTGTATGCGATGCCCGATAAGATGCGTAGAACTCCGGCATCCGGAGCCGCGTTGAAAGAATCACTCCTAGAAAAATCCCCTTTTTCCTAAGTTGTTCTGTCAGGGAGATACCATGTTTGGCATACAACGAAAGCCCATGCAGGCAATAATAGAAACAGAGTCTCCCGGCTCGGTGCAGCGCCATGACATGGCCACCGAGAAGGCAGTAGAAAGGGGGATTCTCCTGCAATCCTCGGTCGGCACCCTGTGTGCCCTGGAATTCCTGCAAGCCGAAGGCGTCAGTCACATCGTAGCCCAGCGTGTTTTGTCCGAACCTACACGGCGCCGAAGCCGCCCCTAGGCAAGAAAACACAAAATCCCGAGTACAAGATTCCAGCGAAGATCACTGCACCATGCGATCCAGTCGCAGCCGATGGCGTTCATCTGTGACCGCCCATGAGGCCAGGTAGACCGCACCTACCGCTGCCAGTCCGCCAGCGCCAGTCAGCAGGAACATCAGCAATATCTGGTACTTCACCGCATCAACCGGATCCATGCCAGCCAGTATCTGCCCGGTCATGATGCCAGGCAGGGTGATGATGCCGGCCGCCGACATCTGGTTGATGATCGGGATCAAGCCCTTCCTGACTGAATCGCGCATCAGCGGCGCCAGCGCCTGGCCGCAGGTGGCGCCGAGCGCCAGCCTTGCCTCAATTTCCGCGCGCCCTTTGACAACGCCGCCAAAGAAGGTATCCAGGCCCAGACTGGCAGAATTGAGCACGCTACCAAGAACAATGCCCATCAAGGGTATCGCATAGTGCGGGTCATACCAGGGCGATGGCCGAATCGCGGTCAGCAAAGCCAGCAACACCGTTGCCATACTAGAGACGCCGACGACGATCGCGCCGATCCTGAAGTTGGCCCAGCCATGCAATCTTTGCGACGGCCGGCCGGCCACTTCGCGCGCGGCCGCGAGGACCATCAGCGCCACGATAGCCAGCGTCATTGCCGGCGAACTCAGTGTAAATACGATCCGCAGAGCAAAGCCTACCAGCAGCAATTGCACCACCATGCGTACTGCCGCCAGCAAGACTTGCTTATGCAGGCGCAAGCCCAACACAATGGAAATGACCACATCCACCAACACCAGGAAGGCGGCGATGCATAAATCGAGGGTATCCAGCTGGATCGGCTTCATAGGGGATGCAGGCTTTTGTTGCGAATTTCAAAGCGCCTGGTACTGACGCGCCCGGCCTGCTCTTCCGAGTGGGTCACCCAGATGATCGCCAGCCCCTCCTCCATGCGGCTGCGCAGCAAATGCTCCACTGCCAGAATTGAGCTCTGATCCAATGCCGCAGTCGGTTCGTCCAACAACAGCACCTGAGGCCGACCAACCAGCGAGCGCACCAGCGCCAGCCGCTGCCTTTGCCCGGTCGACAGCCGCGTCACATCCGAGTCGAGCAACACTGTATCCAGGCCGAGCTGGCCCAACATCTCCCGTACGAGCGGCCCGTCGGCATCGGAAAAATGCGCCGCTGCCGTCGGCTCCCACCAGGCAGGCTCCGCCGCCTGGTACACCAGCTTGCGTCGCCATTCCGGCGCCGGCATCGCATCGCGCACCTGATTTCCCAGGTAAGCCTTGCCGGCATGCGGATCAAGGTCCGCCACCATACGCAGCAACACGCTCTTGCCGGAACCGGATGCCCCCAGGATAGCCACGCACTCGCCGGCCGCCAGCTCCAGCGAAAACGGCCCGCCGTGGCTGGACTGCAGCGCCTGCAGGCGCAGCAATGGCACCTGTGTGGCGTTCTGAGGTTTTTTATCCTGCTCTCTATCTAGCGGCATTGGCGAAACGGCTCCCGATGATTCAATTCAGCTTTACGCATCATTGTACCGGGGAAATTGTGCGCTCTTGCATGGCCCGATTTCGCTTGCGCGCAACAAGGCCGGCTCGCAAGTCAGGATACCCTCAGGTAATGCTCCGAATTCGCCTGGGTTTGAGAGCGCGGCGCCCATTTGTCGGCAACGCCGGACGTCATTTTTATCGGCAGGCCATGGGCAGGGTGAGTACTTTCCTGTTCATCCCGAATCTTGAACACCGCCACAGCCTGCGCCAGTTTAATCGCCTGATCATGCATGCTTTCTGCCGCAGCCGCAGCCTGCTCTACCAGCGCCGCGTTTTGCTGGGTGATCTCGTCCATCTGGCCCAAAGCATGATTGACCTGCTCTATGCCGGACCTTTGCTCCGCACTGGAACTGGTGATTTCCTGCATGGTCTCGGTCACCGACTGGATCGAGGTCACAATCTGGCTCATTGTCGCGCCGGCCATCTGCACCTGCTTGCTACCGATATCCACCTGCTCTACCGATGCGGTTATCAGTGCCTTGATTTCCTTGGCCGCCGCCGCCGAGCGTTGCGCCAGATGACGTACTTCGGCTGCAACGACCGCAAAGCCCCGGCCCTGTTCACCGGCGCGCGCCGCCTCTACCGCAGCATTCAGGGCCAGGATATTGGTCTGAAAAGCGATGCCGTCGATGACGCCAATGATGTCGCTGATTTTTTTCGACGATTGCTGGATGGCGCCCATCGTATCGGTCACGCGCGCTACCGCAATGCCGCCGTCGCGGGCAATGGCCGCTGCCGACACTGCATTTTCGTTGGCATGCTCCGCCCCTGCCGCGTTTTGCCGGACGGCGCCGGTCAACTCCTCCATCGACGCCGAAGTCTCCTCCAGCGAACCGGCCTGCTGTTCAGTCCGCGACGATAGATCGGCATTGCCGTGCGCAATCTCGCGCGACGCAGTGGCAATCGTTTCGGTGCCGCTGCGTATGTCGGCGACCAGCTTTGCCAGTCCCCCGCTCATGCCGCCAAAGGCATTCAGCAACTGCGCAATCTCGTCCTTGCCGCGGGAAGATATCCTGGCACTCAGGTCGCCGCCGGCCACCCGGGCCACCGCGTCGCTCAATGCCCTCAGCTGGCCGGAAAAGGAGGCATAGAACCCTCCCAGCAAATAGGCAGCGATTAACAGCGCAACGAAGATCGCCGCCAGCACAAGGTTGCGGCGCATGATGTCACGCTCTATCCGCGCCTGCAGCGTTGCATCGAGCAAATCGGCCGACGCACTGGCAAACCCATACAAGCCATCCATATTCTTGCCGCCCGCGGCCAGGAACTCGCTACCCGAGGTCTGGTTCAAGGTATTCAAAACCTCATTTTTGGCACGCTCCAGAAATTCCAGGCTGGCCGGGATCATCGCCAATTGTGATTCCAGCTTGGCTTTGAAGCCGGGATTTTCCCTGAACATGGCTTCCATCTGGCCCGGAATACGCGCCAGGTCGCGTTTCGCCAGCATCACGTCGGAACTAATCAGCAGATCCTCATTCGGCTCCAGCAGGCCGGTATCGATATACGCAGCGCCGCGACCGGCAATATCAGAGATCTCTTCCGCCAGCTCGGGCAAAGTCTTGGCAAACATGCCGATCAGATAATAGGTATCCACTTCCGGATCCAGTGTCAGATTGGAGCGGTCGGCGATGTGCGTATTCAATTTATAAAGCTGGCCTATCAACGCCGTATGGTCGGCATAGCTATCCTTGCCTTTCGTAGCCGGCATTTTTTGCAGCAAGCCTGTCCACGATTGCTTGACGTCATTCAGCGCGGTGCCGACCGTCATTTCAGGATAGGCCTGTTGCTGCTTGTCGAAAGCGGCAAGCGTGGCTGTGATTTTTTCCTGGACTTTGAGCGCGGCATCCCTGGCCGCCGCATTGCCTGCCAGGGCCAAGTGGCGCAAGCCGCGATGTTGCTGCATTTGCTTCAGCAAATCCTGCGCCATGCGCACCTGTTGCACGCCAGCTCGCTCCCGCTCTGCAAAGGAAATGGATTTATTCAGTTCATTGATCAGCAAACCTGTAACCAGAATGGCTGGAACGGAAAACAAGACGGCGACAATAAGAAACTTAGGGAAGAGGCGCAGACGCTGCATCAGCGCAATGGCAGGATTTAACATGAATTGCATAAGTACTCCAAAAGCATGCGCCTTGTCGGCGGGCAAGACCAATTATTGCAATGCAGCAATAATGCATCCGAATTGTGACGAGTTCATGAAATTCGAATAAAAACGACAATTTTTTTTTAATAATTTATCGATTTGGTCGGGGCTATATGAGTCTTATGGCAATTGCAAAAAAAAAAGCCCGCAACTTTATGGGTTGCAGGCTAAATCCAATTCCTTAGGGAGTAATTGGGAGAGTGTTGCCATGATGCATCATCAGTATGACGAGATCATGACATTCAAAAGATCTTCGGCCGGGTCAAATTCCATCGATCTCGCATGCAAAAATAATCATAACGAATTGATACACCCTTCAGGCGTCTACAGTGCTATATTTCTGCCGAGCTAAATTTTCATAGATTCAACATCAGGAGATCGTGTGTCCACTTCTTGTCCCGGCGGCCTGGATATAGGCTTTGCTTCACTGGATTATCTACAAATAGCCATTTTAGGCGTAGTGCAAGGCATCACCGAGCTCTTGCCAATCTCTTCCACGGCCCACATGCGCATCATCCCCGCGATGCTGGGATGGAGCGATCCCGGTTCGGCATTTTCAGCGGCGATGCAGTTGGCGGCGCTGGCTGCCGTCGTCAGTTACTTCTGGCGCGATGTGCATGAAGTCATCGTCGGCAGCAGCACGGCGATCCGCACCCGCAACTTTGACAACCAGTCATTTCGGCTGGCGGTCGCCATCGTGCTGGCGACCATCCCTATCGGTATCGCCGGACTGGCCCTGTCGTCGCTGTTAAATACCTGCAACTCCCCTTTGCGCAGCCTGACCGTGATCGGCATATCCTCGCTGGCGATGGCAGCTTTGCTGGCAGCGGCAGAATTCAGTTGCCGTCACCTGCGCAGCATGCAGGAAATGCGCTTGCGCGATGCCCTGATCGTCGGCGTCGCGCAAGTCGGTGCGCTGATACCCGGCGTCTCGCGCTCCGGCTCTACGCTGACTGCAGCGCTATTCCTGAACCTCAAGCGCGATGAAGCGGCCCGCTTCTCTTTCCTGCTGGGTTTGCCTGCGATTGCGCTGGCAGGCCTGAAGGAGCTGTGGGTTTTATATCACGCGCATATCCCGCTGGAGGCATGGAAGCTTTTGGGGTTCGGGCTGGTGATCGCCAGCGTCTCGGCATTTTGCGCGATCTGGGGCCTGATGCGTTTCCTGGAAAAATTCTCGACCTGGCCATTTGTGATCTATCGTGCGGCGATGGGTATTTTCCTGATCGCAGCAGTGCAGGCCGGCTTCCTGCACTGAGGACCTGCCTGATATCGACGCCTGGCGCCGACAGGCCCGACTGCAACCAGCTTCCCTAAAGGCCAGCAATATGCCGGCTCTTCAGGAGAGTATGCGGACAGTGGACGGATGGCGCCGAAAAGATCTTCAGGCAATGATATTCAGGCTTTCTATGATCCCCTGATTATACGAGTTACTAATCTGGACGTATGATAACTGGGGATTGTTTCGTAACAGGCTACCGAGGTCGCTCACCCGTGAAAGCGGCAGGCTTTGCAAAATTCCCGTGCCGTTGTAGACGCCTGCAGCCACTGCAGTGGACTTCAATGTCGCTACGATCTGTTTATTAACCGCCTGCTGCGCCACTGATTCAGCCTTACTGCCGTCCGTCTGCAGCGTTGCCAGAGGATCGGAGTAGGTGCCGGCGTTCGTCGATATGATGCCGTCCAGCAAGCCGGTAGAAGTATAGGTCTGGGAGGGACTGCCAGTGCCGGACGACAGCGCTGCGACGACGCCGGCATCCTCAGCCAAAATAAAATCGGCCGTTTTTTCAGCTGCTGCAGCCGTACGGCTGCCATCAATGGCAGCGCCCGAGGAATACCAGGAAACCCCGCCGTTGTTGGCATAACCGGAACCGATATTGGAAATAAGCATGGCATCCAATCACTATATTTCGGCAGAACAACATCTGGCCTGTCCATTTAAAGCTGTATCTACTATAGGTCGTGCCCTGTCAAATTTCCAGCTACCCGAAATGTAATAAAGCACAGCGCCCATCCTGGACTTATTTATTTTTTTGCATGGGAGTGGAATAAATCTGAGCTTCCCCCTGTTTACGTCATGCAAGCCCGTCAACCTCTTATTTGGAGTTACCATGAAAAAACTTTCCCTGCTTTGTGCCTTGCTCGCGTCCAGCCTGTACATCGGCGTTGCTTATGCACAGGAAGCACCAGTCAAAAAAGACGGAGATATACTGGTGAGCGAGACAGGCATGACGCTCTATACCTTTGTGAAGGACGCTGCCGGCAGCGGCAAGAGCGCATGCAATGGCGCTTGCGCCGGTCTATGGCCGCCTTTGACGGCTTCTGCAACAGCGAAAGACAGCGGCGACTATACGGTGATCACGCGCGAGGACGGCAGCAGGCAGTGGGCATTCAAGGGCAAGCCGCTGTATATGTACGCATCGGATAAAAAAGCCGGCGACCGCACGGGCGATAACTTCAAGGATAACTGGCACGTGATAAAAAACTGAGAAAGACCCGAGCCTGAATGAAACAGATGCCTGAGGAAGGTAAGCAGTTGGTCGCATGCATCCCGCGCCTGCGCCGCTACGCGCGGGCGCTGGTCAGCGATCATGCGCTGGCTGATGACCTGGTACAGGATACGCTGGAACGCGCATGGAACAAGCTGGCGCTGTGGCGCAGCGGCAGTGACATGCGCGCCTGGCTGTTCGGCATCATGCACAACTTGCACGTCAACCAGATACGCAGACCGGCGCTGGCCACCGTCGCGCTGGAAGGCGACGCGTTCGATCTGCCGGTGCGCGCCAGCCAGGGCGACCAACTGGAAGTGCGCGACTTGCACAGCGCCCTGCAGTTGCTGCCCGGTGACCAGCGTGCAGTGCTATTGCTGGTCGCGCTGGAACAGATGTCTTATGAAGAAGTGGCCAGCACCCTGGATATTCCCCTGGGCACTGTGATGTCGCGCCTGGCGCGCGGCAGGGAAAAATTGAGGGCGCAGATGGAGGGAGCTGCTGCAGTCCCGGCATCCGTTGTGCCGTTGAAAGTCGTCAAATGAAACCAGCCCCGATTACAGAAGCCGAACTGCATGCCTATGTCGACGGCCTGCTGCCTGCCTCCAAGCGACAACAGGTAGAAGCATGGCTGCAAGCCACGCCGGCAGATGCCGAGCAGGTGCGAATCTACCGCGATCAGAATGCCAGCCTGCGCGCGCTGTTTTCTCCCGTGCTGGAAGAGCCAGTTCCTGCAGCACTGCAGCAGGCCGGGCCAGGCGAGCCGCACGTGCCAGCTGCCACGAACTGGTCCTTGCTGCGTATTGCCGCCAGCGTCGTGCTGGCGCTCGGCAGCGGAGCGCTCGGATGGTCGCTGCGCGACTGGCAATCCATATCGTCACCGGTGCAACAAGCGTCGCCCTACGCGCGCGGCGACGCTTCTGCGCAAAACCAGCAGTTGGCTATGCTGCCGCAACAGGCAGCGATCGCCCATGCCGTCTTCAGCCCGGAAGTCAGGCACCCGGTAGAGGTGGGTGTGGATCAGGAAGCCCATTTGGTTGCCTGGCTGTCCAAACGCCTGGGAACGGATCTTCATCCGCCCAGGCTGGGTGCACAAGGCTATGAGTTGATAGGCGGCAGGCTGTTGCCCGGCAATAGCGGCCCGGTAGCGCAATTCATGTACAACGATGCGTCCGGTCAGCGATTGACCTTATATGTCGCGACCGAAAACAGCGCAAACCACGACACAGGCTTCCGCTTTGCGCAGGAAGGCCAGGTCAACGTGTTTTACTGGATAGACGGTAAATTCGGCTATGCGATATCAGGCAGCGTCGCTAAAAACGAACTCTCCCGCATCGCCAGCAGTGTTTACGATCAACTGCAGGCAAATTAGGGCTTGGCCAAGTCGATGCCGGCGCTAGCCGGCATCGCAAGCGAGTTCCCGAGTCCGGTCCGTGCTCAGCCGCGCTGCAACTCCGCCCACACCGCCTCTATGATCTTCATCGCGGCATGATCGGCATCGCCGTGTATGCCGATGGCGGCATTCAGCAATTGCCGATTGCCGCTATCCAGTCCATAGTAGCGGCGTATGCTATTGCTCCAGCCGTGATGAAAAATGATCAGGTCCTCTCGCCGGGTGGCCTTTACCATTGCCTTATCCTGAGCCGACATGCGGGACAGCAGGCTAGCCACCGCCTCGTCGACATTCGCGGGCCACTGATCTTGCGGCAGGACTCTGGATTTCCTGGAGCGCGCGGCAGGAGGCAGCGGAATAAGCAGCGCCGTCATTGTTTCAGCGATCATTTTCAACGAATGCATGATAAGGCTCCTCCTAACAAAATACCGCGAGGCCGGCCATTACTGGCGCCCGCCTCTTCACGCAATGATTTCCAGCCCCGACTCATCCTGCAAAGTCGCGCCCAGGCGTGACGCCAGTTCCCTGGCCTTCAACAACACCTGCCGATCGTAACGCGCCGCGATTTTTCCATGTGCATACTCAAACACGTACATGCCGCCCTGCACAGGGTGCATGTAGAAAGCGCAGCCATTGCTGGCCACCCGCTCCTGTGCGCCAGTGGATGGATTGACTGCGGATAATTCATTCACCACCCGTAGCGAAGGGTCGGCACTGCAGGCTGATAGCCATTCTTCCAGGCAGATAGGGTTGTCGTTTGCATCTTGCTGCTTTCTTGCGATATAAATCTCACCCGCCATCTTGCCCTTCCCTATCCAAATACGCCACACCGGACACCCTGCGCATGCAGGACTCACATTCCACAAAAAAATATTCGAGGCCACCAACGTCAACTAATCGAAAGCCGCGCCGGCATTGACTTTTCAGATAGGAATGAAATCAAAATAGCACTCGAAGCACACAGGGCATTCTGCCCCCGTTTTAGGGATTTGTCATTACTCCACCAGCAACTCAACAACGCCCAACCCGGGAAACACCGCCTTTACCCGCGTGCCCGGTTTGGCAAACGTCAGCCCCGTGCAGGAACCTGTGGTGATGAACTGCCCCTTGCGCAAACCTCCGCAGCGCATTGCTGCATGATTGGCAAGCCAGGTAAGCAGCTCCCAAATATCGCCGACGGGATTTCCTCCCGTCGCGGCAACTACCTGTTCCGCGTCGAAATACAACTCTACCGCTTGCCCGGTCTGGTCTATTTCTATTTCTTCGGTTCGCCCCAATCCGACCACCAGCGCGCCGTTGCTCAGGTTATCGGCCAGGCTGGCAAGCGGGTTGCCCGGGGTAGCGGCGAACCGTGAGGATACGACCTCCAGTGCGGGATGGAGGGAGGCCACCGCCGCAATCACTTCGGCCCTGGTATAGGCAGTAGACTTGGGCGGCAAATCCTGCTTCAACAGGATGGCGATCTCTGCCTCCACCGCGCACCTGCCCCGGCCTTCAGCCGAGATGGGCGCAGGCGCATCGTAGATCAAGCTCCTGGGCAAAGGTGCGCAGTTTGCCTGCATGCCGGGGCCGCGCGCGCCCACTTTCCAGCCGCCTGTCTCACCCAGCGAATTAGTCACTATGTCCTGGATGGCGTATGCGTCAGCCGCATCATGCGGCATGTTTTCGTCGCTCAGCCCTGCCAGCAGTTCGCCGCTGCGCCTGGCTTCCAGCAATAGCTGGGCCGCAGCCAGATTTTTAGATGTATGCATGTTGTATTTTCTTTTCTGCAAGTACTACGAGGTGCAAGACGGCACGAAACTCGATAACTTCCATATTGCCAGAGATTCGCAGGAAGGGAATCAAGACGAGGCGCAATACAAGGGCATAACCGAAAAATGATGGGCATTTGGACAACATCCTATTCGGCGGGCAAAGGCGATATTTCTTCAATTATTGATGTAGCGCAAAATCCTGGATTGCCGATCTGGTCCCGCATGGTACATAATGAACTCATTAAATGCAGCGATTGCCGATGAGGCGAATTTCACGGGATCGGGCCTGAGCCGCGCCCAGCGTGCCCATGGTCTGATCAGAACCTGCCGTCATCCGACAGGTTCACAAGATCAACGAACAAAAGTGAAGCATGAGAAATGAACCTGAAAGCGATAGATTTGGCGTTCCATTAAGCAATTTGACAGCAGCAGAGCAGTGGTGCAAAACCTACGATAAAAAACCTTGCCATGTCCCTACCCGCAAGGAAGTAGCAAACCTGTCACCGAAAAAAATCACCGCAATGCTGATTGGATGGATGTGCGATTGCCCAACTGAAATAATTCCCAGCCGCGCCCAGATTGCAGAAGTCAAGGCGGTATTGCAGGCTAGGCCGGATGCGGATAAGTTGTCGGCACTGATTACGATGTGCAACAACTATATCAGCGGCGATTGATCCTCTGGATCGTAGCAGCCATAGATGCAGCGGATGCTTCGGCAAGCGTGTCCGCCGCCTGTTTTTTTAGCAAATCTGCGAACACTGTCGCGAAACGGTGCACGTCGCCCGGCCAACGGGCCGACACGTAATTGCCGTCCACCACGACGAATGCCGGGCTATCGTCTGTGGCGCTGTCTCTGAACAAACCGCTGGTTTTGCGAAAAAATCCCGGCGCGGTCTTGGCCACATCCTGGAAATCACTTATCCGTGCCAGCGCCCTTTTGACCTCAGCCTCCACACTCCAGTAGCCCGCCGGCTCGTCCTTGTCCTCGAGATAGGTGCGATAGTACGCAGCATCCCAGAACCTGCCCGCATATTTCATCAGCGACCAGGCAGCGTTTTCCAGCTTCCAGGTCAGTGCTGTGGTCTGCCGTCCAAACAGGACGGACTTGCCGCTGCGCGCAGAAATGCTTCTGGCGGCAACCAGCACGCCGTGGCAAATCGCCGCCACGGGTTTGCCAGCATCAAAAAACTCGGCAACGAAATGATGCAGGCCCTCATTCTCCAGATAGGCGAGCATGCCGCGCGCCCTATGACCGCCCGGCAGCAGCAGGCCGTCATAGTCATCCGCTTTAAGCTCTGAATATGCCAACGGCCGGCAGAACGCTTCATCGCCCCGCATCAAGCGGTACGCGTGACGCGCGTCGGCATTGGCCCTTAAGCTCAGGCCCAATACCTTCATTTTTTTGAGCACTGGTATAAAGCCCCAGAAATCCAATCCCTCGCCGCTCAGCATCTGCGGATCGGCCTCCGCCTGCCGGCCATCCGGCGTTGCAAACACAATCTGGTGCCCAAGTTCGCTCAATATTTTCCAGGGAATAGCAACTTCGCTGGGGTCGAAATCCAGGTTGGGAATCGGGATAATGATGCTCGCCATGAAGTGTCCTTGATCTGATGCTGCGCTTATTGTACGGCGATGTTCGATGACGCTCTATCCACCGGTCGCCGAGCGCCCTGCAGCAGGAAAAAGAGAGTCCCAATCTAACATTGAAAAGATGGATATCTCCAGAAAACCAAACAACGCCAAGATTGAATGCCCATTGCGGCACGCCTCGTTCATCACCATAAAAAACATATAAAAATCAATGCGTTACAGAAATTAACATCAGAAACCAGGTACCTGTCTATGACAACATCCGCTCCGGCGATCCAGCTTGGTGAGTGCACTGCACCAAAATTTCTCGCAATCAATAATTGTCTTGAATCCACAACAGATTCCGCTCCATTTTGGTGAATTGTTCATAAGATTATGACTAAATCTTGACATGTTTTTGAGGGTGGCGGTTAATGGCTAAAACGCATGCGCAAACGTTTGCGTCTTAAAAAGAGGCCGTTGCAAAGAGAGATACTGTCATAAGTATTGGAAGCAATATTTCGTGTAGATGAAATAAATAACCGAGGAAGAGCACATGCAAAAGAAGTTCGTAAATAAAATGGCCATGCTTAGGGCAACACGTTCGCTGATCGCTTTGGCGGTGGCATCCGCCTTTCCGATACATGCCGCGCTGGCGCAAACAGCACCGGCAACCATCGTAGCGGCCGACAGTGCGGCCGAGTCAAACAAACTGGAAACAGTCATCGTCACCGGTTCGCGCCGTTCGGAAAACCTGCGCGAAGTGCCGCTGTCTATCTCCGCAATCAAAGGTGAGGCACTGGATACTTACAACACCAGCGGCCAGGATATTACCTTCCTGGCCCAGCGCGTCCCCAGCCTGAACGTTGAATCCGATTTCGGCCGCACCTTCCCGCGTTTCTACATCCGCGGCCTGGGCAATACCGATTTCGACATGAATGCATCGCAACCGGTCGGCCTGATTTTTGACGAAGTAGTGCAAGAAAGTCCAATCCTGAAAGGCTTCCCTGTTTTTGACGTGGAAAATGTTGAGGTCTTGCGCGGCCCGCAAGGCACGCTGTTCGGCCGCAACTCACCGGCAGGCGTGGTCAAGTTCGACTCCGCCAAGCCCACCAATGTATTTGAAGGTTACGCCAACGTGGGTTATGGCAACTATGGCGCTATCAACCTGGAAGGCGCAATCAACGTGCCGCTCAGCGACAGATGGGCAATGCGCTTCTCCGGCCAGTCGCAAAGCCGGGATGACCGCGTCTATAACACCAACCCCAATCCGAATACCGGGACCAAATCATTTGAAGGCTATCACGATAACGCGGCGCGCCTGCAATTCCAATATAAGGACGCAGGATTTACCGCGCTGTTCAGCGCCCATGGCCGCGACATGGCAGGTAATGCGACCTTGTTCCGCGCCAACATCATCCAAAAAGGCACCAACAATATCGTACCTGGCTTCAGCTATGACAGCTATCCGACCGATGGCGTCAACAAGCAGACCCTGACTTCCAGCGGCCTCAACATGCGCCTGAAATGGGATCTCGATGGCGTCAGCCTGTATTCGGTCACAGGCTACGACAGGGCAAAAGTTTACAGCCGTGCCGACGTTGACGGCGGCTACGGTGCGTCGTTCGCGTTGCCCATGGGGCCAGGCTTTATCCCCTTCCCTGCAGAAACGGCCGACGGTCTGCCTTTCCTGAGACAGCTCACGCAAGAGTTCCGCGTGCAATCCAATACCAAGGATCCGTTGCAATGGATAGGCGGCGTGTATTTCTTCAAGGAAGACATCCAGGTTGACAGCTTTGACTACAATTCACTGGCGCCAGGCAATCCGCAGGATGGCTACGCCAATCAGCATCAACACGCCAAGTCATGGGCAACCTTTGGCAACTTGACTTATGCAGTCAACGACAAGCTGAAGCTGAGCGCCGGCCTGCGCTACACGGATGACAAGAAAGACTTTGATGCGAAACGCTATGTCACTCCGGGCGCAGGTCCTGGCGATACCGGCACTCCAGTGTTGACGGCAAATCCGCGTTCCACCAACATAAGCTGGGATCTGGGCGCCAACTACCTAGTGGACGCCACCACCAGCGTCTACGGCCGTATTGCAACCGGCTACCGCGCCCCAAGTATCCAGGGCCGAGTGCTGTTCGGTAATGATATTTCAGTGGCCAACTCCGAGAAAAACCTGTCCGTCGAAGCCGGTATCAAGAAAGATCTGTTGGACAACACTGCCCGTATCAGCGCTTCCGTATTCCAGTATCGCGTGAAAGACATGCAGCTGACTGCCGGCAGCGGCGCCGTCAACCAGAACAAGCTGGTTAACGCCGACAAGGTGACAGGCCAGGGCTTTGAACTGGAAGCGCAAGCAAACCTGAACCGCAATTGGAAAGCCACTATCAGCACCAGCTACAATAAAACCGAGATCAAGGATCCATCGCTATTCGCAGCCCCTTGCGGCAACGGTTGCACTGTGACCAATGCTCCCGGCCCCCTGCCTGGCACGGTGTCGATCAACGGCAATCCGCTGCCGCAAGCGCCGAAATGGGTAGGCAACTTTACCCTGCGTTACTCTGTACCTGTGGGCAATGGCGACCTATATGCTTTCACCGACTGGTCCTACAAGGGCGAATTCAATGAGTTCTTGTATGAGTCCAAAGAGTACACGGCCAAACCCTTGTTGCTGGGCGGCTTGCGTGTCGGGTACAAATGGGATAACGGCAAATACGAAGTCGCTGCGTATGGCCGCAATATCACCAACAAGCAGCAAGTCGTCGCCGGGATCGACTTCGACAACCTGACAGGTATCCTGAACGAGCCGCGTGCCTATGGCGTGCAGTTCAGGGCCAATTTCTAAGCGCCGACTGCATCGCCAAAAGCCGGGCTTCGTCGAGAAGCCCGGCTTTTTTTATTGAGGTCCGCCCCGCGCCTGCGCACAGACGGAGCCAGAATCGACTATCATCTTGCTTGCGACATAGCAATTCTGCGCTTACCCCCGAAATTACACGGCCTCATTGCAGGCCTGATCTTCCCGGCCAAGATGACCAATATAGAAACAAAAAGATATTTGCCATGGGTCGTCGCCACGACCCTGTTCATGGAGCAATTGGACTCCACCATCGTCAATACCGCGATTCCCACCATGGCCCACAGCCTGGGCGTTACGCCGTTGAGCCTGAAAGCCGTCGTCACCAGCTACATCCTGAGCCTGGCCGTCTGCATCCCGATCAGCGGCTGGATGGCGGACCGCTTTGGCACCAAGCGGGTGTTCATGATTGCAGTGACGGTATTTACGATCGCCTCGATCCTGTGCGGCATCTCGATCAATTCTCCGATGCTGGTCGCTGCCCGGCTGCTGCAAGGGGTGGGCGCGGCGATGATGATGCCGGTCGGCAGGCTGGCCATCGTGCGCACCTTTCCCAAATCGGAATTGCTGGCGGCGATGAATTTTGTGATCATTCCGGCGCTGATAGGCCCGCTGCTCGGCCCGACGATGGGCGGGTTGATCGTGCACTGGATGACATGGCGCGAGATATTTTTTGTCAACGTGCCGGTCGGCCTGGTCGCGCTGTACCTGATCCACCGCTACATGCCGGACTATCATGGCGACGAGCCGCGCCCGATCGACCTGATAGGCCTGGTGCTGTACGGCTCAGGCGTGGCGCTGCTGTCCTGGCTGCTGGAAATTTTCGGCGAACACCAGATCGACGCCACTTCCGGCGCGGTGCTGTTTGTGCTGGCCGTATGCCTGCTGGCGGCTTACGGCTGGCACGCCAACCAGGCGCTGCATCCCTTGCTGCGCGTCAGCCTGCTCAAGATAAGGACCTTCCGCGTCGCCGTCGTCGGCGGTTTCATCACGCGCCTGGGTATAGGCGGCCTGCCGTTCCTGCTGCCGCTGCTGTATCAGCTCGGCATGGGTTTGCCTGCCTGGCAATCGGGTTTGCTGATGATGCCTTCCGCATTTGCGGCGATGGGCATGAAATTGATTGCTCCCCGGGTATTGCACAAATACGGCTACCGGCAAGTGCTGATCGTCAACACCGTATTGATCGGCGTCACCATCAGCCTGTTCTCCTTGGTCAGCGGCAGCACGCCGATATCGCTGATCGTGCCGCTCAGCCTGACCATGGGCTTTTTCAATTCGCTGCAGTTCTCCAGCATGAATTCCATGGCCTATGCCGACATCGACGACAAGGATTCCAGCATGGCCAGCAGCATCGCCAGCTCCTTGCAACAGCTGTCCCTCAGCTTCGGCCTGGCCTGCGGCTCCCTCGTTACCGCATGGTACCTGGGCAGCAGCCCGCAAAGCGACAAGGTCTTGCTCACCTCGTCGCTGCACCACGCATTTTTGACATTAGGCCTGCTGACGGCGCTGTCGTCCCTGTCGTTCTGGACCCTGCGCCCCACTGATGGAGAAAGCGTCAGTCGCGGCGGACGTTGAGCCTCCGCGGATAATTTAGCGCCAAATTAGCAACATAATGTGTCCGTGCCATGCTTTTTCACTACCACTGAGATACACTGTCAGCCTCCCTGTAGAGTCTCAGTACACTTATGTCATCTCGTCGCAACGTATTAAAGAAAGGCCTGTGGCTGACCGCAGCCGGCCTGTTTACCGGCATGCATATAGCCAACGCCGCAGAAGCCGAGGTCGGCAAGACCCCGCCTGATAATCTGGAACCGCCGCCGGACCTGTTCGATTCGCAATCGCTGGACATAGAATTCTGGGTCAAGCCAAGGACGCTGGATGTGGTGCGCCCCGCCACCGGCGAGCACACCAGGCTGCTGTACTGGAAAGACGGCGACATACAGCAATCCGCCTATCAGCAACTGTGCCACATGCTGCGCGACGTCAACGGCAAGCAGACCGCGCCGATAGATCCCAAGCTATTGGAAACCTTATGGGCGACGCAAGCCTACGTGGAACGTTTCGGCATGACCCAGCCCTTGCAAATCCTGTCCGGCTATCGCACGCCGGAATCCAATCGCAGGCTGATAGAAGAAGGCGTACCGGCGGCCAGGAAGTCGCTGCACCTGGAAGGGCGCGCTGCCGACATCCGCATCTCCAAATTGCATGAGGAGGTATTGGGCGGCCTGATACGCAGCTTCCGCCAGGGCGGAGTCGGCTTTTATTATCGTCCCAGCGCACAAGGCGGCTGGATCCATACCGATACCGGCTTGCAGCGTATCTGGAAAGGCTGAGGCCCTGGTTGGCATGAAAACCCCGTCGGAGGCAGGTGGCTGACCATAGGCGCATCGGCTCATTCACATGCGGCGCCGGAGGCGGGTCTTTGACCGGCTGGTCTTCCGGCTTACCCGGCGGCGGCATCGGCGGCTTTGGGTCGGGCTCTGGCGGCATTCGGGGCAAGTTCATGACATCCTCGCATAGCTGATCACGAAAATACCTAACTTAGCAAATGTCCGTCCATGCATCTGTGTGCAAACACACCGTGCCCGCCAGTTTTGCAGCCAGTGCGAACCCGCGCCGTTGAAGCGCAGCCCTACACTGCCTGGTCGTCTTTATGCGATGCAAGTTTTTGCGACAAGCGCTGCGTGATCTTCACCATGTCCGCCTCGTCCCGGTCAAAACCGTACACGGTCAATGGAAAATTCAGCGGCTCCTGGCCCTCCCAGATTTTTTCGTGTTCATGCGACGGCAATATCCGGGCCGGCGCGCCTACCGCCACCCAGCCTATCGGCACAAAAGCCCCGGCGGGCACATGGGTCTTGATGTGCACCACGCCATTGATCCTGACCTCGCTGCCCTTCCCTAGCCGCGCCGCATGAAACACCGATGCGCCAGTGGCGACAAACACCTGGTCTTCTATCGTGCATCCGACCACATGGGTCTGCGGCCCGATCAAGCAATTATTTCCTATGCTGAGCGGATGCGCTGCAGAACTCCGCAACACCGCATTCTCCATCACGATGCACTCGCACCCTATCGTGATGGAACCGCTCTCGGCGATCAGTTGCGCGCCGAACAGGATGCGGCAACCGGGTCCTATGCTGACATCGCCGCAGATAAGCGCGTTCGGTGCAACATAGGCACCCGGGTCTATGCGCGGGGTTTTACCGTCGTGAGTGATGATCATCGCGTTTTTACCTGTTCTTTGCCTGTCGTTGGTAGAATTGATACCGATGCTGCCATAGACACGTACTTCAAGTCAATCAGGCGCCGCTAGTCCTGGCGAGGACAAACATGCGCCTCCAGCAGCGAATGCACCGCCTTGCCGGACAACACGAACATTACTGCCCCGAGATTGAATTCCAGGCTGAGCATCAAGCCTATCAATCCCAGCATCGCCATCGCCAAGCGCGGATGCCCCTCCATTCCCCGATTCAAAATTATCGCTGCCATCGTCGCACCCTTGTTTGAAAAAAAGGTGGGCAGATTTGCTTTGCGTCAAACCTACCCTGCACCGTGCATTACGCTACCGGACCGGATACCTGCAACAAGTCATCTATGCCTATGCGCCTGGCAAAATCGCGCCTGACGTGCTCGGCCACCTCAGTGACTTCCGCAGCACCGTCGCCGATAAAGTCGATCACGCTCCTGAAGGGCCTTGTGCCGGCAGGCAAGCCGACAATGCGGGCAATCTCATCCGCCACCGCCTGAGGGTCGGCATCGTCCGGCGTCAAGGCGCTGAGGCGCGCGCCGACCTGATCCATCACGCCGTTGTAGCGACTGTATGCGGCGGACGTGGCATCATCAGCGGGTTTGCCGGCATTCGGAAAATGCGCGGTGCCTCGGGTAAACGCGCCGGGCGTCACAATCGAAGTCTCGATGCCGAAGCGCGTCAGTTCATACGACATGGTCACCGCGACCGAATCCATAGCCGCCTTGGCTGCCGCATACGGGCCCATGAAAGGCGGGAAACCGCCGCGCACGGTAGTGCTGCTGACCCATAGCATCAAGCCGGAGCCATTGCCTCGCATAGCCGGCAGTGCGGCGCGGTTGACCCGTTGCGCACCGAGCACATTGGTGTCGAACACCTTGCTGATCTCTTCCGGGCTGAAGGCCTCCATTGCCCCCACTACCAGATGCCCCGCATTGTGGACCACCGCATCCAGCCGGCCCTGTTCATTCAACATAGCCTGTATTGCCTGGTCGGCGGACTCTTGCGACAGCACGTCCAGTTCCACCGCGCGCAGGTTGTGGCCATTGGCAAAGGCATAGTCAACCAATGCCCGTACCTGCGGCGCGTTACGCCCCTTGATGTCGCGCATGCTGGCATACACAATATGCCCTGCGGCGGCCAGCGCCTTGGCTGTCAGGTTGCCGATGCCGGTGGATGCGCCTGTGACTAAAACGACTGATTTCATGATGATTTCCTTTTATCGACTATGTATTTAAAGTAAGTGTCGAAAGCCATGCTTAAACGATGCCGCCGTTGGCGCGCAGAGTCTGTCCATTGATCCAGCCGCCGTCGGCGCCGACCAGGAAAGCCACAGCGGCAGCGATGTCCTCCGGCGTACCCAGGCGCTCCAGCGGCGCAGCCTTGCTCAAGCGCGCAATGATCTCTTCCGTCTTGCCGGTCAAAAACAAATCCGTCGCGGTCGGTCCCGGCGCGATCGCATTCACGTTGATCTGCCTGCCGCGCAGTTCTTTTGCAAAGATGTTGGTCATGGTTTCTATCGCCGATTTGGACGCAGCGTACACTGAGTAGCCAGGCAAGGCCAGGCCGCTGACGCTGGTGGAAAAATTCACGATGCGGCCGCCCGATTGCAGGCGCTTGGCAGCCTGCCGCATCGTATTGAAGCTGCCTTTCACGTTGATGTTGAAGATGCTGTCAAACGCCGCATCATCGGTATCCGCCAGTGCCGGCAAGCCGGCCGGCATCACGCCTGCATTGTTGATCAATACATCAACCTTGCCGAAAGCAGCCTCAGCGGCGTCGAACAATTGCGCGACGGCAGCAGGGTCGGCCACGTCGGCCTTGACAGCCACGGCCTTGCCGCCGTTTGCCGCGATCCTGGCTGCCAGCGCATCAGCCTCCTTGTTGCTGTAGGCATAATTGATCACGACGGCCATGCCGTCCGCCGCCAGGCGTTGGGCAATCGCCGCGCCTATGCCGCGCGATGCGCCGGTAACGATGGCGACTTTGCCGGTTTGAGATAGTGTGTTTGCGGTATTCATCAGATGCTCCTTCAATCGGTTGAGATTACTTTCCGGTTATGGCCGCACACCTTTGTGCTGAGCCAGTGAGTGCATTATGCCGATTGATTTATAATGGATAAACTAGGTAAAATTGCCTATACTGTGCAATCAATATCAACAATCGGCGGAGCGATGGATAGATTCGAGTCAATGCGCATATTTACCCGCATCGTAGAGCTGGGCAGCTTTACCAAGGCGGGCGAGGAGCTGGGCTTCCCCAAGGCAACGGTCACCCACGCCATCAAGCAATTGGAAGCCAGGCTGAGGGTGCGCCTGCTGCACCGGACCACGCGCCAGGTCACCGCCACGCTAGATGGCGATGCCTACTACCGGCGCTGCATGCGGCTGCTGGCTGACCTCGAAGAAACCGAAAACATCTTCAGCGAAGCGGCGACCAACCCTGCCGGCAAACTGCGCATCGATATGCATGGCACGCTGGGCATGCATTTCGTGATGCCGGTACTGCCGCAGTTTTGCGAGCGCTATCCGAATATAGAGCTGGAAATCGGCATGGGAGACCGATTGATCGACCTGGTCAGGGAAAGCGTGGATTGCGTGCTGCGGGTTGGCGAGTTGCGCGATTCATCGATGGTGGCGCGTCGCGTCGCGGCGCTGGAGCAGGTAACCTGCGCCAGCCCTGCCTACCTGGAAAAATACGGCATCCCCACATCGGTCGATGAACTGAGCCGGCACAGGGGCGTCAATTTTTTCTCCTCCCAAACCGGCAAGGCTTTTCCGTTTGATTTTATTGAGGACGGTAAACCGAGAACCTGCGCCATCAAGGGCAAGGTTTCCGTCAATAGCGCAGAAGCCTATGTCGCCTGCTGCATCAACGGCTTCGGCCTGATTCAGGTCCCGCGGTATCATGTGGAAGAGGCGCTGGAGCGAGGCGAGCTGACCGAGATTTTGTCGGATTTCAGGCCGGCGCCGATGCCGGTCGCGGTGCTCTATCCGCATCACAGGCAGTTGTCGCCAAGGGTCAGGGTATTTGTGGACTGGATGGCGGAAATCTTTGCCAAGGCCAAATAATGGATACGTCAATGAATACCGAGAAAGGACAAGCATGATAGACAATCGGGCACTATGCGAAGCACTGAAAACCTTCGCCGCAGAACGCGACTGGGAACAGTTTCATACCCCTAAGAATCTGGCAGCATCGATCTCCATCGAGGCTGCAGAGTTGCTGGAATTGTTCCAATGGTCGCGCGGCCAGCAATGGAACGAGTTTCAGGATGCAAAGCTGAAAAGCCGCGCCGCCGAAGAGTTGGCCGATATCCTGCTGTACCTGATCCGCTTTGCCGACCTGGCCGGCATCGATCTGGAACAGGCCGCCCGGCAAAAGCTGCTGGCCAACGCAGACAAATATCCGGCCGGTCAATTCAGGGGATCGGATCGCAAATACAATGAGCCGTAGGCCGGTGCCGGCTCGACTCGCAATTTCAAAGCCGCGCAGCAAGCATGGTTTGCTCTGAGCCTATCTGCCTGGGCACTAGCGTTACAAACCGATACAAACACATTCAATGGATACAGGCCCATGTGCCGCCAGCGCGGGGTTACCCGATTGCACCCTTGTTGTCGACGGACATCTGTCCTCGCGGTAGCCGGCGGCCTGGACCTGTGCGCCGAGCCTGACATAAGCGGCCTTGAATACTTTTCCTTTGCTTATACAATGAACGGGTGCGGCGGCCTTCACCGTCCGCAACATCCTGTGGATACGCTTGCGTTTGACCCTGTCCAACCTAGAAGCCAAGCTCCGCTCCGGCAAAGGATTTCTCAATGACATCGCCCCAAAAATCGGTCTCCAGCATTCATGAATTGATCCTGGCGGTACAAGAGCCCGGCGTTAAAAACATTATCGTGCAGGGTTGTCTCGTCAATGTGCCTTCACTGCGCCTGGCGCCCGGTCAGGCGATCGAGGGCCGGGATCATCAGGCCACGATCACGTTTATTGCGGGTCAGGACGGTTTGCAACTTTCTACCGACAATGAAGTCTGCCGCCTTCGCCTTGAGACGTCCATAGAACACAGGGCGATTTTCAACGATACCGACGTCGACAGCCTTGGCCTGATTCGCCTGACCGATGTGGTGACGGTGGGACAGGTTCAAATCCTGGCGCGCGACAAAGTGCGCAGCGGGCACGTGGAAGTGGATGGCCTGCATGTTGCCGCCGCCGACGCCCGCGGACGCAGTGATCGCCCGGCAGGTTTCGGCGTCCACGTCATTCAAGGCGCTTTTACGCTATGGAACATGCAAGCCGATGAGCAGGTGGTCATCACTGCAAATCTGATCGACCTGTCAGCCGGCAGCGCAGCCGCACCGGTGCTGGGCAGCGGCATCTTTGTGAGCGGACCCGGCTTCGACAAAGGCAGGCTGAGCGTGCGCCTGCTGGAAACCGGCCCGGTATACAGCGACGGCAGAATCGCGCCGGGAACGCCGGATGTCATCACCGGCGGCGTGTTCACGGTTCACGGCGCATATGTCGACACGGTGCGGAATCTGGCGCCCGTCGTGACCTATGGCGTGAACGACATGGTGCTGGATAACTGGGGGCAAGTAGATTGCTGGGAAGCGGAAGAAAAAATTACCTCCTACGGTCCCAGCGGCATCGGTTTCGTGAATTTCGGCGTCGTGAATGAACTGAAAGTCAGCGCGCCGATTGAAACCTTCGGCCAAGGCGCGCGGGGTTTCAACGTCTATGCAGGGACAGTGAATCTGGCGGAGTTCGACCGCATTATCACACACGCGGACGGCGCCGTGGGCGTGCAGATCAGCCAGCCAATCGGCCAATTGCGGGTTTTACGCGGCATCGAGACCTTCGGCGCCACCGGCGAGTCGCTGGTCAAAGGCGTGGTCACCACGCTCAGCGCGATCGGCTTGAGCATCAAGCCCGGCGGCTCAGCGCGCGAGATAGTGATCGCCGGCGGTATCGCCACGCACGGTGCGGGCATCGCACCGCTCGAAATGCACGGAGAGATCGGCGCGCTGCACATTACCGGCGCAACCCGCGCGGCCAGTTAGTGTCCTGCTCCGGATATGGGCTTGAAATCTTTACGTTATTCTGCGCTCAATGCAGGCTCAGGCCATAGTGCCTGCTCAGGCGCTCCAGCTCGCCGCTCTGCTGCATATGCAGAATCGCCTTATTGATTTGTTCAACATTGACGTGCGATCTGGCGGCAATCGCACACTGCGTATACACAGTGGAAAAGGCCGTTTTGGATAATTTGAACAGCGCGCGCTTTTCGGGATGGTTCTTGAAAAAACCTTCTATCTGCCCCTCGGACAAAATGAATACATCCGCGCCCCCGAGTTCCAGCAATTTGAACATGCTGGGCACATCGGTCTGATCTATCCGTGTGGACAATGCCTTGTCAAACAAGTGTTGTATCAATGCGTAATGGTATCCCAGCTGCAGCGCCACCCGTTTATTTTTCAGGTCTGCCGGGAAATCCTCCGGCACGCGATTATCGCTGCGCACCACGGCCCTCTCTATCTGCACCAGATTGGGTATAGACCAGACCAGCGCCTTGGAATTCTCAGCCCATCGCGGACTGAAATAGCACAGGATGTCGCTCTCATTATTCAGCAACGAGGCTTCGGCACGCCGGCGCGAAAGAGGCATATGTGTTACGCCTGTCCCCAGCTGCCGGGCCAATTGATCAGAGAACTCTTTCAACAGGCCGCCGGTCAGCCTGTGCTTCTGGTCAAAGATCGTGAGCGGATAATCCAAAGTCTCATCCACTGCAACACGCAAAGGCTTTTCTGCCTGCGCAAAGGAGCATTCCACACCTGAAACCAGCATCGCTGACACACATGCTGTTTTTATACTGCGACGCAGATCCAATTTGCCTCCCCTAGTAAACTACGCCCCCAGAGTACAAAGGACCCGCGCTTTGGTCAACGAAAGACGGGGCTAGTTAACGCTTGTTAACAAACTCCGTCTTTCGCTTAGCTTTATGTCAATGGTGAGCGGCGGCCATGATCTGCCGGACACTCCCTGCCTGCTCCATGCCCCAAGAACCTGTTCACGATCTGTAGCGAGCGGGCGTCAGCGGGGTGAAGAGCAGCGCAACAAGCGGAGCGTCCCTGGAGGTACGTGAGCATTGCGAGCAGCGCACGAGCCCCGATCACGTCCGCGCAGTAAGATCGTGAACAGGTGCTAAGGCGCGTGCACCAGATAACCTTCCTTGCTGGGGTCACGCATCCTGAAGGAAACAAGCAGCGCAATCGCACACATGAAAGACACGTACCAATAGAAGCTGGACTCCATGCCCCAGGATTTCAGGCTCAGCGCGACAAATTCAGCCGAGCCGCCGAATATCGCATTGCCGACCGCATACGACAAACCGACGCCCAGCGCGCGCACTTCAGGCGGAAACATCTCTGCCTTGATCAAACCACTGATCGAGGTGTACAGGCTCACGACAGCCAGCGCCACAATCACCAGGCCGAAGGCTTCATAGGGATTGGTCACGTCCTTCAGTGCATGCAGGATGGGCACCGTCAGGACCGTCGCCAGGGTGCCGAACCAGATCATCGACGTGCGGCGGCCTATCTTGTCGGACAGGGCGCCGAACAAGGGTTGCATGACCATATATAAAAACAGCGCGCCGGTCATCACATTGCTAGCGGTCTTGGCGGGCATGCCTGCGGTGTTCACCAGGTACTTTTGCATGTAGGTGGTGAAGGTATAAAAAATCAGCGAGCCGCCTGCCGTGAATCCTACGACCGTCAGGAATGCGGCCTTATGCTTCCATAAGCCAGCCAGGGTGCCGGCATCCTTGTTCTTGCGCTGCTCTTCGGTGCTGGTCTCGTTCAGGGATCGGCGCAAATACAAGGCGACGACTGCCGTGATGGCGCCCAGCACAAACGGGATGCGCCAGCCCCATGCCTTCAATTCTTCCAGACTCAGCAATTGCTGCAATACGACCAGCACCAGCACTGCCAGCAATTGACCGCCGATCAGCGTCACATACTGAAAAGAGGCATAAAAGCCGCGCCGGCCTTTCAGGGCCACTTCACTCATATACGTGGCGCTGGTGCCGTACTCGCCGCCTACCGACAAACCCTGGAACAAGCGCGCCACCAGCAGCAACGCAGGCGCCATGGCACCTATGCTGGCATAGGTCGGCAGGCAGGCGATCATCAGCGAGCCGCCGCACATCATCAGCACCGAGATCATCATCGATGTGCGCCGCCCGTGCTTGTCCGCAATGCGGCCAAACAACCAGCCGCCGATGGGGCGCATCAGGAAGCCGGCGGCAAATACGCCCGCGGTATTCAGCAATTGCGAGGTCGGGTCGCCCTTGGGGAAAAAGGCCGGCGCAAAATAAATCGCGCAAAACGAATACACATAGAAATCGAACCATTCGACAAGGTTGCCGGATGAAGCGCCGAGGATCGCAAATATGCGGCGGCGATCATCGGCCCGCTTTTCCGCGTGATCGCCGGCAGCCATAGGAATATCGATATTGGACATGGTGTCTCCTGAAGTAAATAACTCTGTCGCTGGCGAATAAGCACAGCATGACAAAGCGTGATGCCGAATTGGGGCCTGCGTATGCGCGCAAACAGCACCCGCACCGCCTTGACGGCTCAAGGCAGGCCGTACAAATTCAGTATATGAATAAGCGGAAGTTTACTCGGCTTATCGCCTGCGTGCAGGCGCGCCGGGAAATGGATGGAAGTTAAAGGACATGCTGGTCTCCTGTAAGTTGAATTATTCCAGGACTCAATGCAGGCTTCGTGCCAGCTTACCGGTCAACAATAAGTAATTGATTTATTGGGCTTAAATAAGTCAGGAGCAAAAAAACGCCGGTCTCCTTGTGTGAAAATCCGGAATCCGGCAAGCCCCCGTTCTGATTATCCGTCCGCCGGGATGCCAGGCGCGGATTCGGCAAAACGAGGCAAAATTCAAAAAAATGATTGCCAAAGCAAGGAGTTAGTGTTCCTTTAGCGCCTGAACCTGCATCCGTTTTTTTGCGTTCGTTGTTCGCACAAACTTTATGGCATTGACCAGTGCGTGTTGTGATTGCAGGAAGACCGGCATGAGCTCCCGCCCTCGCGCCGGCCTCTCATGCCTGCCTATCGCTGCGACCACGCCAGGCGCGCAGCGAGTCCCAGAAATACCGTGCCGGCGATCCAGTTCAATGCGCGTTGCGCGCGCAACGAACGCTGAAAAACCTGCCCGAAGGATGCTGAGAAATACGCAATCGCACCAAAGGTCACGAGGGTTGCCAGCATAAAAACAAAGCCCAGGCTGATGATTTGCGTACCGACATGGCCGGCGCCGGCATTGACGAACTGCGGCAGGAAGGCAAGGAAGAAGATCGCCACCTTGGGATTGGTGATATTCATCAGCACGCCGCGTCCGTACATGCGCGAAGAACTGGTCGGCGCCAACTGCTGCGTGCTGAGGTTGCCGACCGGCGCCCTGAAAGCGCCCCAGGCCAGATACGCCAGGTAAGCGGCGCCGCCCAGCTTCAACACGGTAAAAGCCAGCGCGGAGGCGGCAAATATGGCCGCCAGCCCAAGCGCCACCGCCGTGGTGTGCACCAGCAAGCCGGTGCATAAGCCCAGCACCACAAACATGCCCGCCTTGCGCCCACGCATCGCCGATTGCAATAACACAAACACGTTATCCGGCCCCGGGCTCAGGCCCAGCAGCACAGACAGACCGAAGAAGGCAATCGCAGTTTGCAGAGATATCATAGTAATTTATACACGGCCGCCTACACCGGCTGGGCGTTGAGAAGAACGGGCCGAAGCAATCAAGAAAGACAAAAGTATAGACCAATACCTGACCTGCGTGCGCTCCTTCACATCGCAGTAGCAAACTGATGCCCCAGCCGCAAATTGCCATGGATGACTGTCGATTTTCTTTACACCGAGCCAATTATTTTTATCGAACAAGCATTTAAGTTGTTGATTTTATTTGGTATTATTTAAAGGCATAAATTTTGCTCCAACCTAATAAAACAGCTCGAGATAGTGAATAAGCAAGTCGGCCTCTACTCCAGGATGCAAAATCGCAAGCGAGCGACGTAGCCTAGGGACTTACCCGATACATCGAAGAGAATCATTTTTTACCGCCATCCGCACTACAAAACATCAATAAAAAATATCAAATAAAGAATAGCACGGTAATCCGGGGTCAGCTCGGGATTTCGGCCA